>FLOH01000554.1_pt1 | contig 76967 bp, 79 predicted proteins | sample 756751 | NCBI WGS metagenome assembly FLOH01 (sample SAMEA4026879, study PRJEB14308) | marine metagenome | biome: coastal water; material: water | depth 74 m
CTTCCCTGCCGAACCCTATCTTCGTCGGCAGCGTCAGATGTGTATAAGTGACAGTACGCTTGCATCTTTTGGTACAATTCTTAAAATATCTGCCTATCATTACAAAACAACTTTATTCAAATTAGTCTTAATGGCTATTTTGTTTAATTTTTCTAAAACTATCACTGGTTTTTTAATTGACGTTGGTCAAGTAGTCATGATGACTTTTGTGAATGGTTTTAAAGGTGCTATTTTAATAAATTTAAATAGTGCTTTTGGTTTAGAACATATATTAAGTTTGAATGATGGCCAAAACGGAAAGGCTATAGATGGTTTCGGAGCCTTGTTATTAGGTTTGATTTTATTAGTTATAGCTTGTTTTACCATGGTTGCCTATTTAGTTGTGCTTTTGTTTAGAATACTATCTTTATGGGTTTTAGTAATAATTTCTCCACTTGCTTTTATAGCTTTTGCTTTCCCAAATTTAAAAAAATATTGGTCTGAGTTTTGGGGACATTTTTTTAAAGAACTAACTCATGGTATTATTTTAGCTTTTTTTATGTGGCTTTCCCTTTCAATACTCGCTCTCTCTATTACTGATGATAGTGCTATAGTTAATCAATTTTCCGGTGGTCAAGATGTAGGACAGATAGAAACAGGAGTAGTATTTAATCAAAATATTTCTTATAACGAGGGTAGCTCAGAAGAGTTTTATGTTACCGTTTCTGAAATAAGTAGCACTAATAAGTTATTTACTTTTATTGTCGCTATTGCTCTTTTATGGCTAGGTTTAATGTATACTCAAAAAGCTAGTGGTGCTGCTGGTGCTATAGCTGGTAAAATTGGAGGTAAGTTAGCGGATATGGGTAAGGGTACATTAAGAGCAGGGCTTGGTACGGTAGCACTACCATTTAAAGGCGTGGGTGCTTTAGCAAAATTAGGTGTTAAAAGAACAGGTATGATAGCAGAAAGGAAATTATTAGAGTCTTCAACGGCAGAAGGTGCTGGTAGATTTAGAAAATCGCTGAAATACCTAACTAAGTCTGCTTGGGAAGGTAGTGGTAAGCGTGGAGATGTTTTACTTGATAACGCTAGGCAAGTGGCTTCAGATCATGCTCGTGACGAAGCTAATAGATTCTATACTGGTGGTAAATTAATTACTTCTCATGCGACAACAACTGAAGGAAAATTAGCCAGAGACAAAGTTGATGAAATGAGTATTTCGGGATTACAAGATGTAATGGCTAGATTTAGTATGGCTCTTGATATGCCTAATAATGCAGAGAAAGATAGGACAATTCGGGGTTTATTTGCTTATGCTTCTAAAGAAGCTTGGGTGGACGATATAATGTCTATTCCTCGAGTAATGGAAAGTCTAATGGAGGAAGGTTCATCAGAGCAAAAGAAATATAATCATTTAAAATCGTTTGAAGAAGATAAGAAATCTGAAGGCATGAATGATAAACAAATAAGGCAAGCAATGTTTAAAGAGTCTAAAGTGTATGATAAAAACGAAAAAGCAAGATTATATCAAGAGTGGGCCGCTAAAGGAATGACTAAAGAAGAACAAGACTTAGAGTTTGATAAACATAGGCCAGTATTATCAGGAGTCGGGCAATATACTGCAAATAGTCACGTGACTTTAATAGATAGGGTAAAAACCGGTAAGTTTCTTAAAAATTATATTTCTGAAGATCATAATGGTGATGTTTCTGAAGCTGGATTAGATTTAATTTATGAGCATGAAGTAAATGCTTTCCAAAATGGACATTTTGAAGATATTGGATATGTTAGAGCTGATCCAAAGACTGGAAAATTAAGAATATTAAATTTTGAAGACAAAGATGAAAACGGAATGACTGAAGCAGATATTGAAGGATTAACCGAAATTGCTAAACGTGGTGGTATAGATAAGTTACAAGCCCATTCTTATGGTGCTAGATTTGGTGATGGTACTAATGGTAGCTCTGACCTACATGAATTCTATAGAAGATTAATTGATACTGCTGGTCAGAGTAATGAAGCATATAAACTTGCGTGGTTAAAGAGAACAGCTAATGTTTTAGCTGGTGGTACAGCCACAGAAGATCCTGCTTCTAAAGAACAAGGTGAACATAGTAGTTCTTTAAAATTAAAATCTGTTAATAATTTAAGGACGTTTCTTAGTACATTAGATTCTAATCTTATTGCTGGAGCTTCTATTTATTATAAGGCTGGTGGTAATTTTGTAGCTATGTTGGAAAGAGACGAAAAAGGTAAAATTAATAAAAATTCATCTAATGCCAAGCAGGGATATGATGATGGTTCTATTATGGATTTGAGAGCAGGTTCAAAAACTGGTCATATGATAGTAAATTATAAGAGCGAAGAAGGTAAGAATAGAATTATTGCTATTAGTTCCGCTAATGGAGCAGTACATAAAGTAAAAACTGAAATAGATGATGATGGTAATGAATACGTGAAAGATACAGATGAAAATGGCGAAAAGAGATATACTGTTCATCAGGAAAGGTATTCAAATACAGTAAAAGATTTTGCAAAAAAAGAATTTGGTATGGAAATAAATAAAGGTAAAAAGGTGTCAGAAAATGTTCTTAAGAATGTAATAAATATAACCGAAGCAGAGACAGGAAAATCTGAGGGAACAGATAGTACAGTTAAAAATATTAATAACCAAGAAGAGGCTAGAGAAAAAGGTACAAGTGAATCTTATAAAACCAATCCTGAAGGAAAGAATAGTCAAGATAGTAAGGAATTAATAGGCGCAATCGATAATTTGTCTAATCAGTTAAACAAAGTATCTGATAAATTAGTGACAGTAGCTAGTAGTAAGGCTATGGGTAGAGTAGCTGGCGGTGCAAGACTTGGTAATAAGAGTAAAATGGTTTCAGGTGGAATTAAGTTAGTTTTAGATACTTCAATGTCTCAGATAGGGAAAGTTCAAGGTGGAGATTGGGCAGAGAGTGTGGGAGGAAGAACGCAGTTTATTGAGATATTAAGAACAGAATTTGAAAAATACTTTAAGAAAGATGAAAAGTTATTTAGCTATATTTCAGATGAGTTTAATAAAGAAATTGCTGATATTGGTAAGAGTGCAAGTGCTGTTGATGATTCAGGCGAACAAGCAATTGAAGACTTTATTTCAAAGCACAAATAAGATGGATACTTATGAGTACAGTTAATATAGAAAAATTAAAAATAAATGATTGGCAACTATTAGATTTGAAAAAATCTGAGAATTTACGATTTATTAAAAGTCTAGTTATCGATTTTACTATTACCCTTAATCCAGGCGATAGTTCTTTATTATATAAAGCATTAAAAATATCCCTTGATAAACTAGGTGACGAATTAAGAAAAGAAAACTTGAATTTATATAATAAATACCAAACAGAATTAAAAAAATTAGAGATTTTATCTTTAATTAATTTTGATTTAGACCAAGTAAAAGAAATATTAAAGAATAATCTAATATTTATATTTGAGAATAAGTTACCTATTTTAGCTTTATTAACCAGTTATACTAGATGGCGTAAAGAAAATTTTTATATAAATATTTCTGCGTTTACAGATTCATTAAGTAAAAATGATGAAAAATTAGGTGTTGAAAATATAGTTTATTCTGTTAATAAAAATGACATTGTGCCTAGGATTAAAGATTGGGTGAACAATTATATTATTTATACTGAGGGGAGACCAAGTAAAATGAATGGCTTAAGTTTGTCAGGGTATTTATCAAGCAATGAGGACGTTAGAAAGCTTAGTAAGGAAGATCAATTGATATTAGAAAAAGTTTTAAAGATGTTTAATATATTTGCTAATCCGGAAAATTACGAAAATTATTATAGACAACCATATTTATTTGATCTTGATGGAGGAAGTGATGAAGAGGAAATAGAAGAAATAGTAAATGATACAATTAAAGATTCAGACGCAGTTAGTTCTAAAGAAGATTTTATAAATTATTATAATGAAATAAAAGATAAATATTTTAAAGGTATAAGAGTTAATAAAGTAACTGATGAGATAGAAATTATAAATAGCGTTGATAAGGCAATAGATAATAATAATATAAATTCAGTTATAGATTTATTAATTGATTTAATAGAGATAAACAAGTTTGATTTAATAGAAAAAATTAACTTATTTAGTAAATGGAAAATAGAATATTTAAAAGAGTTTAAGTCTTTAGATATTATAAATTTATCAAATAAGGATCAACGTATTATTTTACACGGTCAGTTTCTTAAGATGTTATTGTATAAAAAATTATCATTAAATAATGATGAAAGTGTTATAATAATGATTCATTTAGCTAATGCTCTTAAACAGAGAGGTGAGGAAAATTATTTACCACTAACTTATGCTAATTTAAGTGATAATAAATTTTATTGGAGAGAAATAGTAATTGAAGACGGGAAATTAGTTTTAAAATAATAAATTTAAAAAAAATGAGGTCGGCGTCTATAAGACTGCCGACCTCTTTTGTTTATAAGCCAGTTAGCTTTAGGAGTATTAATATTATTTCTACAACCGTTATCCAGAAAAGTTTTCTTACTCTAGGGTTGGCATGATTTGCCGTCTTTATGAGTAAGAAAAATCCACCTATGCCCCCAATTAGAATTACTCCTACGCCGGAATAAGCAATTAAGTGCCAGCCTATGTATTTACTTAATGGGCCAAAGAATACGAGAATTAAACCTAGTATAGGTATAATTATGAATGGATAGTTACTCCACCAATTTCTCCATCTTGCTTTAGTTCCAAACATTGTTTTATTCACGAGAATCTCCTTTATTTTTTTAATATTATCTAGTTAAGACTAAAATATATAATTACTTACACACTTTAGTCTTAACTAGAGAGGAGTCTATGAATATATAATGAACAGTAATATATTAGTATAGCATATTATTAATATTTTGTCAATCATAAAAATGACATTTCTGTCATTATTATGCTAATTTTAGCTAAATATACTTTAAACTCTTTCTACGTATTCACCAGTTTCAGTGTTTACTCGTATAATATCATTTTGGTTAATGAATAGAGGCGCTCTAATTTCTTTATCTGTTTCTAAGGTTATCATTTTATTAGCACTACCCGCTGTATCACCCTTAACACCAGGTGGACTTTCTATTACTTTTAATTCAACCTTAACAGGTAATTTAATACTAACTGGTTTGTTCTTAAAAAGCATAACATCTACAGTTTGACCATCTTTTAAGAAATCAGCTTGCATACCTATAACTTCTTTTTCTAATTCAAATTGTTCATAGGTATTATTATCCATAAAAGAATAGCTGGTACCACTGGAATACAAAAAATTAGCTTTAGATCTTTCGATGTCAGCTTCATTTATTTTATCACTACCATTAAATGTTTTATCTAAAGTAGTACCATTTATTAAGTTCTTAAGCTTAGTTTTAACGTTAGCTCCACCCCTGGCTACTTTAATGTGCTGAGCAGTTGTAATTACATATGGTTGGTTATCATAAGAAATAATAGTACCAACCTTTAAGTCGCTAATTGAATACATATTTATCTTGTTACGTATGGCAAGAGAGCCATGAATCTAGATCTTTTTAAAGCTTTAGCTAATTTTCTTTGATGCTTTAAACAGACACCGCTTCTTCTTCTGGGAACGATTTTACCATATGAAGATGTAAAGCGTTGTAATTGTTGCCATTGCTTATAATCAATATGATTTGAAGCATTAACACAGAAATAGCAATAACGTTTATTATTTAATAAGTTTTGTGGTTTAGACATAATTTAATAGTTTGTTAATTAAAAGGGAATATCCTCAACATTAATCTCTTCTTCAGCTGATTTATTTTCTACGCTGGGCTGGCTAACTTCAGGTTCAGGTTGAGCATAATCATTTTTAGGAGCAGCTTGTTCACCTTCTGAAGGTGAGAAAGTACTAGGTTTGCCACCCAACATAATCATATTATCTGCAATTATTTCAGTTCTATATCTTTTAACATTATTTTGATCTTCCCAGCTTCTAGTTTGTATTCTGCCCTCAATATATACTTTACTACCTTTTTTTAAGTATTGTCCCATAATTTCTGCTAATTTTCTCCAAGCTACTATATTATGGAATTCAGCTTTTTCTTGCTTTTGACCACTTTGATCAGTCCAAGTTAAATTAGTAGCTACTGCAAAGTTAGCTACAGTTTGACCTTGAGGAGTAGTTTTGATTTCAGGGTCACGAGTTACGTTGCCAATTATCATGGCTTTGTTTAAATCCATATGTTTGATACTTAATGTTTATATTACTTCTTCTTTTAATAATTCATCTAGCTTTTTATCTAAGTCTTCTAAGCTTACTTTCTTTTTATCTTCCTTTTCTTGCTTATCAGCTTTTTCTTTGTCAGCTTCTTTTTTCTCTACCTTAGCAATTTTAGTCTTAGCTATTTTTTCAATTACTTTTTTTTCTTCTTTCTTCTCTTCTTCAGTAATTAAGTGTTTTTTAATAATTAAAAAACGCAAGACATTAGGGTCTAGCTTTAATTCATCTTCTAATAGTTTAACATTAGAAGCGTTTAAATCAAGTTCTATGGAATGGTAAAAACCGTGACGTAGCTTTTTAATCGGATAAGCAAATTTACGTCTGCCTAGATCTTCATTTGAAGTAACTTCAGCTTCAAATTTTGTAAGAAGCTCACTTACTTTTTCTAAAATTTTAGGATGTTCATCCTCTGAAACATTACCTGGAATTATGTAGGTAAGTTCATAATGAGTTGATTCATTTGTCATAATTGTTGTAATTTATCCTAAAAACATTGTTTTTAGGAGTCTTTCCTTATATCTAGGAAAGTACGTGGTTAAATTACACTGATATCTCAGTGTTTAAGTATTTTGGCAAAAAAAAAGTGTTTTGTCAAGCATAGTGTTTTTAGTTTAAATAATTAGTTAAAATTAAACTTTTTATGAATGTTTTTTAAAAAAATACGTATAAACTTATAAGATCAAATATGGTTAATATATTTGATTTAAGTATATATAAATAAAGATAATAGCTCTTTATTAATATTTGACATAAAAATAGTGTTATGATATACTGTACATATGAGTACAGTAAAACGAAACATAGTTTTTAAAAGATTTGCTCAATTAACTAGCTTAAATGAGATAGTTTTTACTTTTAAAGATTTGGCTAATTTATGGGGGATCATTAACTTAAATACTTTATATACTACCTTAAAGCGTTATACTCAAAATGGATTATTGTATAGGGTGCATAGAGGACTTTATTCTATCAAGCCTATTTTTCAAGTTGATCCTTATCTATTAGGCATTAAGGCTTTGCATCAGTATTCATATGTTAGCACTGAGTCTGTTTTATTTGATCTAGGCATTATTAATCAAAAGATAGATTATATTACTTTAGTTTCTTCCTCATCAAAAAGATTTACCATTGTAGATAATAATTATATTGTTAGACAGCTTAAAGATGATTATTTATATAATGATTCAGGAATTATTGAGAGAGATGGTATTAGAATAGCTACTTTAGAAAGAGCCATAGCTGATTTATTATATTTTAATCCTAAATATCATTTTGACGCACATAATTTAATTAATTGGCTTAAAGTAAAAAAATTGCAGAAAATAATAGGTTATAAATAATATATGATATTACCCAAAAAAGAAGATGCTAAGCATAAAGCTTGGCTATACAGATTATTAAGTGCTATATATGATGATTCTTATTTAGCCAGCGTATTGTGTTTTAAGGGTGGTACTTCAGCTGCTATGCGAGGTTTTTTAGATCGCTTTTCTATTGATCTTGATTTTGATTATGTTGGTAAAAAAAATGAAATACAGGGCACTAGTCAAAAATTAGAAAAGATATTTAAGAATCTCGGCTTAGAGATAAAGGACAAGAGTTCAAGTGTGGCTCAATATTTTTTAAGATACCCTACTAAGTCAGAAGAAAGGAATACCTTAAAAATTGATATTACTTACCCTACCCCTAAGAGTAATAAATATGAAACCATACGTTTTAAAGAAATTGATCGTATTATTACAACTCAGACCATTGAAACTATGTTTGCTAATAAATTAGTAGCCTTGATAGAAAGATGGGAAAAAAATAAATCTATAGCTGGTCGAGATCTCTATGATATTCATTATTTCTTTTTTAATAGCTTTAATTATGATAGTCAGGTAATCGAGGAAAGAAGGCAGGTAAAAGTAATTACTTTTTTAAATGAATTAGTATTATTTATTAAAAAAGAACTAAGTCAAACAATTATTGATCAAGATATAAATCATTTAATACAATATGATAAGTTTAAAAAAATTCGTTTAGTCATAAAAAAAGAGACTTTGATGTTTTTAAATGATGAAATAAAAAGATTAAAGTAATATTTAGACTATTGTATAGTGTAATATATAAAAGTCTTGACTATTTTATATTTTAATGTATAATAGTACTATATGTATAGAAAACAGATAAAACAAATAATAAAAGATCTTAATAAAAAGATTGTTTTTATTGTTGGACCAAGGCAGGTTGGTAAAACATGGTTAGCCAAAGAAATAGGTAAAGAGTATAAAAAAGTAGTTTATCTCAATTATGATAGATTTGAAGATCGAGAGATTATTAAAAATGAGCAATGGTTAAAAGATACTGATTTATTGATTTTAGATGAATTGCATAAAATGACTAAATGGAAAAATTATATTAAAGGTGTTTATGATACCAAGGATAAGCATTTAAAAATTTTAGTTACCGGTAGTGCTAGATTGGAAACATTTAGGCAGGCAGGTTATTCATTAGCTGGTAGATTCTATGTTCATAGATTAATGCCTTTTTCATTGGCAGAATTATTGGGAAATAAAATAGCTAACCTTGATCGTCTTATTGAAAGAGGTGGTTTTCCTGAACCTTTTTTATCAGACGATATTATTGAAGTTAATAGATGGCGAAAGCAATATATTGATGGTTTAATTAGAAACGACGTTTTAGATTTTGAGCAGATACATGATATTCGTGTAATGCAGACTATTTTTGAATTGCTCAGACGAAGAGTTGGCTCACCAGTTTCTTTTAATTCAATTGCTCGCGATGTTGAACTTTCTCCTATAACTGTAAAGAAATATATAGAAATACTTGAAGCCTTGTTTATAGTATTTAGAGTGGCGCCTTATTCAAAAAATATTGCTAGATCAATACTTAAAGAACCTAAGATATATTTTTATGATAATGGTCTTGTTGAGGGTGATGAAGGGAAGAAGTTTGAAAATTTGGTAGCTATCTCTTTATTAAAACATGTTTTAGCTAGAAATGAGTATTTAGGCGAGAATAATCAATTGAAATATTTAAGAACTAAGAATGGTAAAGAAGTGGACTTTAGCTTGGTTGATTCGCAAAATAATATTGAAGAAATAATTGAGGCTAAAGTTTCTGACGGTAAGTTGAGTAGTAATTTAAGATATTTTTCTAATAAGTATAACTTAAAAGCTATTCAAGTTGTGAAAACTTTAAAAAGAGAAAAAGATTTGGGTGAGATTAAAATAGTTCAAGCAGATCATTATTTATCTGAGCTATTTATGTAATTAAACTTTTTTAATTTTTTCTTATAGCTAACTCATAGATAGTATGTTATTTAATCAAAATATGGGTAAATACGCCTTTTGTCTAGGAAACAACCCTGAACTATCAAAAGCTGAGATAAAGTCTGTTCTAGGGCTTTTTAGCGTTCAGTGCGATGAGGTATATACAGGCACCTCAATCTTTTTAATTAATGTATTGGATAAGGTGGACGTTCTAAAATTACAGGATAGATTAGGTGGTACTATTAAGATTGCTAAGATTGTTAACTTAGTTTCTGAAGTAGATTTAGAATCTGAAATTTTTGAATTAGTTAAAGATAAGCGTGGCACGGAAAAGTTTCAGTTTGGTTTTAGCTTGTATGGTTTAAGTAATACAAATCAATTTAAAAAGATAGGCCTTAATGTAAAGAGAGAGTTAAAAGGTGATGGAGGTAAGCTTAGATATATAACTTCAAAAGATACTAAGCTCTCTTCTGTTATTGTTAAGAAAGAGAAATTAATTGATCAAGGTTTAGATATTGTAGTGATAAAAAATAATAAAGAATTCTATTTAGGTTATAGTGTTACTGTTCAAGATTTTTCTTCATACTCAGATCGTGATTATGGCAGACCAAGTAGAGATGATAGGTCTGGGATGTTACCACCTAAACTTGCTAAGATGATGATTAATTTAAGTGGTGCTTCAGCAAACGAAATATTATTAGACCCATTTTGTGGTAGTGGTACTATTATTCAAGAAGCTTTGCTTATGGGTTTTAATAAAATAAAAGGTTCAGATGTTTCAGATAGGGCAATACGTGATACAGAGAATAATATATCATGGCTTAAAACTAAGTTAGATATAGATACTTCAAATGTTGAGATAACAGAACAAGACGCTACAGCTTTAACTAAATCTTTTAAAGAAAATTCTATTGATGCCATAATAACTGAATCATATTTAGGACCACCTCATAAAACACCAAATGATGTAATGAAAGAGTTATCTAGACTATATTTAAATTCATTTAAAGAATTCCATAAAGTTTTGAAAGAAAAAGGAAAAGTAATATTTATCTTACCAATTATTGATAATAATGAATTTGATATATTAGAGGATATTGAGAAATTGGGTTTTACGAGAATGAGTTTAAGTGATACTGAGCGTGGTTCTTTAGTTTATTCTAGAGAAAGACAAAGAGTTAGAAGAGAAATATTTAAGTTTGAAAATTAATTTATTAGTATTATTGTTGGTTATTTAGCTTCTGCTAAAATAATTAAGTTTAGGCGATTGCAATTTATTAATTCAGAGCTACTTACAAGTAGATAGTAATAAGTTTCTAATAAAATAACATAGACATCTAACCCTATATATATTAAAATAAGTATATATGACAGTCCAACAATATATAAAAAAGAGACCATATTTAGTTTGGGATATTAAGGATCCAGAGAAGCTTTCTAATGAATCTATTGTTGTGGCTGTTCTCAATTATGGTGACTTAGATGATGTTAAAAAAATTATTGATATATTAGGTATTAAGAAAATAGCTAAAATATTTGATAAACAATATAAATGGAAAAGAAGTAATTTTGAACCTAAAATAGCTAATTACTTTAAGCTTTATTTTAAAAAATATGCATAAGGAAGTTTTAACTGAAAAACAGATTAAATTATTACCTTTACTTAAGAAATTTAATAAAGATTTTGGTTTAGTCGGAGGCACAGCTATTGCTTTACATTTAGGCCATAGACAGTCTGTTGATTTTGACTTGTTTTCTAATAAAGAGCTAAGACATACTCAAATAAGTCAAAAGATTAGACGAATGACAAGTATAGATAAGGTTTTAATAGATGATAAGGATGAGTATACTATTGTAGCACAAGGAGTTAAACTTACTTTCTTGTATTATCCTTTTAAGATAAAGTTTAATAAGAATTTTAATGATATTATTAAATTACCTGATTTATTAACTTTAGCAGCTATGAAATCGTATGCTTTGACTAGAAGAGCTAAATGGAAAGATTATGTTGATTTATATTTTATTATTAAGTATAAATATAACTTAGAAAGTATAATTAAAAAATCAAAGCTAATTTTTAAGAATGAGTTTAATGAAAAAATATATAGAGCAGGGTTAAGTTATTATGAAGATATTGATTATACAGAAACTATAAGTTATTTAAAAAATATTAAGGTTTCAGATAAAGTTATTAAAAATAGCTTAAGAGGAAGCAGTCTTAATAAATTATAATAAATAATTAATTTAAAATTAATGTTAGAAAGCATTATATATATTAGTTTAGTTGAAAGGAATAAGCTTTGAAAATTTATTAGACTGTCTAGATTAAATTAGACGGTTTTTTTATGGTAGTTTGAAATTCTTGCTAAGTAGTAGACTTATTTAAATTGTTTTCTTAATTAAAAGTAACCATTATATATTTTAGGTGGATATATATTATGGATTGTTATTATTAATGTTTAGTGTTTAAATTAGAGTATGTTATTTAATCAAAATAAGGGTAGAAGAGAAATGTTTAAATTTGAGAAAATATGAATAAGAAATGGGAAATTGTAGCTAAAGATTATAATTCACCATTTTGGAGAAATTACATTTGGTGTGAAGCTTTAATAATGCAACCTAAGATTATTAACATTAGTCAAAGTTTGATTGGTATAAAAGGTGTCCCAGAACAAATTGACTATTTTTGTATTGCTGATACTTGGGAAAAAGCTCATAAGATGTTGGCAAAAGAAGTTGATAAAGATATTACAGTTTTAGAAAATGTATTAGGACAAACTATTAAGGATGGTACGGCTATGAATGAGTTTACTAGCAGATTTTTAAAAGATGATTTAACTAAGTATTCAATTAAGAAAATAGTTGAATATTATAAGCAACATGCTGAATATAATAGGAATGAGTATGCTTTGGGCATTTTATTACCAATTCTTGATTTTCAAGATTATAATTATATTGAAGATAAACTAGTTTCAATTTTAGAGTCAAAATTAGACAAGAAAGAAGTAATTAAAGCGTTTAGTGTCTTTACTAAGCCAGTTGATGATTCATTTGCTATTGAACAAGAGAAATCTATTTTAGAAATATATAAAGATTTGCCTAATAAAAATTTATTAACTGAAGATACGAGTATTATTTTAGAGAAATTAGAAAATTATTTTCCTAAAATATATAATAGACTTAAAGAACATACTTTAAAATATGCTTGGGTTTTTTATGTTTATGCTGGTCCAGCATTTTTTGAATCTGATTTTATTGAAACCATGAAATTTTATTTTTCCAAGGGAATTAGCCCAGAAGAAAGATTAAATAGTTTAATTAAAGAAAAAAAAGAATTAGTTGAAGCCAGAGATAAGCATTTTAAATTGTTAGATTTAAGTAGAGAAGAAAAGAGATATGTGGAAGTAGCTAGTTTAATAATTTATTTAAAACCAAGACGTAAAGATTTGCAATCAAAATCATATTATCACTTAGAATTTTTACAAAAAGAAATTGGTAGGAGATTAAATATGACCTTAGATCAAGTAAGGGGAGCTACAATTAATGAATTATCAGAGGCTTTAAATGGTAGAGAGATTAATATTGATTTAATTAATGAAAGAATTAAATTACATATTATAGTACCAGATAGTAATGAGGTAAAAATATATAGCGGGCAAGAAGCTTTAAATTGGCAAAGAGAGAATATAGAAGAAAGAATTGAAAAGGTAGAAGATTTAAATGAGTTATCTGGTCAATCAGCTTGTCCAGGGAAAGTTACAGGTATAGTTAGAATAATAAATAGACCTCAGGAAATGATAAAGATGAGTGACGGTGATATATTAGTTTCAACGGCTACTATGCCATCTATTGTGCCAGCTATACGTCGGGCCTCAGCTATTATTACTGACGAAGGTGGCTTAACCTGCCATGCTGCTATAGTTTCAAGAGAGTTTCAAATTCCTTGTGTGATTGGCACTAAAATAGCTACTAGAATTTTAAAGGATGGTGATTTAGTAGAAGTAGATGCTACTCACGGAATAGTTAAGAAAGTATAATATTTGACATAATATTATATGTACAGTATTATGTACATATAATAATTAATTATAAATTTATGAGTTTAAAAAATATTTTAACTCTTACTGAAGCAAGAAGCGATATTTTTAATATTGCTGATAAGATAGCTAAAGCTGGTTCTTATTTTACTTTAACTCAGTATGGTAAACCAAAAGTAGTTATGATGTCAGCTGAGGATTTTGAGTCATGGCAAGAAACCATAGAGGTAATAAAAGAAATGCCTAAGATAAGAGAAGATATAAAAAAGTCTCGAGAAGAATATAAACAAGGTAATTATGTTACTCTTGATAAGCTTTTAGAAAAAGAAGGCTATATTTTAGCTAGTAAGTAAAAATATGATATATCAGGTTATTTTAACTAAGAAAATTGAAAAAGAGTTAGTAAAGATTCATAAAAAATATCAGACTAAAGCTTTCGAAGCATTACTTATTTTAAAAAGAGACCCTTTTATTGGCAAAAAATTAAAAGGGGATTTAAAAGGCTCATACTCTCTCAAGATATGGCCTTTTAGAATAATTTATCAAATTTATAAGAGAGAATTGATTATATTAGTTATTAGAATTGGATATAGGCAAGGAATATATAAATAAGAAAGTGTGAATAAATTATGAAATATTTAAATAATAAAGATTCATATTATTTAGGCGAAGAGATACCTGACATCGATTTGTTTTTTGCTCAAATCTGGTTGTCTTGTTTTACTAATGAATTTAAAACACCAAGTGGCAGAGCTTTTAAAAAAGTATTGAGTGTTTGGCGAGGGTATCACTTGTGGTTCTATTATGGAGAAGAAGATTCACATTTAGAAGGAGAGTATATAGTAAATAAGTTTGTTAAGAAGCCAAAATTTGCTACACAAGTAAATAAACAAATAATTGTTGAAGCAGATAAACTAAGAGATTTTGCTGATTCTTTGCCCTATCAGCATTTAAATAAATTATCTAATCAGAAATTATGGCAGATATATAATAAGTTTGATCAAATTCATACTCATTACTATAAATGGTGCTGGATACCAGTAGCTGTAGATATGTTCCATAATAATTTTACAGAAAGAGCAAAACAATATTTAAGAGGTATAAATGTTACTGAGGATATGATTAATGAGTACTTAGTTTTACTTACTCAGCCAGTTAAAAAATCTTTAATTCAGATTGAGCAAGAAGAATTTTTTAAGATTGCCTTATATATTCAAAAAGATAAATATCACAAAAAGTTATTTAAAGATTTATATAAACTATTTGAAGAAAAATCAGCAGGTCCTTTGGGACTCGGTACCCATACCTTAGAATATGAAAATTTATTAGAAAATAGAGTAGATGATGTTAGAGATAAAATAAAGTTACCTCTCTTAAAATTAGTAGAAAAACATTATAATAAATATTTCTACGTTAAATTCATGTGGATTGGCAAAGAAGGGGTATATAGCTTTGATTACTATTTAAAAGAACTTATTAAATTTGTAGGACAAGAATCTAACACAGAGAAGCTTTTGAAACAAAAAGAGCTAGAGAGACAGGAAATATCTAGTAAGAGAAGTAAGTTAATTAAAAAGTTAAAGATAAATAGGACTTGGAAAATACTATTTAATAATTGGGGCGATTTCATGGTAACTAAGATATATAGAAGATATGCTCAAATTTATGCTCTATATAAAATGCAACCAATTTTAAGAGAAATAGCTAAGAGACTAAAAATAACTGAAATGCAAGTTAAATTCATGATTACTCAGGAAATAGGTGAGGCTTTGCTTAAGAGTAAAATAAATAGAGCAGAATTGAAAAAAAGAACTAAGTTTTGCGTTCATTATACTGAAAAAAATTATGAAAAAGTATTTACCGGAGTTAAAGCTCGTAAGCTGGTAAATTTAATTAAAGAAAAAGAGCTTGGCGATGTTAAAGTAATTAAAGGTCAAACAGGTTGCATTGGCAAAGCCAGGGGACATGTTAAATTAATTATTAGGCCTAAAGATATGGTTAAGATGAAAAAAGGTGATGTTCTAGTATCAATTGCTACAGATCCTGATATTGTACCAGCCATGAAAAAAGCTTCAGCTATAATTACAGAGCAGGGTGGAGTTACTTCACATGCGGCTATAGTATCTCGTGAAATGAATATTCCTTGTGTAATTGGCACTAAAATAGCTACTAAAGTCTTAAATGATGGGGACTTAGTTGAAGTTGATGCTAATAAGGGTATAATTAAAAAAATATGAATAAAATAGAAGTATTACATCAAGAAGTCTCGGTTTCCCCTTTAATTTTAGAAATAAATCATCGGGGGTTCCATCAAACCAAAAAAAATCATTAGGAACTACAGAATATAGAGAAAAAGTTAAAGCTACCGGTTCTTTGATGGCTTGGGCTAAGACCCCTGAAGATGAAATACCAGAAGAAGTTGAAAAACGTTCAGCTATGGAAGAAAGATATGGAAAAGACATTCAATTAGCAGAAAAGGTAATAGATAGAAAAACCAAAGATTATAATAAAAGAGTTATTGTTATTGCTAATAGTCACGCATCTATTGCTACTATAGCAGCAGCTAAAGAGTTAAATATTCCCTTAGATGAATTAATGGATAAAATGGGTGAAGTACCAGAAGCAGAAGGTTTAAAATATGATTTCTATCAAGGAGAGAAGGATAAGGAAGTAAAGCCTTTTGGTAAAGGGATTGAAGTTGTTGTAAATGAATTAAAATAATATGATTTTAAGTAAAAGTAAAAGGCCCTTCGTTAGAAGTGCCTTTTAAGGTTATGACTTTCTTTCACCGGTAGGTGATTGAGAGTACTTTTACATCAGTATCACTGATTCGGAGTTAAAGTCACCATAGTAGAAGACTTTCATCAAGTTTAGACTTTCGTCAAACTGGAGTTCTGCGACGGATCCTCTCTTAAAGAAGAAGGGTGCTTCCAAATATTCTATAGGGAAATAAGGGGATCGGTTTAACAGATCCATTAATACAACCTCCATACGAGATCCGCCATGGCTGGCACCAGCGCCTACTGCACCGAAGCCGTGTTCCATCATTTGTCCGAGGATGTATTCACTACCCTCATGACCACGATTAGCCATTTGTTTTTTTAGGTCTTTTGCAATCAGAAGGTAGGCCTCTGTGTCCATTCCAGCTTCTTTTGCTTCTGCCTTTATGGCAGTTACTTGCTCTTTGGTGAAACTGAATGCACCAGATACAGCGTCACCTATAGCTTGGCTAGTGTCGATTGGTAAGAGTTTATCCATGCCTTGCATATAGCAAAGTATGGTTTCAATAGCGCGTGGTTGCCAGGAACAGGCAATGTAGTCAAAGCTGACTCCCATTTCTTTCAACTTCTTGCCTACATTAATAGCTCTTGTGCGAGCTTCTGGCGTTAATGCCTGCTTGGGCATACCATTTTCTCCGTGTACTTCATGTCTTATGAAGTAGAATTTACTTACTTTATTATTCACTTTTACTCCTTGTCCTGTTGGACGGTTTTGTTTACTATTAAGTTTTTCTCTAACATTAGCCTAGAATGACTACAAGTTTAAAGAATATTACAAAGTTCATTAATATAATATTATATCATATTATATGAAAAACGTCAAGACCACTTATTTTTTTTATATTAGTGGTAAATAAAATAAATAAATATAAAATTATTGTTATAACCCACTATTTTATGTTATAATAAGTTAAGAATTCAACTTATGAATATTTTTGTATTACCCTTTACTAAGCTAAAAAAGAAAGATGTAGGCATTGCCGGAGGTAAGGGTGCTTCTTTGGGCGAAATGACTCAAGCTAAGCTCTCTGTACCACCTGGTTTTGTGATACTTGCTAGTACTTTTGATAAGTTTTTAGAAGAGACTGATCTTAATATGGAAATTGAAGCTCAGATTAAGAAAGTAAAACATACAGATATTAATTCAGTTGAAAAAGCTTCAAAAACTATACAAGATTTAATAGGTGATCAGAATGTACCTAAGGATATAAGTGAAGCTGTTTTAAAAGAATTTAAGAAATTAAAATGTCAGTGGGTTGCTGTTAGATCTTCAGCTACGGCTGAAGATTCATCTATAGCGTCTTGGGCTGGTGAACTTGATACTTTCTTATACATTGATGAAAAGAATTTAATAGATAATGTTAAAAAGTGTTGGGCTTCGTTATTTACACCCCGGGCTATATTCTACAGATTTGAAAAAGAATTACATAAAGTAAATGTTAGTGTAGCAGTAGTAATTCAGAAGATGATTGATAGTGAAGTATCTGGTGTCGCTTTTAGTGTTCATCCTGTTACTGAGGACAGGAATCAAATGATTATCGAAGCAGGTTATGGACTTGGAGAAGCTATTGTGTCTGGGATTATTACGCCTGATTCATACGTAGTTCATAAAAAAGAAGGAACTATTTTAGATATAAATATTGCTACTCAAGCTAAACAGATTATTATGAAATTAGGAGGTGGTAGCGTTTTAAAAAGTGTTCCTAAAAATATTCAAGATAAGCAGAAGTTAACAGGTAAAGAAATTATTGAACTTGCTGAAGTTATTAAAAAAATAGAGAAGCATTATAAATGTCCTCAAGATGTTGAATGGGCATATCAAAAAAATAAATTATATATTTTACAATCTAGGCCAATTACTACATTATAACCATGGTTCAAAAAGCAAAAACAAATACAACTCAAGATCAAATCGTAGTACGTACTGAAGATGGTGAGTACCAAATATTAGTTGATGGTAAGTTAAAACCTTTTCACCAAGAATCTTTTAGTGAACCTATAAAAAAATCTGTAACTGAGATAATTGATACTGGCAAAGAAGAGCTGATGCTACAACCTCCGCCACCAGCTATTCGTAAAACAAATGCCAGTTTTTATTTTCACCCAGCTGATGAGGAAGAGGTATCAAAAATAAATATGCCTAGTAGTATTTTGCCTCAAAAGAAGTATTCTTTGGATAAGATATTAAATAAGGTAATTACTACCTTAAATTTAAATTTAAATCAAGAACAAACTAAGAGATTAAGAGATGTAGTAGTTACTTTGCTCAGGGACAGAAGAACTATCATTGATGCTTCTGAAGTATTAGAACGTACTCAAGAAGATGGTGGAGTTGGTTTAGATGCTAAAATGGTTGATAAAGTATTAGCTTTCTTAAAAGATGTAAAAGACAAGGTAAATAAAGAAAAAGGTTTAGTTGTTGATGAAGGTATTGAGAGACTTAAAAAAGAAGCTAATTTTATACCGCCCTCAATTACTCCTAAGAAAAAAGAAGTCAAAAAGGAAATAAAAGAAGTGTTACCTAAAAAAGAAGATCGGATAATTAAAACTAATATTAAGTTTAACCGTCCTCAAAAAGAAGGTAGAATGCAAGATATTTCTAAGGAATATAAATTAGTAGGTCCTGTTGAAGAGCTAGCTTCTTTAACTTTGGCTACTTTTAGAAGACTCGGTGCTGATCCAGAGAGACAAGCTCAAAAAATATCAGATAAGATTAATATATTAGCTCGTGAATCATTAATTAAAAAAGCTAATGGTTTAAATGCCTGGAGAAGAAGTCCTTTATATAAAATGTATTTAGCTATTGGACAAGCCAGTATGGAACATGAAATGCCAGTTACTGAAGTGATTAAACAATATTTAGAACAAGAAAAAGAGATTATGACTTCTTTTGAGTTTGATGCTATTACTGATTTAAATAAGAGATTAAGATTTTAATATGAGACAAGCCACGGTACCACAATTTATAGATGTTGAAGATAAAATAATAGGTCCTATTACTGTTAGACAGTTTATTATAATGGTCGTTGGGGCTTTAATTATATTCCTAGAATATAAGTTGTCTGATATGGCTTTATTTTTACTTTTAGGTATCCCTACTTTTGCTGTATTTGGTACAGTAGCTTTTCTTAAAATAAATGGCATGCCTTTTCATTACTTTATTTTAAATATAATCCAAACTTTTAAGAGAGCTAAATTAAGAATCTGGGCTAGGGAACGACTAACTAAGGTTAAAGAAGAAAAAACAGCGGAAGAGTTATCAGTAAAAGAGGAAAGAATTGTTAAAAGAATAGTTACTCGTTCAAGGCTTTCTGACTTATCTTTAATTATTAATACAGGCGGTGTTTATAGAGGTGAAGAGGCCCCTATAACAAGTTTTCAAAATGATTTAACTGATTTAGAAATTAAATAATATATGAGGAATAAAAAGTTAGCCGGGAATAAACCAAAAGCATCTACTCAACAGTATTTAGATATTGCTGAAATACGTGATGATCTTGTAATTCCACGAGATGGTACAGTTAGAGCTACTTTACTCGTTTCTTCAATTAACTTTGCTTTAAAAGGTGAAGATGAACAGAACGCCTTAATTCAAGCCTACATTAATTTTTTGAATTCTTTAGACTTTCCACTTCAAATTGTTATCCAATCTAGATATTTAAATATTGATAGATATTTAGAGAAATTGAATAATTTAGAGAAAGAACAAACTAATGAGTTACTTAGAATGCAGATCGCTGATTACAAAGATTTTCTAGGAGAGTTACTTGATTTAGGTAAGATTATGACTAAGAAATTCTATGTGGTGGTACCATTTTTAGGCTTAAAAAAAGCTAAAAAGAAGTTTTGGGAGAGGTTAATTGAATCTTTTCAACCAGCCGTATCAGTTACTATGAGCCGAAAGAGATTTACCAGTTACAAAGATGAGGTAGGTAAAAGAGTTGAATTTGTAATAGGTAATTTAAATTCTATGGGTATGAATGCTGTGCAACTCGATACTCAAAGTTTAATTGAATTATTTTACAATACATATAATCCAGAAATAGTTGATGCCCAAAAATTGGTAGATATTAATAAATTAAGAGTTGAAGATAACTAATATGGCTTTTCAAACATCACAAGTAGAACAGCAAGAAGTAAAGCTTTCTAAAAAGAATCAGAAAGAAAGTAAACTTAAATTAAGTGCTAAGGAACAAAAAAAATTACTTGAAGCTGAAAAAGTATATAGAGAAGGCGTAACCTCAGTTCGTGATATTATTGCTCCAGCTAGTTTTAAAGTTGATCCTAGAGCTGTGGAATTAAATGGTAGATATTTAACTACTTTGTTTGTCATAAATTATCCTAGATATATTAGCGTTGGTTGGTTTGCTCCAGTTATTAATTTTAGTTCACCACTTGATATATCAATGTTTTTTTATCAAGTAAAAACTGAAGTTATTTTAAAACAATTGAAAAAGAAAGTAGGTAATTTAGAAGCTCAACTCATGGCTGATGCAGAAAAAGGAGCTCCTCGTGATCCTTTGAGAGAAACAGCACTTCGAGACATTGAAAAGCTAAGAGATGATTTAACTCAAGGTACTGAGAGGTTTTTTCAATTTTCTCTCTACGCTACACTTTATGCTGATTCTAAGGATGAATTAGATAAAATGGTAGAAAAATTAGAATCTATTTTTGGTTCTAAGTTAGTTTATTCTAAACGTGCTTTGTATCAAGCCGAGCAAGGTTTTAATTCATGCTTGCCTTTAGGTAATGATGAATTACAAATTTCATTTAACATGAACTCTTCACCTATTGCTACGTCTTTTCCATTTATTTCATCTGAACTTACTTCGGATGATGGAATATTATATGGTATTAATAGGCATAATAATAGTTTAATAATTTTTGATAGATTTAGTTTACAAAATCCTAATTCAGTAGTTTTTGCTACATCTGGTGCTGGTAAATCATATGCTATTAAGTTAGAAATATTAAGAAGTATGATGATGGGTACTGAAGTAATGATAATTGATCCAGAAAATGAATATAAATATCTATGTGATGCTGTGGGCGGCGCCTATATCAACCTATCGTTAAACTCAGAGAGCAAATTAAACCCTTTTGACTTACCACGTCCTACAGAAAGTGATGCTAGACCGGCTGATATATTACGAAGTTCAGTTATTACCTTGAAAGGTTTAATTCGCTTAATGCTAGGTGAACTTAGTCATACTGAAGATTCATTAATTGATCGGGCTTTAATTGAGACTTACGCTAAAAAAGATATTACAGTAGATAGTGATTTAAATAATATTGATCCGCCACTCATGAAAGATTTAGAAGAAGTTTTAAGTGGTATGGAAGGAGCTGGTGATTTAGTAATTAGACTTAAAAAATACACTGAAGGCACTTTCTCTGGATTATTTAATTCACCTACTAATATTGATGTTAAAAATCAATTAATTAGTTTTTCCGTCCGTGACTTAGAAGATGAATTAAAACCAATAGCTATCTATACTATTGTTAATTACATTTGGAATATTGTAAGGTCTGAAGTTAAAAAGAGAATTTTAGTTATTGATGAGGCTTGGTTGTTGATGCAAAGAGAGGATAGCGCTAAATTTATTTTTGCTTTAGTTAAAAGGTGTCGTAAATATTATTTAGGGGTTACTACTATTACTCAAGATGTTAATGACTTTTTAAATTCACCATATGGACAAGCCATTGTGACTAACTCAGCTTTACAATTACTACTTAAACAATCACCAGCTGGTATTGATATTGTTCAAAAGACTTTTAATTTAACTGAAGGTGAGAAGTATTTACTTTTAGAGGGCAATGTAGGTGAGGGCATTTTCTTTGCTGGCAACAAACATGTAGCTCTCTTAGTTAGAGCTTCATATACTGAAGATCAAATTATTACCTCAGATCCTAGACAATTACTGGAAATAGAAGCCTCGAAGAAAGAATTTGAAGCTCAAATGGCTTCAGAAGATAATAATAAAGAAAATATATAATAATATGTTGAGTAAAAAAACATTAATAATCATATCAGTAATTATTTTAGTCATAATTGGCTTAGCCCTAGCTATACTTTTAGTAGATGATTCGTTTTTTAACAAATCAGAAACTATTAATTTTGATCAGGATCAAATAATTGATGATATTGAAGTAGTAGAAGAAATAAAGCCAGAACCAGAAGTAATAATTAATTTAACCCCAACCGAGGTAACCGTCATAACTGTAGCTAATAACTTTGCTGAACGTTTTGCTAGTTACTCTACTGATAGTAATACAACTAATTTAGAAGAGGTAAAATTATTATCATCTAGTTGGTTGATTAATAAATTAGATGATATGATTGATAATGTAGGAGAAGCTAATGAATTTTATGGTATTAGTTCCAAAGTTTTAAAAACAAATATTGATAGTTTAGATGAATCAAATGGTCAGGCAAGTTTAACCATAACTTTACAGAGACAAGAAACAATGGGTAGTGAAACAAAAGTTATCTATCAAGATTTAGAGCTTACCTTGGTTAAGACTGGTAATAATTGGTTAGTAAATGATTTTGAATGGTTAAATTAATATGTCAGCAGATTTAAATCAAACTGATAATTATGCTAGAGCCTTAAAACAGAAAAAAAAGCAAGGAAAGTATAATAAGAGTAATTTAGGTCAACAGGTTAATTTACCAGAAAATTTAAATAAAGCAGAGGAAGAACCAGATCAAGAGCAAGTGAAGAGTCCAGAAAAGAAAGGTTTAAGGGATAGAGCTTTAGAGTATAAGAAGACACTAGACCAACAGAGAAGAGCTGCTAGGAAGTTACAAGGAGTAAAAAATTTAACTTTTAAAGAGAAGACAGTTGGTTTAAGAGTTAAGAGATTACAAAGAATGTATCGTTTCATAAATGGCACCTTAGCTGTAACGCCATTTGGTATATTTTTACTGATTCTAACAATGAATGCTCAGTTAATTCTTGGTAACTTTTTCAATATAAAAACAGTACCTAAGTTGGAGTTGTGGGAAATAGGGTTATTGTTATTAGTTGATGGAATGGTGATATTTGTGATATTGATATTTTTACTTATTATTAGTTTCTTTTCTGGCGCTGGTTTTGTTGAAGGATTGCGTCACGGAAGTGGTAAAACTCCATATGGATTTTAGTAGTTATAAAGTTATAGTAATAGAATAATATTTTAATAATTTTTTATATGTTTAAAAAAATAATCATAATTTCAATACTTTTATTCATATTTTTAGTACCTATTTTTAGTTTGTCAGCTCGAGGATGTGTACAAACAGAAGGTACTGTGGTTCTGCAAGTACCAATTCCTGGTATACCTCTTAGGTATAATCATACTTGTGATAATTATGAGTTTGAGGGGGATGGAAATGGAAATTTACTCATTCCATATATACAGTATTTCTATAAATTTTTTGTTGGTATCGCTGGAATAATTGCAGTTTTTATGATTATGTATGGTGGTGTGCAGTGGTTATTTAGTGGTGGTAATCCAGCTAATATTACTTCAGCTAAAGAAACTATATTCGGTGCTGTGGCAGGGTTATTTCTGGCTCTTGGCTCATATGTATTATTAATACAGATTAATCCACAGTTAGTAAAATTTGATTTTAGTATCATTCCTATCGAAACAGTATCAGGTTGTTATGATAAACAAGGTAATTTAAATCCATCTGATAAAATACCATGTGGCCAGGTTTGTGGTGACGACAAAGGAAATAAAGTTTTTGGCGAGTGTCCTTTTTGCGAATCAGCTGGCTCAGTTGATACGGGAGCTTGTGGAAATAGTAAATTAGGTAATAAAAAAAGCGTATATTTTGATAACTGTTGGTATGCTAGCTGTTATTTTCAGGGAATAATAGATGTGTCGAAACATAAAGCATTTGGAGAGGCTTGTGTTTATATAGAAAATAATAAAAATGAATATCTACCAATAGAGATAGCCAAAGATCCAGATAAATTATTAAATTATCCGCCAACTTGTGCAGATAATTTGTCACTAACTTTTATGAAAGATGATGTTTTGACTGTAGAAAATTTTTCATTTTCTGATATGTATAATGAATTTGCAAGCATTGATTACCAATGTTGTGGGGATATATTCTATGTAGCAGGAGCTTGGTATTCTTCTGAGGATAGTGCTATATGTAATTCATGTCCAGGACAACAACAATGCATTCTAGACGCTAGTGATTATACTTTAGAAGTGAATACTGATTCCATGCTATCTGGTTGGGTTAAAGTAGGCGAAATGGAACATCAATGTTTAGATTAAATATATGAAATTACCTTGGAAAAAAATATTAGCAGGCATAGTCCTATTATTAGTAGTAATATCTTTAATTTATTTAATATATATCTTCTTTTTTAAATCTGAAATAACTACCCCGCCTACTACATATATTCCTCCTAATACGGTTTTAGAACCTGGTCAATTACCAGAAGTAGTTACTAAGCCCACAGATCAAGGAGCTTCTGATAATGTTTCATTTCAAGGCTTACAGCCTAGTAAAGTAGCTAATGGTGGCTTAACTGAAGTTAGTAAAAATACTTTAAGTAGTGTTAAAGGCGCCATGGCTTCACCTCAAGGCTTAATTTTCTATGATGAGTCATCTGGTAAATTTTTTAAACGCTTGAGTAATGGTCAATTAGTTGAATATTCAGATAAAGTATTTTATGAAGTTGAAAATATTACTTGGGATAGAAGTGGTAATCAAGCTATTTTAGAATACCCTGATGGGGCAAATATATTATATGATTTTCAGAATAAAAAGCAGATTACCTTACCTAAGGAAATGCAGGAATTTACTTTTTCAAATAATGGTAATCAGATAGCTGCTGAAGTAATTGGACCTAATAAGGAAAATAATTGGATAGTTACAGCTAATTCTAATGGTTCAAATATCCGTTTCGTGGAGCAAATTGGGGATAGAGCTAATGATGTTAAAGTAGATTTTTCTCCAAATAATCAGGTGGTAGCCACGTTTCGGGATAGTTATGATGCTAACAGGCAGGAAGTTATATTTATTGGTCAAAATCAAGAAAATTTTAAATCGTTTATTCCTGAAGGTAGGGGTTTTGAAGGAGTTTGGACACCTAGTGGAGAAAAAATGTTTTATTCTATATATAGTTCAGCTACTAACTTTAAGCCAGAATTATGGATTGTGGATGCTCAAGGAAATAATGTTGGTTTAAATAATATAAATCTTAAGTTAAATACTTGGGCACATAAATGTACAATGGATAGTTCAGGTTCTCAGGCTTTCTGTGCCGTACCTAGAGATTTACCAACTGGTAGTGGTTGGTATCCGGAACTAGCTAATCAAATACCAGATGATTTTTATTTAATTAATTTAGAAACAGGTAATTTTTCTTTACTAGCAATACCTGACAGCTCTACAGGTTATCAGGCTCAAAATGTAATATTATCTACTGATGAATCAACTTTGTATTTTACTAATTCAGATAATAATGTCTATAGTATAGACTTACCATAACCAATATGGAAAAACAGAAAAAGATTATTATTCTCTTAGAGTTTTTACTTATATTTTTCGTTTTACTTTTAGTTGTAAGACTTGTTTTAGTTAATAAGCAAATTAATCAGAATAATGATTATTTAAATTCAGATGATGAATTAATTAATTTAGACGAACCTTTAATTTTAGCTTCTGATCCATGGCTTGGTTCTAAAAATTCTAAAATAAATATTGTTGTATTCGAAAGTTTTAATTGCCCCTATTGTCGTGAATTACAACCTATTTTAAAATATGCTTTGAATAATTATAGCAATAAGGTTAAGCTAGTTTGGAAAGATTTCACAGGTTCCTATGACCAGAGAGGTCTAAGAGCAGCTGTGGCCGCTAGATGTGCTCAAGCTCAAGGTAAGTTTTGGGAATTTCATGACTATATCTTCACTAATCAAGATAATTTAAGCGATACTTTATATTTAGAAATAGCTCAGACTTTAAATTTAGACTTAACTAAATTTAACCAATGTTTTCAAAATCAAGAAACTTTATCTTTAGTCTCTAATTCATTTACCGAGGCCAGAGCTCTGGACGTAGAAGTAACGCCTACTATGTATATAAACAAAGAGAAAGTAGAAGGACTACTTTCTCAAGAAGAATTAGATTATATAATTAATCAGTTTTAATTATTCAGGATGAATATCTTTAGCTGATTTTTTAATCTCTGGATAATCATTAAGTTGTGGATCATTATGACTAATGCTTTCGGCAGCTTTTTTTGTTTCAGCTATTAATTCTAAATCATTAAAAGTAGCCATTTTAAAGTTAGCAAATATACCTGATTGACGAGTGCCAGACATATCACCACTACCTCTTAATTTTAAATCAACTTCAGCTAACTTAAAGCCATCAAAGCACTCAGTTAATGTTTTGAGCCTTATATATGTCTTCTCGCTGGTATTTTCAGTAAATAGGTAACAATATGATTGATGAGTACTACGATTTATTCTACCTCTAAATTGGTGAAGTTGAGCTAAACCAAAGCGTTCAGCTGATTCGATAATCATAACATTGGCATTAGGTATATTTACGCCTACCTCAATGACTGACGTAGCTACTAGTATATTGATCTTATTCTCACTCATTTCTTTCATAACTTCCTCTTTTTCATTAGGTTTTAGTTTGCCGTGGAGTAAGCCTATTTTAAGAGCAGGGAATACTTTTTCATTTAGCTTCTTATATTCTTCAGTTACTGCCTTTACTCCTAATTTATCTGATTCATCAATAAGCGGGCAAATTACAAAAGCTTGTCTGCCTTTTTTTATTTCTTCGGCGATGAAATTATAGGTTTTCTTTCTTTCTCTTTGATCAACTAGTGAAGTAATTGGTTTTTTTCTACCAGGTGGTAGTTCATTAATTATGGAAATATCTAAGTCACCATACAAAGTAAGAGCTAAAGTTCTAGGTATAGGAGTGGCTGTCATAGAAAGTAAGTGAGGCGTAGTATTTTTGTCACCTGATTTTTCACGGATAGCTTTTCTTTGAGCTACGCCAAATCTTTGTTGTTCATCAATTATGACTAAAGCTAGATTATTAAATTCTACTTTTTCTTGGATGACAGCGTGAGTACCAATTACTAAGTCCACTTCTTTATCCTTAATTTTTTTGAGTAACTTAGCTTTAGTTATTTTTTCAATCTGAGTATCTTTAGTATTAAGAATTGATTGTCTAGTTCTAGTTAAGAGCGCTATATTTAAATTAACCGTCCTTAATATTTCTTTGATAGATTCAAAATGTTGAAAAGCCAATATCTCGGTAGGGGCTAAGAGAGCAACTTGATATTCATTTAAAATAGCATTAGCTATGGCTAGGGCAGCTACCACGGTTTTGCCTGAACCTACGTCACCTTCGAGTAATCTATTCATTGGTTTTTTAAGAGTCAGGTCTTTTAAAATTTGCCAAGTACATTTTTTTTGAGCATCAGTTAAAGTAAAGCCTAAGTTATTTACTATATTTTTAGTTTCTTTTTCATTAAACGTTAATGGTATAGCTAAAGCTTTTTCTAAATCTTTTTTTACTAAATAATTTTGTAAATGAAATTCTAAGAGTTCACCAAATTTTAATCTTCTCTTAGCCCTACTCAACTTATTTAAATTTTCTGGAAAGTGAATAGTTTGGATAGCTTTATCTAAATCCATTAAACTATATTCTTTTTTAATGTCCGAGCCTAACCAATCGGCACTTAATTTAATATTATTTAGTGAATGTTTAATTAAGAACCTAATTTGTTTTTGCGTTAAGCCATAGGTTAGGGGATAGATAGGGACAATTCTGGCAGTATGAGCTGTATCATCACTTACTTTTTCAAATGATGGATTTTGAAAATAATGATCAAATAGATCACCATCTATTTTTCCAGAGAAAAAAACAGAATCATTATTCTGTAATACTTTACTAATATATTTTTGTCCAAACCAAATAGCTTTAATACTACCAGTCTCATCACTTAAAAAACACTCAGTAATCATCATTTTCTTACGAGGTGAACGTTTAGTAGCTAATAATTCAATTTTACCAGAAACAGTAGCTACTTCACCAGGTTTTAAATCACCTATATTCTTTAATTTACTAAAATCATCATATCTAAAAGGATACCAGGTTATTAAATCACTTACTTTTTCAATACCTAGTCTTTTTAAATGATTAGCCACTGTTTTACCAATAGAGGTTAATTCACTTACTTCTGTTTCTAAATCTAACATAGTCTCATTTTAGCAGATTTGAAATTAAAAAAAAATAGCTTAAAGTTAAGCATTTTTTTTGGTGCGCCCGAGAGGAATTGAACCTCTGACCTCAGGAACCGCAATCCTGCGCTCTATCCAGCTGAGCTACGGGCGCTAAATTGGTTAGTTTAGAAAAATAAGTTAAATCAAATATTAAATAATTAAGTGATAAAGTCTAAGTAATTTTTTGTATTTATTACTTTAAATTCAGCTGTTTTATATGTTTCTAGCCAGTCTTTAGGTGCTTTTATTTTTTTATTTTCATTATATTTTATTTCATATCCAAAAAGTTTACCATCTCTTTCTTCTATTAAATCAATTTCTTTTTGATCATAGGTTCTCCAGAAATATATATTAGTATGGATATTTTGGTATTCATTTTTTTTGATTCTTTCCATGAATATATAATTTTCCCAAAGCTGTCCTAGATCATTTCTTAAGTCTAAAGTATTAAAATTTTGTATAATTGCATTCCTAATCCCATTATCAAAGAAATAAAATCTTGACATTTTATTAATTTCTTTTCTTAAGTTCCTTGAAAAGCCATATACTCTTTTAATAACAAAAGTTTTTTCTAGCAGATCCAGATATTTTTCTACAGTTCTTAGATTTAGGCCGACTGCTGATGATAATTCTTGCATAGACACTTCTTGCCCTATTTGAAAAGCAATATTTTTTAATATATCAATAATTTTCTGTGATTTTTTTATTTCATCAAACTCTAATAAATCACGATAGAGATAACTATCAGTTATTTCATTTAAAATATCTTTTCGTTCTTGATTTGATTTCGCTTTTATTACTTCAGGATAGGCGCCATAGATAAGTCTTAATTCAAGATTATTATTTGTTTGATTTAAATTTTCGTATTGTTTAAGTTCCAGCTGAGAAATTGGATAAAGTGTAAATTGCCATTTACGACCAACTAAGGGTTCTCCTATTTGATTAGCTAATTCAAAAGAAGATGAGCCAGTAGCTAAGATTTTAATGTTTTTAATATGATCTACTATTAATTTTAAGTTCAGACCAATATTATTTATTTTTTGCGCTTCATCAATAACTAGTAATTTATAATCAGCAATATATTGTTTAAAAATATCTACTTCTTGGCTAGAAAGCCATTGTTGGACATTTCTAGTTTCCCCATTTAAAAATAGGTATTTTTCTTTAATATTTTTAAGTATTTCTTCGGTTAAAGTAGTTTTTCCTATTTGACGAGGCCCATAAAGTACTACAACCTTATTAGGTTTTAGTTTTTTAATGATAGAATTATGAATATAACGGGTAATTAATTTCATAAAATTAATTTATTTAATATAGCTATATTATAGCATATTAGAGTAATAATACAAGTTATTAGTATTAATTCCTGTATTGAAATACAGGAATTAATGATTTTTATATTTAATTTGGCGGAGAGGGTGGGATTCGAACCCACGGGACCCGTAAAGGCCCAACAGTTTTCAAGACTGTCACATTCGACCACTCTGTCACCTCTCCCTAAGTTTTTTTGGCGGAGAGGGAGGGATTCGAACCCTCGCACCGCCTATAAAGACGATCTAACTGTTTAGCAAACAGTCCCCTTCAGCCACTTGGGTACCTCTCCGTTATTATACTTAGAAATAATAACTTGTGTAATATATAACTTTTTAAAGGGTTTGTCAATTACTTTATATTAAGCTATAATTAATATATGAACAATCATGGTAAAACTTTAGCTAAATGGAATTTTCAGGAATTCACTAAATATGAGAGAAGTAAAAAGTGGTACTTCTGGATTTTTGTATTAATTGCTGTATGTTTAATATATTCTATTGTAGCTGTTAACTTTTTATTTGCAGTTATTATAATAATGGCTACTATAACTTTTATTTTGATTAATAAAAGAGAACCAGAACAAATTACTATTAGTATTACCGAAGATGGTTTAGAAGTAGAGGAACGTTATTTTCCATATGAAGAAATTAAAAATTTTTATATTATCTATCAACCTCCAGAAGTTAAAACATTGTTTATTAACTTTAAATCCGTAACTCGTCCTCGTTTACCTGTACCACTTGAAAATCAAAATCCTTTAGAGATTAGAAAAATTTTAAATGAATACCTTGAAGAAGATTTAGAAAAAGAGGATGAACCAATTTCTGAAGGTTTAAGTAGATGGTTTAAAATATAGTATTAGAATAAAAAAACGCCTGTCATTGGACTAGGCGTTTTATAATTTGCATGAATTTTTTTAATTTTTTTCACTTTTTTTGCAGGTTGTACATTTAGCGGTACAGGGCACCTCTAGCAACCTGGACATAGCTATTGGTTCGCTACATTTCCGGCATTTACCGTTGAATTTCCCTTTTAGGATTTTATCTAGGGCTTCTAGCATGGCGATTTGGTATTTACTGAGTCTTTCAGCATTGACAACGTGTAATTGATTAATTACTTGCCGTCCAGCACTAACAAAGTCTGTCATATAGCCAGTAGAGCTATGATCACCTCCGTTATTATTCTGTTTGATTTGCTCATTTGTATGATCAAGCATTGGTAAACACTTTGATAATTGTTTTTGAATGCTATTAGCAATATCACACAGATTTGATCTGTTGAGCCCAGTTTTAACTTGGGATAAAGGAATATCACTAAGCTTTATTTTTGGCATTTCGGGTGTCTTAAGCGATTTACCTATTCCAGTTATTTCGCCTGAATGATCATCATCAATAGTCGTACTATACAATCCCATGATTACTTTTCTCCTCCTAGTTGTTATTATACTACTTCCATAATTATCTTTATATTTTAAAGATCAATTACAAATATACTACTATATTATATAGGTTTAGTCAAGTTAGTCGTTTGACATAGAGCCATTAGTCGAAAGCTATAGTAATAGCGATTATTCTACTAACCTTAGCTTCTTTTAAAGTTTTAGCCGCTTCTTCTAGAGTAGAGCCAGTAGTTACTACGTCATCTATTAAAATAATCTTTTTATTTTCAATATCTTCTGGTTTTAATATATGAAAGGCTTTATTTAAATTACTTAATCTTTTCTTTTTATTCAAACCAACTTGATGAGGCGTATTTCTTGATCTTATCAATACATTACTTAAAATACTTATATTAAAATATTTAGCTAATTGATTAGCAATTAATTCTGATTGATTAAAACCTCTTTCTAAATATCTTTTTTTATGAAGTGGTATGGGAATTAATATATATTCATTTATTTCTATTTTTTCTTGTTCTAAGTATTTAATTAATATTTTAGATAAAGGTATTACTAATTCTTTAATATATCTGAATTTAAAATAATGAATAGCAGTTTGTATTAACTTATTATCATACTTAGTTGCTGAATATATTTTGTTAATATATTTTAAATTATGTTTGAATTTAAAATTAGTATTTATGGCTATAGTATCTAAACATTCATTACAAAGATAGGTGTCTTCTTTAAGGCAACCTAGGCATTCAATAGGGAAGATGAGGGTTAAGAAATAGTTAAATATTTTTTTAATCATAAAACAGGGTATTAACTGACCCTGTTTTTAATATATATATTAATTAAATATTACCTTTTCTTTTTCAGCTTTAACATTTATTATTTTTTTATCTTTAAACTTATCATTTAATAATTCATTAGCTAAGGGGCTTTCTAGGAGATCGGAAATAATTTTTCTTACTTTTCTAGCTCCTTGATTTGGATCATATGATTTTTTAGTAATTAATTTTTCTAGGCTCAGGCTTGTTTTTAAACTAATACCTTGTTCTTTAATTCTAAAAGTTAAATCTTTTAAGTGCAACTTAGTAATTTTGGCAATATCATTTTCAGTTAATGGTTTAAAGACTACTACCTTATCAATCCTATTTAAAAACTCTGGTCTGAATGTATCACTTAAGCCTTCGTTAATTTTTTTAGTTAATTTATCAAATCCTTTATTAATTTTTTCTTGACTTGATATATTAGTTTCAAAACCAAGATCAGCTTGTTTATTAAATTCCTTGAGTCCAATATTTGAGGTCATGATAATAATAGTGTTTTTAAAATTAATTTTTCTTCCTGTAGCATCAGTTAATTCACCATCTTCTAGTATAGGTAAGAGTAAATCAAAAACATCAGGATGAGCTTTTTCTATCTCATCGAATAATATTACACTATATGGTTTTCTTTTAACTTGATCCGTTAATTTACCCTGTTCTTTATAGCCTACATAACCTGCTGGAGCACCAATTAATTTAGAGATATTAAAACTATGTGAAAATTCAGACATATCTATTCTAATTAAAGCATCTTCATCTTCGAATATTTCACGAGCTAATATTTTAGCAGTTTCTGTTTTTCCGACTCCTGATGGTCCTAAGAAGATAAATGAGGCTATGGGCCTATTTGGATCGGAAATACCTGTTCTGGACCTTCTAATGCTCTTAGCTAGGTCAGATAGAGCTTCATCTTGTCCAACAATGAAGTTTTTTAAGATATCCTCTAAATTAAGCAATTTTTGCTTTTCAGTAGCTATTAATTCACTAACTGGTATCTTAGTCATATGTGATAAAACTAAAGCAATATCACGTCTAGTTAGAGTACCTAATATTTTCTTTTTTTCTTGTTCTTCGTCTTTTTTTAGATCATCTAGCTTTCTAAGTAAGTCATCTTCTTGGCTCTTATATTTTAAAGCTTCATCAAATTTTTCAGAGATAATGTATTTTTCTTTAATATCTTGTATCTCATTTAATTCTTGTTCTAACTTTTTTATAGTCCGAGCAATACCATTTTTAGTAGTATCAACTTTTATCTTAGCTGCAGCTTCATCAATTAAATCAATTGCCTTATCTGGTAAACGTTTGTCAGGTAAGTATCTATGTGATAGCTCTACCGCAGCTAGAATAGCCTCATTAGAAATTTTTACTTGATGATACTTCTCATAGTTCTTTTTAATACCTTCTAATATCTGACGTGTTTCATCTGGAGTTGATTCAATTATTTGAACAGGTTGAAATCTTCTTTCAAAAGCAGGATCTGATTCAATATGTTTTTTAAATTCTTCTTGGGTGGTAGCGCCAATCATTCTTAAATTACCACGAGCTAGTTCAGGTTTAAAAATGTTAGCTGCGTCCAGAGATCCTGTAGAAGCTCCAGCACCTATTACGGTGTGTATTTCATCTATGAAGAGTATAATATTTGGATCAGCTTTTACTTCTTCGATAACTTGCTTTAACCTATTTTCAAATTCACCTCTATATATGGTACCAGCAATAGCTGAACCTAGATCTAAAGTTAAAATTCTTTTGTTAATTAATATATCTGGTACTTTATTTTCGAATATTCTCTTAGCTAAGCCTTCAACAATAGCTGTTTTACCAGTTCCTGGATCACCTAGTAAAATTGGATTATTTTTAGTTCTACGTGAGAGAATTTGAATTACTCTATCTATTTCTGCTTCTCTGCCAATGACAGGATCAATATTAGCTTGAATCTCAGAGTTAGTTAAATCAACGGCAAAGGTTTCCAGAGCTGAAGTTTCTTTTAAGTTATGATCTTGGGTTAAAACTCTTTCCATTTGAGCTTCATTTAAAGATTTAGGTCTTTTAGTTAAATCCACAAACTTAGAAGTACTTTTTAAAATACTTTCTATATGTGACTTAAGACTTTGTTTAGAAACATCTAATTCTTTTAGAAAGTCTAGAAGTAATATATTTTCACTATCAATGAGAGCTAAGATTAAATGTTCTGTACCAATATATTTATGATTATATTCAAAAGCTATTTTAACACTTTTTTCTATTATCTGAGATGCCTCTTTACTTAGACTAGGCACGGATTTAGTAGTAGTTTGATCTTTACTTTGATTATTATTTAATATCTCTAAAGCTCTTCTAACTCTCTCAGCTGTTAGCTTATTCTTATGTAATATTTCAGCACCAATACTACCTTTTTCATTTGATAGTGAATAAAGTAAATGAAGAGGTTCTATTTGATAATGATTCAAAGAAGCAGCAATATCTTGAGAAAGAGTTAAGATATGCTTAAAATGCTTAGTAAATTTATTGTATATATCTTCTGTCATAGTTAAGAGATATTATTATTAATTCCCATATTTGTCAATTAAGACATTTTCCTAAGCTCAGCTATTCGCTCATCAATGGGGGGATGAGTAGAAAGAAAACCTACTTTATTTCCTAGTTTTACTTTAAATGGATTTGAAATATATAGATGAGCTGTAGCATGATTAGCCCTCTTCATTGGTTTGTTACTGTTTTTAATTTTCTCTAAGGCCTTAGCTAAACCTTCAGGGTAACGAGTTAAAAGAACTCCTGAAGCATCAGCTAAGTATTCACGTTTCCTAGATACAGCAAGTTGAATTAGTTTAGCAAAGAAAGGGGAGAGTATAGCTAAGACTACGCCAACAATCATTAAAATAGCTCCTGCTTGATTACCCTTACTATTATTTTTTTTACCCCCAAACATAAATTGAGCTCTTAAGAAAAAATCAGCTAGTAAGGTTATAATACCCACACAGATAATTACGATCATCATTAAACGAATATCATAATTTTTAATATGTGATAGTTCATGGGCAATTACGCCTTCTAATTCTTCATTCTCTAACTTTTGAATTGCGCCCGTAGTAACCGCCATTGAAGCTGTGGCCGGATTTCTGCCAGTAGCAAAAGCATTAATATTTGGATCCTCTATTATATATACTTTAGGCATTGGTAGACCAGCCGTGATACTTAGATTCTCTACCATTCTAAAGACATATGGATTTTGTTCTTTTTTAATTTGTTTGGCTCCAGAAATACCTAGAGCTACTTTATCACCTCGAAAGAAAGAAAATAGATTAAGTAGTACAGCTATAATAACTGCTATTAGTATTCCACCAAAACCAAACTCATAGTAAGTGCCCCAGACATAGCCAACCAAAACAATGATGACTAAAAAAATAATCATTAAAAACCAAGTTTTACGTTTGTTTGATTCTATTTGATTGTACATAGATTAAAAATCTACTTTGACGTTTTCTTTTTGTTCAGCTTCAGCTTCAAAGAATTCATAAGATTTAAAGCTTAACATACCAGCTACTACATTATTTGGGAAGATTTGTAGCTTAGTATTAAAGTCTCTAACATTTCCGTTATAGAATCTACGTGCAGCTTGTATCTTATTCTCAGTATCACTAAGTTCATCTTGCAATTTAGCAAAGTTATCTGAAGCTTTAAGTTCTGGATAATTTTCAGAAACAGCAAATAATGATTTTAAGGCACCAGTTAACATATTTTCTGCCTTACCTTTTTCTTCAGCCCCGGTAGCTTGCATAGCATGAGATCTAGCCTTAGTAACATTTTCAAAAAGTTCTTTTTCATGAGTAGCATAACCTTTGACAGTTTCTACTAAATTAGGTATTAAATCATACCTTCTTTTAAGTTGGACATCAATATCACTCCAAGCTTCTTGAGTCCTATTTTTTAGCCTAATTAAGCCATTATATACACCTATTAGCCATAATATGAGGACTATAACTACAGCTAGAATAATGTAAATTAAAGTTTCCATAGTTTTTTAGTTAATAATTAATATATTGTATTTTTAGTGAATTTATTATACAATTATGTAAGAAACTAGTCAAAACTATGAATTTTATTAAAAAGCTAAAAGAAAACAAATTAAAGTTAATAATTTATTTTGTTTTTTTGTTTGGTTTGATTGGTGTAGTTACTTTAGCTGCTTGGACTGCGCCACCGGCTAGTCCACCATATCAAAATACTCCTGAACCTTTGAATACTGGTTCAGGTACTCAGACTAAAACAGGTGATCTTAGTTTATCAGGAATGCTTACTTCAACAGGTGGTATTAGCTCTGCTATTACGAGTTCTATCCCAGCTGCTATTTCCGGTATTCATACTCTAGCCAGCAAGTATGGTATTTATGGTCAAAACATTAATGGTGAAGGTTGGGCTGGGTATTTCCATGGCAAGGTAGAAACAAATACTTCTTTTTGTATATCTGGAGATTGTATTACTGGCTGGAATCAGGTAGGTACTTGGACTACTGATACTAATGGTATCTATTATAATGATACTGGTAATGTGGCTATTGGCGCAGCACCAGTAGTTGGCACTGATAGGTTACAGATAACAGGAGATGCTATAATTTCAGGCGAGTTGACTGTTAATACCATTGATCCAGTCTATTGGATTGACGATGTTTCGTATGCCACATATGGGCATTCCACTACAGGTATTAAAGAAGAAACAATGGGTAAGATTGAATTAAATAATTATTCAAATGGAATATATAGTTACTTAATAGATTTTAGTAATTTAGAACAAGGTTCAGATCTTTGGTTATTTAAACAGATAATAGTTTTAGATAATGAGTGGAATGATTTAGTGGTTACTCTAACTCCAGAGGGTAGGGCAGAGGTTTGGTATGAATTGAATCCTAAAAAAAATACTTTAAATATTTTTAGTACTGAAGATATTAAAGTATCATATAGATTAGTAGCTCCAAGATTTGATTGGCCTGAAATTAATACTAATTACTCTGATGTTAAAGATAGAAACGTTGGATTAAAAGTTAGATAAATTTTAAAAGAAAAATATTAGTTAAGCTAATATTTTTTTAATAAAAAAAGGACCCAGTTAATTGCGCTAAACTGGGTCCCGAGGAAATAACATTACCACTCGGAGATTTCATGTAAATGATAATGCTAGGCAGGAGGACTACTTCAAGAGTATGATACTCTTGGAAGCATTTTTTGTTTCAGTTATGAGTTTCAGGATATACATCCCGCTAGCAAGGTCATCAGGAGCTTGCCAAGTTAAGTGATAATCACCAGTAAATTGGTAAGAATTTACCAATATAGCCACTTCTTGTCCACGAAGATCGTAGATAGTAAGTTGCACATAACTAGCGTTTATCAGTTCATAACTGATAGTAGTTTCAGGGTTGAATGGATTAGGGTAGTTCTGATTAAGTATGAATCCAGTAGGAGTAGTAATATCATCAATAGATAATAGAACAAGTTCAACTATCTCAGAACAAGAATTATGAATATCAGATTCAGACCAGATGTCAAAAACTTGAGCATTAATAGGACCCAATGCATATTCAATGTCAAATTCAAATACAGAACCTGATTCTTGATATTCTGAACAGATCGTGGTGTCTCTATTTACATCTTGATCATACCACGAGAGGCAAGCCTTAATATCATCAACATTAGGATCAAAAGCTTCAAGCACGATTGAGGATCTAGGAGGTTCTGATGAATATTGGACAGTTCCAATACTTGGTTCATTGTTCCATGAAAAGGTCAAAACAGTATTGCCATTGCCAGTCACTAGGAATTTACCATCAGGCATTCTAGATGCAAAAGGATCTTTTAAGTCTACTGGCATTGGATCAAGTTCAATCCAATCATTGTTTATGTAACCTTCAAAGGAATTCATAGGACCACCAGGAATGATGAAGCCACCAGCTCTATAACAAGTACCATTATCGACGCAGAAACTAACAGAATTATCGCCAGGACAGTTAACTGTATCGATCATAGTTATTTCACCAGTATCAGGATTTACTATTGCTGAGATATTAACATACGGAAAGTATGGATTATTTCTTCTTCCGGAACTGATAATAAAATTATTATCTTGATTCACGGCAATGCCAAAATAAATCCATTCGTAATCAAACTCAAATATAGTATCCCAAGAATAGGTTTCTTCATTAAAGACCATTCCTTTCTCATCGTCACCGATTGCATAAATTAAGCCATTTCTTTTGATTAAAGAGAAGAAATATTTATTACAATCAGCTGTGCCAAGAAAGAAAAATTCTTCAGTTTCTGGATCCCAGATTTCAAAGGTTGAACCTTCGTTATGATCAGAGCCAAGGGCTACTAGTATTTTACCATCAGAAAGCAGTATGCCTTCATTATGATTTCGATCAATTTGCATAAAGCCAGTTTCGCGACATTCACCTGTAAAGTAATTACAGATATAGCAATCATTTCTTGAAGCAGGTTCGGCGCCTATTGCTATACCACCAGCAATCATAAATTCACTTCCATTCTCAAGATCAATAACTGCAGGATCTGTAACATTAATAGGCATGAAACCAATTAATTCACAGCTCTTGGTATTTGAGTTATAGACTTGAATGTAATCGGTAGCTTGGTAATTATGATAGCCACCAACAAATACTGTTAAAGTATCATTTGGTTTGAAAATCATTGATTCGTCTACTTCATAGAGTAGTGTACCATCAATTTCCCATTCACCCTGTCCTAAAACAGGGTAAATGATGAGTGAAAGAATTAACATGAAATTTTTCATGATATTACTCCTGTTTTTAGGGTTAAGTAAGTTATTTCAAAGAACTTTAGATTTGGATAGGTATATCCACTATATTAAACGTATCATTTTACCCTGTTTTGTCAATATTGTCAAGGGGTATAAATAGAGTATTTTATTACTCTTTTTCCTTATATTAGCCATATTTATTTTAATAATATGTGGAAAAGAAGATAATGGTCTAAATACAGTTCCAAAATAATCTAAAATATTGTATAATATAGGAGTAAATATTAAATAAATAATCAATTTAAATTTTATGAAAACCAAAACCTTACTAAGCATTTTTATTCCATTACTAATGCTTTTTGTTTTTTCTTTAGGAGCTGAGGCTGCTATTGAAATAAAGAATGATTTTGATATGTCTAGTAATAAAATATATGGCTTAGGAAGCGCTACTGGTGCTACAGATGCTGTTAATTATAGTACGTTATTATCAGGCTTGAATGGTGAGTTGGGCGCTGGTATTTGGCTAGTATCAGGAGATAACATTCAAAATCAGAACGCGGGTAATGTTGATATACAAAAAATGTTAACAGTTGGTTCTGCTAGCTTAACAGTTGGTGCTGGTGAGAATTTAATATATGGGAATATAGGGGCAGCTTCTACTGGTAATTTATTACTTTTACAAAAAAATGGAGTTGATCAGGTGGTTATAACTAATGATGGTAAGGTGGGTATTGGTATAACACCAGGTATATTTAAATTTCAAGTAGCATCTAATAGTGGAGCTAATAATGTTGCTATTGGAGATAGTTTAATGGTTGGTGGTTTTTTAACTACTGACTCTTTGACTGTTTCAGGTGTATCAACGTTTTCAGGAAATGTAAGTATTTCAGGTGGTCTGGGTGTAGGTATAACTAGCCCAGGTGAAGGTAAATTATTACTAAACAAACCAGGAGTAGGGGATGATTCGATTGAATTAAGATCTTATAGTAATGAAATTCTTCAAGGAGATGTTGTTAATAGAATAGTTTTTAAAGGTATTGATGGCGCGCTTTATACTGGAGCTGCCATTGAGACTAGAGCAGCTTTTGATTTCAATACAAATGTTGAAGGTCCCATGGACTTAGTTTTTATGACAACCTATATGGGTCAAACTGTGCCTCAAGATAGATTAATTATAGAGTTTAATGGAGATATTCAATTACTAGATGATGTTGATATTTCAGGAAATACTACTATTTTAGGAAATATTATAGCCAATGGTTCAGGTAAGAAAGTATCAGGGCAAGCCTTTTTACCATTAATAAGTTGTCCGCCAAAAAATGTAGTAGTTCGTCATGATACAACTAATCATGATGAGGCCCTGCATTATGATGATTGTACTATTGGAGAAGACGTAGATGGTTATTATATATCATTAAGTAATATTTGGTTGCAAGACGGACAAACTAACGAATATCAAATACTTGTTGCTTATTGTCCTATTGTTAATGGCTGTACTAATGTTGGACAATATACACCGGTAGCCCAAACAAATTTAACTGCAGTTTGTAATGCTTTTGGATTAAAAGAGCCAAGTTATATTAACCCTTATGGGGGGACTTATTCAGATGGCACATATGATACTTATGATACAGGTACTGATAGTTGGGATAATACTAGTATAGGCTATGGGGTAAATCCGCGTATTTATAAGAGCGGATCAATTCAATGTCGTTTAGGCTCAATTACTGGCTTATAATCTATTAAATTAATTTTATTTAATAAATAAATATATGAAACAAGAAATAAATAATAAGAGTTCAATTATTGTCTTAATAATAGTAATAGTTATTATTTTAATATTAGTTGGCATATTCTTCTGGCCGGGTAATCTATACAAAAAATACTTTAGTTCAGGAGCTAATTTATCACACTTAGAAACAGTGGTGGTAGATCGCGAAGAAAGGTCGGGGGATGAAATAAATAAGCTAGAGCTACAAAAAAAGATAGTTGAGCTTAGAGCTAAGGTAGTCCAATAATTAACTTTAAATTTTAAAATATATGAAAAAAATAATATTCCTAACTTTAATTTTTGTAGCCCTGCTCTTAGTAACTGGTTCTTCAAAAGCGGCTTGTGTTAATTTAACCGAATGTCAGGCTATGTATAGTGAAAGAGTAACTAATAAAATGAATGAAGTTAATGTGGCTACTGGTAATACAATTCCTTCGTTAGATAATATTAATATTGTAACTCAGGATGATTTAATAGCTGATTGGCAGGTATATAATAATAACGTCTTACAACCATTACTAACTGCTATTGAAGCTAGTGCTTCAGAAGCTGAATTAATTGATTTAATAAATAATACTGATACAGCTACTATGCATTTAGCTTTAGTTCAATCTACTTTCTATTATTCTGACGCTGATCAATTAGTTAGTAACATTCAAGATTCTTACATTTTAATTAATGAAACTTTTGATTATGTTATTCAGCATACTAGAGCTTCTAGTTATAATAATTTATTAGCTAAGTATTCTTTAATCTCTAAGGCTTATGCTAAAAGTAGTAGTTCAGCTGCTGATAAAGGTGGTAGTAAATATGTTTGCGGAGATGGGGTAGTAGATCCGAATGAAGAATGTGATAATCCTAAAGATGAGTGGTGTACTGTTGATTGTAAATATATTTATTTAGATGACACCCCTCAAATTAAGAGTTCTGTTGATAATTCTGTGGGAGTCATACAAACTGAACAAACTGCTTTAGATACTTATGTTATGGAGATAGATTCAGAATTAAGCAGAGTCTCTCAATTAGATTTAAGTAGTAATTCTGCTCTTAGTGCTTTAGATACTCATCGTACAAATTTGGAGACTATCCAAACTAATCTTAATAATACTATTTTACAGATAACTGGTAATGTTGAGAATTTAATTTCTTTTTGATTAGAAAATACAAGTGAAATTTAATTTAAAACTAGTTCTTTTAATTAGCTTATTATTGATAATAGGTAATTTTTTTGTATTTAATTCACTTAAAGCTATAAATGCTCCTTTTGTAACATTTTATAGAGGGGATGATATATTGCAAGATGGTGGTACCAATGATGCTTTTGATTCATTTATTAGGTTTGATATTACAAGTCTAGAGTCTAATATTACAGGTTATGAAGTTCAGTACTCTGTTGATGGAGGTAATAATTGGCTGGATGTAGATGCTTATTATTATAACCCTAGCGTTAGTTTTAGAGCCTATTACTGGTCAACTTCAAAAATATATGCTCCAACTTTACTTTTTAGAACTAGATCAGTTCATGATGGCCCAGCCTATAGTGAATATTACACGGCTACTTTAAATTTAAGTCATAGAACTAATAATCCTTTAGCCTATTATCATTTGGAAGATTTTACTACTAGCGATGATTTAGCTAGCTCATCAAATATTAATTGGGATGTAAATAGAGCTAGTTTAGAATTAGCTGATGGTTTTAGTACAGGTTATGCTATTTCTAATGATGTTTTATCAGCTGTTAGTAATAGCTATATTACTCAAATTGCTTTTCAGCCAGTTCAATCAGCTTATCAGATACAACATAATGTTAATATTGAATACAGTTTTTCTAATAATGGAACTGATTGGGAAGGGCCATATAGTTTTCCAACCGATGTAGTGCCAGACCCTCAATTAGTTATTTTTAGTAGCATAGATAATAAATTATATTGGAGAGTTGATTTAACTGATAACAGTCCTAGTAGCAAGCCTTTTGTTTTTCAATTACGTATTGACTGGCAAGAAAATTATACGCCTCAGGCTTGTTTTAATGTTTCACCTTTAAATACATTTGATCCTGATCAAATATTTACTTTTTCTGCAGCTTGTACTTCTGATTATGAAGATACTAGTAATCTTTTAGACTATCGTTGGGATTTTGATGGTAATGGTACTTTTGAAGTTGATTGGACTACTGGTATTTCAGGTATGACCCAGACATATAGTTATGGGGCTACCACTACTCAAACAATTGTGTTAGAAGCAAGAGATACTTTTGACGATGTTGATGATTACACTACTCAGGTTAATACTGGCGAAGAACCAGTCGGTGTTTATGGTTGGTTATGGAGTTCTAATTATGGATGGATTTCTTTAAATTGTGATAATATCTATTATGGTACTTGGGCGAATTTATGTAGTTACGATTATGGTATTACCCGTAATGGTAATGAGTTGTCTGGCTGGACTTGGAGTCCAAACATTGGCTGGTTATGTTTTGGTCAGACTTGTCTTGATTATTATGGTAGTTCAACTCCACCTTTTGGTAGCGTACCAGTAATTCATGATAGTCAAAATGGTGAAGTTCAAGGTTGGGGTAATTTTATTGTTTACGGTCAAAATAACGGTTGGTTATCTTTAAATGATCAAGGTACTTTACATGAAGTGATTTTAGATGGTTCTGGTTCTATGAGTGGTTTTGGTTGGAATGGTTTTGATAGTAATAATAATGGAGTAGGCTGGGTTCAATTTTTAGGTAATCTTAGTTTTCATTGGCTCGAAACTAAGTATGGTTCTATTTACGGAGTTAATGATATTGGTAGCTCTGATTCTTTTAGCTCACCTGGTAATAGATATAATGCTACCTATTGTATTAGGTCAGGTGGCACGGTTAATACTTTTAGCAGTGAAAGCGGTTGTCTTGAAACTAGTTACACTGATTTAGGTTTCCCTTCACTAAGTAATCAGTATTGGTCTATACCAGGGTTAATTAATTTTAATAGACTGGCTAATAGTTATGAACAAGTTAATTTTGCTTCAACTGATGTTGATGGATCATTATCGCCTACCTATATTACTTTAAGTAATAAGGTTTATAATTTTACTGGTCAATCAACTTATACTATAGATAATCCAATTACTTTTTATAATGCTAGAGGCATTAATTCTTCAGGAGCTGGTACTATTATAATTAATGGTGATTTAAATATTGATTCAGATTTATATTACGAAGAAGCAGGAGTAGCTTCACAAATAGAGAATTTAGCTTCTGTGACTTGGATCGTAAAAGGTGATTTAATTGTTTCGCCTTCTGTTTCAAATTTAGTTGGTAATTTCATAGTTTTAGGCAATGGTTCGAGTAATGGAGAATTTCATACTGGTAATGATACAGGAATTGAAAGACAATTAATTATTAAGGGTTTAGTAATAGCACATGAATTTTTCTTGGAAAGAACTTATCTTATTGATAATGAACCAGCTGAAAAAATTATTTATGATGGCAGAGTTATAGTTAATACACCACCAGGCATGGATAATGTAGCTGGGGGATTACCTATTTGGCGTGAAGCCATGGCTTCAACTGTGGCTGAATAATATATATTATAAATAAACTAGTTATTTGTTAGTTTATTTTTTTTATTTCTTTTTAAATTACTCAATTTATGTTATAATATAGGTATTAGAAAAGCTAATTTATCCCAAATATTAATTTATTTGGGAAGTTTATAGATATAATTAAATTATGACCCTTTTTGGTGGTACAAAAACCGGATATTTAGGCATAGATGTTGGTACAGCTAGTATTAAATTAGTTGAACTTAAAAGTGAAGGTGGAAAACCTAGACTCGTAACCTATGGCTATATTGATATAGCTACAGATATTATACGTTCTAATACACCTCAAGCACAGCAAAAAATAGTTCAATCTTTAACTAAATTAGTTGAATCATCTGGAGCTACTTCTGCTAATGCTATAGCAGCCTTACCTACGTTTTCTGTTTTTAATTCCATTATTACTTTACCTAAAATGCCGACTAAAGATTTAGCTTCGGCTGTTAAATGGGAAGCTAAGAAATATATACCGCTACCTATGGAGGAAATGATTTTAGATTGGAAGATTATTACCGGGGAAGCCTTAGATGATGATAATAAGAAAGAAGTTAAGAAAAAAGGTTTTTCTTTCTTTAAAAAGAAAAAAGCCGAAGTAGAAAAAAAAGTAGAAAAAAAAGCAGATAAAGAAAAACATATTAAAAATGATGGTCCAGAAACTTTTAAAGGTAAAGCTCCTAAATCATTAAGAATCTTAGTTACAGCAGCGCCTAAGAATTTAGTTAATAGATACATTGATATTTTTAAAAAATCAGGGTTAAGATTAATTAGTTTAGAAACTGAAGCTTTTGCTCTAGCTCGTTCCTTAATTGGTATTGACGATGCTTCGATCGCTATTGTTGATATTGGTTCCATTACCACAGATATTTGTATTATTGAAAAAGGAGTACCTGTTTTAAATAGATCAATTGATGTTGGTGGCTATACCATAACTCAAGCTATTAGTCGTAGTTTAAATGTTACACCTGAGAGAGCTGAACAATTTAAAATGGATATAGGTATTAGTTTAGGAGCTAACGTTCAGAGTAAGGGTATCCCTAAGGTTATAACGGATAGTTTAAGTCCAATTGTTAATGAAATTAAATACGTTTTTGACTTATATCAAAATCAAGGTAATTTAAGCGTTGAAAAGATTATCTTATCTGGGGGTAGTGCTTTTTTACCAAATTTATCTGCATATTTTACAGAAATATTTAATAAACCAACTATTATTGGTAATCCCTGGGATAGAGTAGTCTATCCTGAAGAATTAAAACCAGTTTTAGATGAAGTTGGAACTCGTTTAGCTGTGGCTATTGGCTTAGCTATGCGAGATGTATAAAATAAAAAAATGGATGAGGATTTTAAAAATATAAATCTTCTACCGGATGAATTAAGAAAGGATGAAGAGAAATTAAAACAGGCTCCTGAAAAAGAAGCTCCTGTTGAATTTCATGTACCAAAAAAACAAGAACCAGTACTTGTACCACCAACTCCAAAACTAGTCGAGGATATTAAATTACCGGTACCTGAAATTGAAAAAAAATCAAAGGCCCTTAAACCTGTTAAGGTTAGTAATAAACCAAGTTTTTGGAAATCACTTTTTAAGAAAAAGAAAAAAGTATTTAATGATCCAACTAATGAAATACTTGATGACCTGCCTCAAAATATTGTAAATAGTAATTTAAGTAATAAGTTACCTCCTCAAACAGAAGGTATTCAGCACGAAGAATTAGTTTTGGAAGGAATGGACGTTAACTTAATACCTGAGGGTACTTATTTATTACCAAATAAGAAGATATATATTACTTTAGGTTTATATGCTTTAGCTGCCATATTTTTTGCTGTTTTAGCTTATACAGGCTTAATAATCTATGGTTTGGCTATAGACAAACAATCAGCTAGAGTTACTCTTAATGTTGAAGAGGGCGAAAAAGTCTTAGTTAATTTTGAACAAACCAAACAAGAAGCTGAGCTTATTAGTAAAAAATTGGAAGTAGTTGACGCTTTACTTAAGGTACATATTTATTGGACTAAAGTGTTTAGTGTTTTAGAAAAGTTAACTATTGATGATGTTTATTATTCAAATATTTCAGCTTCAGCTGATGGCTTAGTCGCCTTATCAGCGAATACAAATAGCTATACTGATGTAGCCAGACAGTATAAGGTATTTCAAAATGCTCCTGAAATAGCTAATGTAGATATAAGTGGAGCAACTGGTAATAATATAGGGGGTAGTATATCATTTAATGTATCATTAGAATTATCTGGTGATATCTTTTTTTCATATTAATTATGTCTTTAGAAGATAGAAAAAAACCTGTTAAAAAAGTAAATAAAACTAATTTTTTATTAAATAAAAATTTTGTTATATTAAAATATATTACTTTTGTAGTGGTTATTATTTTTATGATTTTAATTGTTTTATTACCTAAATTACAATCATTAAGTCAAGAAAAAGATAATATTTTAAGACAGAAAGAAAAAGAACTTAGAGAATTAGAAACTTATTATAATAATTTACAGAATTTAGATACGACGATTAGTGAATTTAAAAAATTAGAAATAAATAATATTAATAAATTAAATGAGGTCCTACCATCAGCTCCTGAGGTACCTAATTTAATAGCTCAGCTTGAAGCGGTTACTTTGTCTAGTGGCTTTGCTCTATCATTTATTGATATTTCACAAGGTTCATTACTAGGTGATGATAAAGAAGATGACTTATCTATTAAAAGAGATAAATACGATGAGACAGCCTCAGGTATTCATTATTTAGATATTTCCATGAGCGTTCAGGGTGGAGACTATTTTCAATTAAAGGGTTTATTAGCTAATATTGAACGACACATACGTTTAATGGATATCATGGCTTTGAGTTTTGCGGGTAGTACTGATTTTAGTGGCTATTCTATGGCTCTTAGAACATATTTTTACGTACCATAATATGCCTAAGAAAAAAAATAACACAAAAGTAAAAAACATTATTTTGATTATCATTATATTTGGTATTATTGGATATACTATATTTTATTTTTCTAAAAATTCTTCTAATTCAAATATGCCTAGTGGAGAACTTGGTTTAATGAGTAGTAAATACGGTACTTCTATTGAAAATATTAAAAGATCTATCGATACATTTTATAATAATATATTTTCTAATCTTGTCTATAAGTCACTTAGATCATTTGTTAAGTTACCATTAGAACTTGGTAGAGTAGGTAAAGAGGATCCATTTGCTGCACCTCCTTCACCACTTGATGATTTATTAGGAGAGAGTCAATAATTTTATGCTTAAAAAATCATTACAAAAAGAATTATTAGATGAGTTAAAAATTCAAGAAACTATTACTACTGAGGAATATGAGCAGTATTTAAAAATGATTAAAGCTAATCCTGAAAAGTTTAGTAAGGTTTTAAATGGATCAGCTATTGCTAATACTGAAGCTATTGCTAAGATAAAAGGTAAGATTTTAAATTTACCATATTCATTTTTAGAGGGTAAGGAAATTAAAAATGAAGCTTTAAAAATAATACCACAGGATTTATCACGTAATTACAAAGTCTTGGTATTTAATAAAGAGGGTAGTAACCTAGATGTTGGTTTGGTTGACCCTTCAGATTACAGAGCTATTGAAGCTATAGAATTTTTAGCTCGTAAAAAGAATTTAAAAGTTAAGTATTATGTTATTTCACCCCAAAGTTTTCAAGCTGGGGTTAAGGGCTATGAAAGTATTAAAGAGCAAGTTGGTGAAGCTTTAGATTTTGCTGAAGAAAAATTCGCTCCAAAATCAGGCGCTAGTGTTGACGAGGCAACACCACTTGAACAAGTAGTAAAAAGTGCTCCTGTTTCTAAAATAGTTTCTGTTATTTTACGTCACGCTATTGAAGGTGGGGCTTCTGATATTCATATTGAACCTCAAGGTGATAAAAGTAGAGTCAGATACAGAATTGATGGTATTTTACACACTTCAATTATTTTACCTATCTATGTTCATGCGGCTTTAGTTTCTCGTATTAAAGTTATTACTAATTTAAAAATTGATGAAACGCGTATTCCTCAAGATGGACGTATTAGACTTACGGTAGGCGAGAAAGACGTTGATTTTCGTGTTTCTATAATACCTCTTATTAGTCAAGAGAAAGTAGTGCTTCGTGTCTTAGAGTCTCCTGACAGAGCTCCTACCTTTGAAGAACTTGGGTTTATAGGTACAGCTCTTAAAAAAATGGAAAGTAATTTAAAAAAGCCTAATGGTATGTTTTTAGTAACCGGTCCAACCGGTTCTGGTAAATCTACTACTTTGTTTTCTGCATTATTTAAACTAAATAAAGAAGGAGTAAATATTTCAACTTTAGAAGATCCTGTAGAATATCATATTGAAGGTATTAATCAGTCGCAAGTAAGAACTGAACTTGGTTTTACTTTTGCGGCTGGACTCAGATCGTTACTCAGACAAGATCCGGATATTATCATGGTTGGTGAGATTCGTGATAAAGAAACAGCTAGATTAGCAATTCATGCAGCTTTAACAGGTCATTTTGTTTTAAGCACTTTACATACCAATGATGCTGTTGGAGCTATACCTCGTTTTGTTGATATGGGAGCTGAAGCTTTTTTACTAGCTTCTACTCTTAACTTAATCGTTTCTCAAAGACTTATACGTCGTATTTGTGATAATTGTAAGGTTAATGATGAAGTTCCGCCTGAGGTCTTGGAAGAAATTAAAGCTGATTTATCATTAATTACTGAAAAAGCTTGGTACCCTAAAGCTAAAGCAAATAGCAAATATCAATTTTACAAAGGTAAGAGTTGTAGCCAATGTGGCGGTACCGGGTATAAAGGAAGGTTAGCTATTGCCGAAGTTTTGACTATTAATGCTAAAATGAGAGAAATTGTAGCTCAGGGTTTTAATAGTAAAGATGTTAAAGAAGAATTAAAAAGTCAGGATTTTATTACTATCGTTCAAGATGGTTGGATGAAAGCTTTGCTTGGTTTAACAACTATTGGTGAAATACTACGAGTAACCAAACAAGAAGAATAATTAATTTAGTATGGTGAATAATAAAACAATTTTAATTGTTGAAGATGATAGCTTTTTAATACAAATGTATAGTGCTAAGCTTGAACTTGAAGGCTACGGAGTATTACTCGCTTCAGATGGTGAAAAAGCTCTAAGACTAATTAAAGAAAAAAGGCCTGATTTAGTCCTTCTTGATTTATTACTACCTAAGTTAAATGGTTTTGATTTCTTAGAACAGATTCAAAAAGATGGTTTTAGTGTTCCAGTTATTGTCTTATCTAACTTAAGTCAGAAAGAAGATATTGATAAATGTCTAAATCTTGGAGCTAAAGATTTTTTAATTAAAGCTCATTTTGTACCTAGTGAAGTAATAATTAGGATAAAAGAAGTTTTAGAGGACTATTAATACATATATAATGCTTGTCAATTATATAACTTTTTAATTTATTTAATATGACTACAACAGTTGAAACAATTATAGATCAAATATTAAACACCGTAGCTGAACGTAGAGCTACGGATATTCATTTTGACTTAGGTAATAATCCATATATTAGAATTGGTGGTAAATTAGTTTCTTTAACAGAGGCACCTGTAATTAACAAGGAGTTTTTAGATGCCTTGATTAAATATTTTGTGCCTTCTGAAAGTTTAGAGCAGTTGACTAAGAGAAAAGAGATAAAATTTGTTTTTTCATGGAAAGATAAAGCACGCTTTAAAGTGCATATTTTTAAACAAAAGGGAAATTTTAGCTTATCACTTAAATTAATTACAGGGCAAATTTCTTCCTTACAAGAATTAGGCGTGCCTAAAGTAATTAAATCTTTTTCTCAAGCTGAACGTGGTTTAATAATTATAACTGGATCTTTTAATTCAGGTAGGAGTACTACGCTAGCTGCTATAATTGACGAAATAAATAAGAATAGGAATGAAAGAATTATATTTTTAGAAAAACCTATTGAACAGTTATTTGTTAATCAACTAAGCTTTATTGAGCAAAGAGAAGTGGGCAGTGATGTAGCTTCATTCTCTGATGGTTTAAATAGCATTAGTGACGAAGATGTAAATGTCGTTGTTCTCTCTGAAGTTGATAACTTACAAACCTTAGAAGCTTTGCTTAAAATGGCTGAAACCGGACGTTTAGTTATAATTGTTATGAATTATGATACAGTTATTTCCTGTTTACAAGGTGTAGTGGCAGACTTTTCCGAAGGTAAGAAAAAATGGGTTCATGATGTTTTAGCTAATTATTTAGTAGGTATTATAGCTCAGAAATTAATACCTGCTGTTCGTGGTGATCAGGCTTTAGCTGTAGAAATACTTACTCGTTCTGATTCAGGTAAATCTTTAATTAAAGAGGGGAGATTTATTAATTTAGAAAGTATTATTCAAACTTCTAGAGCTGAAGGTATGATTACTATGGATATGTCTCTGGCTGAGTTAGTTAGAATGGGACGTATTGATCAAGCTGAAGCTTTAAAACAGGCCAGTGATCCTAAAGCTTTAGTAAAGCTATTTAGATAATTATGAAGTTTAATTACAAGGCACGTAAGCCTTCTGGACAAATATTTCAAGGTATTGTGGAAGCTTCTGACGAGAATACAGCAGCTGATATTTTAGTTGATAGAGGTCTATCAGTTATCTCTATTGAAACAGTCTCTAAAATTGAATATGACTCGGAAAAAGGCTTCAAAATATCTTTTTTAAAAGGTAAGGTTAAAAAGAAAGAAGTTGTAATTTTTGCACGTCAACTTGCTGTTATGATTAATGCTAATGTACCAGTAGTCCAATCTTTAAGAATTATTGTTCAACAAACAGAAAAAGAATATTTTAAAGAGGTAATAGCAGATGTAGCTGATGAAGTAGAAAGTGGCGTTAAATTATCTTCTTCGCTTAGTAAATATCCTAAGATTTTTTCTGATTTTTTTGCTTCAATGATTAAGTCTGGTGAAACCTCTGGTAAATTAGACGAAGTTTTAGAATATTTAGCTGATCAAGAAGAAAAAGATTACGATTTAACTTCCAAGATTAAAGGAGCTATGATTTATCCTATTTTTATTGTTTCTGGCTTAGTAATCGTGGGGATAGCTATGATGATATTTGTTATTCCTCAGCTAACTTCCATGTTAACTGCTTCTGGCGCTGAACTACCTTTTACTACTAAAGTATTAATTGGTAGTTCTCAGGTTATGCGTCAGTATTGGTGGGCTTTAATTCTTTTAATAACTGGTATTATAGCTGGGGTTAAATGGATTTTAAAAACTCCACGAGGTAGAAATATTTGGGATACTTTTAAATTACATGTACCTGTTTTTGGTAGTTTATTTAAAATGATTTATTTAGTTCGTTTTACTCGTTCTTTATCTACTTTAGTAGTAGGTGGCGTACCAATAGCTAAAGCTTTAAGTATTGTTTCAGAAGTTGTGGGTAATGATGCTTACAAACAATTAATAGATGAAACTATTAAAGAAGTAGAGGATGGTAATAGCGTAGCCGTAGTTTTTTTACGTTCAGATATTGTACCTAAACTTGTTTCTAACATGTTAGCTGTTGGTGAAAAGACAGGTAGGTTAGATAATATATTAGATAAGGTAAGTGGATTCTATTCTCGTGAAATTGAGAATATGGTAGCTAACATGACTCACTTAATTGAACCTTTTATAATGGTCTTAATTGGTGTAGCCGTAGGTGGTATGGTAGCATCTATTATTTTACCAATGTATAATTTAGCTAACCAGTTCTAGAAAAACTGTGGACCTGACTAAGTTCAGATACATATTGGACTCATAAAGGAGTCTAAATGTATGAAAGTAGGGTTTAAATACTCAGGTTGTAAGGGTTTGGGTAGATTGTATAATTATGGATTAAAACATTATCCAAATCATATGATCACCAAAGAAGCAGAAGAAAGACTAAGAATATTAAAATATTGGAGAAAATACGGTTTAGAAGCAACGCATGATGCATTTAAGGTTAAACGTTCAACCTTGTATCTATGGCAGAAGATGTATAAGGAAGGAGAGTATAGAATAGCCAGCTTAAATCCAGGCAAACAAGCCAGATATAATACCAATAAAAGAGTAATAGATCCTTTAATATTGAAAGAAATTAAAAGATTAAGACTTAAAGTATGCCCTAATATGGGTAAAGCTAAAGTAAAAAAAGATTTAGATAAATATTGTTTTAAGAATAGTTTACCTATCTATTCAGAGTCTAAAATAGGTAGAATAATTAAAGAAAAGAAAATATACCATCATAGACAGAAAATATATCATGACGGTACGATTAAAGTGGTTAAAAAGAAGAAAAAGCTAAGAAAACCAAGTAATTTAAAGATAGATAAGCCAGGGGACTTGCTTGAGATAGATACTATAGTAAAGTTTGTTTGGGGTATTAAAAGATATATAATAACAGCAGTAGATATTAATACTAGATATTCATTTGCTTATGTCTACAAAAGGCATGATAGTGCCGGAGCTAAAGATTTCTTTCAAAAGCTAGAACAAGTATTTCCGTATCAGATTAAAGCAGTACAAACAGACAATGGCAGTGAGTTTCATAAATATTTTATGCAGTACCTAGAGCAGAGAAATATTACTCATTATTGGAACTACAAAGGCAAGCCATACAAGAACGGACATATTGAAAAGTATAATAGGACTATACAGGAAGAATTTATTAATCAACATGAAATATTACTAGAAGACGTTGATGCTTTTAATTTAAAACTTGTAGATTGGTTAATATGGTATAATACTAAAAGATATCACTGGAGCCTTGATTTAACCTCTCCTGTGGATTATTTATTAAAAAATAACTTAATGTCCAATATGTGCTGGACTAATACAAACGGCGTTGTAACATAATTGGTTGGTAAAAATGTTAAATAGACTGTAAGGTTAGTTAATAATCAAACATTAATATTAGATGTAAGTATGAAAAAAAAGAATTCGCTGCAAAAAATGCACTAGTTTTAAGACTCATAAGTATGGTAAAAGACGCTGGCATTGTAGAGATTGCGGGTATACTTTCAGACCCATAAGAAAGAAAAGAGTACGTGATCAGCGCTGGCTTAAAGCTTACATTTTGGATGGTTCTTCGCTACGTCGTTTAGGTGATCGTTGGCAAGTTAGCCATATGACTGCTTGGAGAAGAATTCAACGATTACAAGATAATAATATTAGAACAGGAAAGTTAATCATTTTAGATTTACCTAAGATATGTCCTTTAATCTATTTAGACGCTAAACACTTTGTTATTCATAGAAAGCCTTTTACCTTGTATGTAGCTATGGATGTTAAAAGTAAAAAACCCATAGCTTGGATATTTTTACCTAGATATGAATTACGAGATGGTTATGATAGTATACTTAACCTTCTAAGGTCAAAAAACCTTGAAATTAAAGGTATAATAAGTGATGGGCATAGAGGCTTAAGGGCTTCCATAGTAGATTATTACCCAGAAGCTATTCATCAAAGATGCGCAGCTCATGTCTTGCAAGAGGTGTATAGGAAGTTAGGCGGACGTAGATTTACTAAAACTATTATTGCTCAAGAGGTTTGGCCAGTGATGAGAAAAATTGTCTTGGGCTTTGATAATTATTTTTCAGCTAGAATGTACTTAGGAAAGATGAAAATTAAATATCCAATATATCATAAAGCATTTAAAGTTTTAGACAAACAACTAAAATATACCTATCAATTTGAAAAAAACAAGAGCTTATCTATTCCTAAAACATCAAATCAAATTGAAAACTTTATGGGGTTTCTAGAACAACGATTAAAAACTATGAGGGGTACAAAAACTCCAGATACAACTATTAGGATTATTACCTCAATAATACTTACTAAATTCAAATAACCAACCAATAAGTGTTACAGTGCCATACAAACTCTTGCCAAACAATAATATATATGTTATGATATCGAGCGTTATATTATTTTTCCGCGCATAGCTCAGCCTGGTAGAGCAACTGCCTTTTAAGCAGATGGTCGGGGGTTCAAATCCCTCTGCGCGTACCATCTTTTTTATACACAAAAACAACCCTTGATTGGATTGTTTTTTTATTATCTATAATTAGCTAAAATAACGAGCTATCAAGTCTCCAATATAATGTGTCGCGACAATCACAATAACAGCAATCAAAAGATGTTCACCTATCACATGGAATTTCTTCTTTTGTTGCTCCCGCGCAATATAATAGCTAACAAGTGCCAAGACTAGCAAACCCCAAGCAATGCTGACCATAATAGCTAAATCTAAACCCAGTAATGCTACTGGAATAATAAATAATGACGCAAAAATCAATTTACAAAAAAAAGTAACTATTGTTGCTCTCCAAACCTCTTTATGAGTTGCTTCACTGTTTGTAGCTTCCTCGGAAATATGAATCCCCAAAGCATCAGAAAAAGCATCAGCCACAGCAATAGTCAAAATACCCCCCAAAACCACCATTTTTGATCCAGTACCAGAATGTAAACCAACCATCATTCCAAGTGTGGTAATAATTCCGGATGTTAATCCAAAACTAGCTCCTTTCATTGTTGATAATCTCATCTTCATATCTAAATAATATAAATCCTGTTGTATTATCACCAATTATCTTATTATAGTCAAGTCCTTTAGATGTTATACACATCAAAGGGGGAAAAATTATGCAGAAATGACAATTGGTATTCTCTTTCCAATCTGCTAAAATAGAGAAGCTTTAAAGCAATATTATGGCTAACGAAGTTACAAAAATACCACCGCAGAATTTAGACGCCGAACAGTCTGTTTTAGGCGCCTTATTAATAGACAAAGAAGCTATTACCAAAGTGGTTAATATTTTGGCATCCAAAGATTTTTATAAAGATGCCCACGGCCTGATCTATACAGCTATTCTTGATTTATATGAAAAGCATGAACCAATAGACATCTTATCACTTTCCAATCTACTTAGTGAAAAAAAACAAATTGATAAAATCGGTGGCAAAAGCTATTTAGCGAATTTAGCAAATGCTGTACCAACTGCCAGCAATATTGTGTCCTATGCAGAAATAGTTCAGAAAAAATCCACGCTCAGACACTTGATTAAGGCGACATCAGATATTAGCGCACTAGCCTATGGAGAGGCTGACGAATTGGATGACTTGCTCGACAAATCAGAGCAGATGCTCTTTGGTATTTCCCAGAAATATTTGAAGGAAGAATTTGTTCCTATCAAAAGCGTACTACACGGAGCCTTTGATCGTATTGATGAATTGCATCGAGAATCAGGAAAAATGAGAGGTTTGCCAACTGGCTTCAAGGATTTAGATAATCTATTGGCTGGTTTACAAAAATCTGATTTAGTAATACTAGCTGCGCGTCCTTCAGTTGGTAAAACTAGTCTTGCCTTAGATATTGCAAGAAATGTTGCAGTCGAAGGAAAAGCTACGGTGGGTATGTTTTCACTAGAAATGAGTAAAGAGCAGTTGGTAGATCGTTTACTATGTTCACAGGCCAATGTTTCTCTGTGGAAAATGAGAACTGGTAAACTATCTGATAAACAAAATGACGATGACTTCCCAAGAATTGGTCAGGCTATGGGTGTCTTGTCTGAAGCTAAAATATTTATTGATGATTCAGCAACTGCTAATGTGATGGAAATCCGGACCAAAGCTAGGAGACTTAAACTTGAACACGGTCTAGACCTAATAATAGTCGACTATCTTCAACTAATGGAAGGTCGCTCTAGATATGGGGATAATCGTGTCCAAGAGGTTGCCGAAATTACAAGATCATTGAAAGCTATTGCCCGTGAACTAGATATTCCAGTCATGGCCCTATCACAACTATCTCGTGCTGTAGAATCATCCAAACCAGCCATTCCAAAACTTGCTCACTTGCGCGACTCTGGTTCTATTGAGCAGGATGCTGATATTGTCATGTTTATCTACCGTAAGGCATCTGATCGAAACTATCGTATGGAAGATATATCACCAGAAGAAAAAAACAAAGCCGAACTTCATATCGCCAAACATCGTAATGGTCCTACTGGTATGATCAATCTATTCTTCGACGACCAACCTGTAAGTTTCAAAAGTATGGCAAAAAAACAATACGACTTGCCGCCAGAATTTTAATAAATTAATAAAATAAAAATGTCTTTACTGTCAAAAATTGGTGATCTCAAAGATCTTAAAAATCAAGCACATGCAATGCAAGCTATGCTTGAACAAGAAATTGTTGAAATCGATAATGATCTCATCTATTTAAAGGTAAATGGAAAACAAGATATCCTGGAGTTAATTCTTAAAGATGAATACACCAATGACAAAGCTGCCACTGAGGAAGCTATCAAAAAAGCTTTCACAGAGAGTGCCCAAAAAGTACAAAGAATTATGTCTAGCAAAATGGGTGGTATGATGTAAATATGAGTCTTCCTAAATCCGTACAAAAATTAATAACCCAATTTGATAAACTTCCTGGTATTGGTCCAAAAACAAGTGAAAAACTAGTTTTTCACTTACTGAATAGACCTAAAGAAGATTTGAAAGAATTTGCCGATAGTTTATTGGATGCCAAAGAACAGATCACAATCTGTCCTATTTGTTTTAACTATTCTGACACAACTCCTTGTTCTATTTGTAGTAGTAGTGCTCGGGACAAAAAGACAATCTGCGTGGTAGCGGAGACACAAGATGTCCAAGCAATAGAAAAAACAAATAACTTCCAAGGCATCTATCATGTCTTACAAGGAACTATCAATCCGCCAGAAGGTATTACACCAGATAAATTACGACTTAGAGAGCTTCAAGAAAGGATCCAAAAGGATCAACCTAATGAAGTAATCCTGGCCCTGAATCATGACATAGCTGGAGAGGCCACCTCTCTTTATTTGATAAAATTATTGAAAGATACAAATATTAATATTACACGCCTGGCCAAAGGCTTACCTAGTGGCAGTGAAATTGAATATGCAGATGACATCACTCTGGGCTATGCTCTCAAAGATCGAAAAAAAATTTAGATAATAAAAAAACACCCATTCGTATGTCTATAGGGTGTTTTCTTGTATTTATACTTTAGTAATTTCTAATTCTGTAAAAGCTTGACGATGACCTTGAGTTTTCTTATAACGAATCTTACTCTTATACTTCACAACCTTAATCTTCTTGCCTCTAGCCTGCTGCAAAACTTTTGCCTCAACAATAGATTCTAATACTGGTTTACCCAATTCTACTTTACTGCCCTTGTCATCTGATCTTAGCAAAACATCCTTAAGCTCAATCTTGTCGCCTACTTCAACTTGTAATTTCTCAACTTTAAGCTTATCACCTTTCTTTACAAGGTATTGCTTACCGCCTGTTTTTATTACTGCTAATGTCATATTCTTTACTTATAATTATAAAAAGTAATACCAGTTTAGACTATTTACCTATTATTGTCAAGCTTACCACCCTTAGGGTGGGACGAATAAAAAGCCCCTCCAGTTAACCTGGAGAAGCCTTATTCTCATTAATTTCCTGGCACAGCTGCCCACATTTCGTCTTTTAGACTCTTAGCTTCTGCTGCCGCGGCTTTCAACTAATTGTCAATCTGCTTAGTTTTTCTATACTTCCACACCAAATAATAAGCTAATATTAGCATAAAAAATAACATAAATAAAAGTGTCTTTATCTTGCCTTGTGTACCTTGAAAGACAGAACTCAGACCAAATATACCCGTCACAAAGTATAAAAATATTACTGCCTTGGGATGACTAAATCCAATGTCCAACAATCTATGATGTAAATGCTGACGGTCAGCCTTGGCCATAGACTTTCTCTCAAAAAAAGTTCGCCTAACAATCACCCAAATCACATCTAAGATTGGTATACCCATAATAAGAAGTGCGGTAGCTATCTTTCCTCCACTAATTATTGCAAGCACTCCTAAAATAAAACCAATAAAGGTACTACCAGCTTCACCTAAGAATATTTTAGCTGGGTGCCAATTCCAAATTAAAAAACCAAATAAAGCGCCAGCCAAAGCAAGGGCAATGAGTGAAGTACCTGATTGTGCTACATCCCAGAAAAGTGAAACACCAAAAACTATGAAACTAGCAATCACACCTATGCCGGTAGCCAAACCATCTAGGCCATCTAATAGTTTGGTGACATAAACCATGCCAACTAACCAAGCCAGAGTAAATAGGTCTGCCCAAACAGTAAAATAATATGGCATTCCTTGCCACCAAAATAATAATATCTGCCAAGTATCAAAATGCAAATAACCGCCCAAAGGATTTGTAATGAATTTAATACCCACACCAGATACTATAACAACAATACAAGCACACAGTGGGAACAAAATTTGTTTTTTTGGACTAAGTTGATAGCGATCATCGAGATAACCACCAATCATCAAGATTAAACCACCCAGAATAATACCGACTATATATTTGGGCTGAATAATACCGTCCAATAATTGTGACCAAAATATCAAAAGAGTCAGGACAAAAGAAAAATAAACAGCTAGACCGCCCAGAAGCGGTATTGGCTTGCTATGCACTTTACGTGGTGCTGGTTGATCTACTATTCCCCTTTTGGTAGCCCACCTACGAATATAATAAGTAAATAAAAAAGCTAGTACAAGACTAACAATAAACGGGGCAAAATAAAACAAAATAATATCAAACATTTTCTCGGTCAATAAATGATTGTAAAATATACATGGCAGCCACAGCATCATCTTCTACTATCCCCTGCTTCTGGGCGGCCTGACTAGACAATCTTTCATCTCTTGTATGTACCGGAATATCTAATTCTCTAATTTTGTCTATAAATAATATAGTAATATTTGTCTGTTCAGAATTCTCATTGTTGAGCTTCTTTGGTAAACCAATAACTACTTCATCAATATTTTCTTCTTTGATAATTTCCTTGATCAAATCAATCTGAACCACTGGATCAGACTCTTTGATAATCTTATAAGGTACTGCCATTTTTACTTCAGAATCAGCCAAAGCCAACCCAATTTTGACAGTCCCATAATCGATGCCTAGTAGTTTTTTCATAGATTAGTCAATATTAACGGCCCCTTGCCTGTAATAGCCACAGAATGCTCAAAATGAGCCGATAAACTGTTATCTCGAGTCTTTATAGTCCATTCATCGTCACAATAATCCACCTCATAGTTTCCCATAGTTACCATTGGTTCAAACGCCAATACCATGCCTGCTTGTAGCTTCTCCCCACTATTTGGCGTGCCAAAATTTGGTATAGCTGGTGCTTCATGAACAGCATGACCAACACCATGGCCAACTAAATCACGCACTACACCAAACCCATGCTTTTCAACATATGTTTGGATAGCATACCCGATATCTCCCAAGGTATTACCAATTACACAATTCTTGATGGCAATATCAAGCGCCTTGGCAGTAACTTTTAATAGTGTCTTTGTTTTGTGATCAATTCTACCAACCGCAACTGTATAAGCCATATCTGTATACAAACCATTTTTCTTCATACCAATGTCTAGGCTAACAATATCACCCTCTTTGATAATTTTGGCTCCAGGTATACCATGAACAATTTCTTCATTCACTGAAGTGCAAAGACCAGCCGGAAAAGGAACTGGTTCACCATAGCCTTTGAAGCTTGGTTCACCACCAGCATCATAGACCAACTTCTCTGCCAGCTCATTAAGCTCGCCAGTGGTCACGCCAGCTTTCACTTTTTTCAAAGTTTGCTTCAAGATCTGTGCTAATATTTTACCGTCTAATCTCAACTGTTCAATCTCTTCATCTGTTTTGATCAAACTCATATATTTAGTTTCACTTTTATCTCTTGCCACACTTCTTCGATGCTAGGCTCACCATCAATATTGAGCAAAATACCTTTGTTTTTATAAAAATCCAAAACAGAATTATCCTGCTGATGATAAATATAAATTCTTTCTTTGATCGCATCAGGCTCACCATCTGCTCTAGTAACCAATGCGCCCTGACAACCATCACACACACCATCTTTTTTGGTTGGCTTAAATAAAATATTAAAATTAGCTCCACACTCCGAACATGTCCTACGGGCAGCCATTCTATCTGTCACAACAGAATCACTACAATCTATATTTACAGCACGTGTCAAATCATCCAGTTTATCCAAATACTCTACTTGAACTATATTGCGAGGATAGCCATCCAAGATATAACCATTCTGAACATCATCCTGCTGTAATCTCTTGGCAACAATCTCATTAGTAATATGATCTGACACTAAACCACCACTGTCCATAATCGCTGTAATCTTTATACCTAGTTCTGTTTGATTTTTTATTTCATCACGAAAAATATGTCCAGTAGAAATAGTAGGAATATTGAGAGCTTCTGAAATAAGTTTAGCTTGGGTTCCCTTCCCTGATCCTGGAGGTCCCAAAATAACAATTTTATACATAAGAAAGAATAATTTAATAATAAAGGATAGTTTTATTTTACCGCATTTTCAGCAAAAACAAAACCCCTTGTAATTGCGCAATTTATTGCGTATTGACAAGGGGTTAATTTAATTTTCTAAGTAACAGCGTAATCATAATTGTCTTCACCTTCTGGATCAACCACTTCAAATACCCAATCTAGTATCATAAACAATAAGGAATTGACTGCCATAAATTGCTCCTGTGGCAAATCATGATCAACAGCAAAATCTACTTCAATAGTAAATTCTTCTTTGCTATCATAAATTACAACATCTCCCTCAATATCTTTGCCTAAAAGCTTGCTGAATAAATCCCAAACATATTTGTTAATAGCCCGTTCTTCTTGTTCAGTTACGTAAAAAAACGTACTATACTCAACATAATAATAATTTCCAGCACACTGATTTTGGAGTATTGTTTGTGTAGTATTGATATCAATGTCAACAATCTTCATCATTGCTCGCTTAAATAATATTTCTAGTTCTGCTTTTTGCACATCAGTCATCTCAATACCCAGTTTATATTTTATGCTATCAACTTCACCTGATGAACACCTAATATCAATCAAACCAATATCTCCAAGAACGTCATCAATAATAGTCACTACATTTACATATAAACTCCCTAAATCCAAATTTTTCAATTTACCTTTAAAAGTACAATAAATTAAATTTTCCGTATTTTGCTCCTCCACAATGACCTCCTATTTGTTAATGTCAGTTTAGCACATTCTTTGAAAATTTCAACTGTTTTAGGCAAGGACATTTGGCGGGTTTACGTATTTAATAATTCTAACATTTCATTGGGTGTTTTACCATTAAGTCCACAGTGTTCTAGATCATTATAATACATATTCCATATAACAAGCTTATCTTGTAAATCTTTAAAGCTTTTGAATCTATTTCTATTATAGAATGACTCTTGATCACTTCTATGACTTCTTTCTACTTTACCATTTTGAGCAGGTTTACCAGGATCTATTAGATAATGGATAATATTATGTTGCGTGCAATAAAAATCTAAAGCATGAAGCGTTTTAATAATCATTAAGTCACTTCTTTTGTTTAAACTAGTATAATAATTAGTAAACACCGCTCCATTGTCTGTTTTAATAGATTTAATAGTATAAGGAAATCTTTTAATAACTTCTTTAAGAAAAGATACAGAGTGATAATTAGATTGTTCATCATATATTTTAAGGTATCTCCATCTAGAAGCGCAGTCTATAGCTGTATACTGATAATACCTTTTATTAGCTATTTTCCCTGGTACATACTTAATATCTATCTCCATCAGTTCACCTGGCCTAAGGGTCGCTTTAATGTATTTATACTTAACCTTTCTAACCCTATACTTTCTGACTAATCCCTCATCTTTTAAGATTTTACCTACTGTCCTTATTGGAATAAGTAAACCTTGTTTCTTTAATCTCCAATGTAGCTTTTTAGCACAAAGCCCAGTCTCTTTTCTAAGCTCAATAACTCTTTCTTTAATTCTAATTGGTGTTTCATTGGGGCTGGTCCTTGGTATGGTTGTCTTTGGTCTAAGACTACCTTCTCCTTCCCTCCTATATGTCCTACACCACCTCTCTAGACTCCTTTTAGAGTAGGGACACACTTTAGCTAGACTAACTAGTTTAATCTCCTTATTAATAATGGGTAAAACCCATCTTAATCTCTCTTCTTTAATTGTTTTTGACATATTTATACACATATACCCTAAGTCTAACGACTTAAGGGTAAAACCGCCATATGTCCTTGCACATTACCCACAATCCTTGACTTTATTCTAAATCTATAGTATAAATAAGGCTCACTTATTAAAAGCTTTTAATCCGCTTTGTTTAAGCGGTTTTAATTTTATGGAAATACGAAACATTGCCATTATCGCTCACGTTGACCACGGTAAAACAGCCCTGACTGATGCCTTAATGCAACAGACAGGAATGTCAGAGGCTGGTGACAGTATGGATAGCGATACTCTTGAACAAGAGAGAGGCATTACAATTTATTCAAAAAATACTTCTGTCTACTACAAGGATACAAAGATTAATATTGTAGACACTCCTGGACACGCCGACTTCGGCTCTGAAGTTGAGCGTGTTTTGCGTTCTATTGATTCTGTATTACTAATCGTTGATGCTCAGGAAGGTCCGATGCCTCAGACAAAATTTGTACTAAAAAAATCACTAGATCTTGGTTTGAAACCTATTGTTGTATTGAATAAAATAGACAAAGAAGCTGCTCGCGCAGATATAGTCCAAGAAATGGTTTATGAGCTATTTCTTGATCTTGGAGCAAGTGATGAACAACTAAATTTTACAACTCTTTATGCTATTGCCAGAGAAGGGATAGCTAAAATTGATATTGATGACGATAACAAAGATCTAACGCCTATTTTGGATACTATCTTGGAAGAAGTTCCAATCGCTTCAAGTGAAGAAGCTGAAAATAAACCCTTGCGTATTCAACCTTTCAATCTAGCTTATGATAATTTTCTTGGACGTATGGCAGTTGCTAGAATATATGAAGGTGAAATTAAAGATAGTTCTAATGTGATTATTAAAGATATTGATGGAAAAACTAGAAAAGGTAAACTAACAAAACTATTTACCTTTGAAGGTTTAAAAAGAAAAGAAGTAGAGAGCGCCAAAGCTGGTGATATAGTAATGATTGCTGGCCTCTCAGATATATTTATCGGTGAAACTATTTGCACTGATGCAAATCAGGAAGCATTGCCAGCCATTAATATTGATGAACCAACAATATCGCTAAATCTATTTATCAATAGTTCTCCTTTTGCTGGTCAGGATGGAAAATTTGTCACTAATCGGCAAATCAAGGAACGTCTTGAGAAAGAGCTTGAAGTAAATGTTGGTTTGAAAATTGATTTCTCTGCAATTGATCATTATAAAATATACGGCCGGGGTGAAATGCACATTGCAATTTTGCTAGAAAATATGAGACGTGAAGGTTATGAAATGTCAATTTCTCAACCACATGTGATTATCAAAGAAGAGGATGGCGTCAAACTAGAACCATTTGAAGAAGTAACTATCAATGTACCGGAAGAAATGTCTGGTAGTGTGATCAAGAAACTATCAAAAAGATTTGGTAATATGATTGAAATGGGACCAGAACATGGGGGTATAAGAATTATTTTTGAAGTGCCGACTAGAGGATTACTAGGATACCGTAATGAATTTGTGATCGATACTAGAGGTGAAGGGATTATTTATAATAGAGTTATTGGTTTTGTACCCTATGTTGGTGAAATCAAAAAAAGCAATGTTGGTTCCATGATTTCTATGGCCACGGGAAAAGCTCTTGGCTTTTCACTATACAACCTTCAAAATAGAGGGGCGCTATATATCGGAGCAAATACAGAGGTCTATGAAGGAATGGTTATTGGCAATACATCCAAAGGAGACGACATGAGTGTTAATCCTATTAAGGGTAAACAATTATCAAATATGCGATCTTCAGGAGCTGATGAAGCTATCAATCTAACACCGCCGACAAAAATAACCCTAGAAAGGGGTATGAGTATCATGAGTGATGACGAATATTTGGAAATCACCCCAAACTATATACGCTTAAGAAAACAACATCTATCTGAGAACGAAAGAGTAAAAAATAGCAGATCTAAGTAGTAAAATAGCGGTTTGCTGAGCATTATCGATAAAATTGACTAATACCATTGACAAAAGGATTAATATGTATTATCCTAGCGGTAGGATTTACGCTAATATCACTATATAGAAATAAAGTCGGATTTCTATTTTGTATTAGGAGTCCAGATTTAATTTAACAATGAAGAATCATGACAGGAACTATCAAAAAGTTGACTGACAAGAACTTTGGTTTCATCACACCTGACGAAGGTGGAGATGATCTATTCTTCCACGCTAACAGTCTAGTAGAAGCTGAATTCAGCTCACTACAAGAAGGTGGTAAGGTTGAGTATGAAGTTGTAGACACACCAAAGGGACAAGCAGCTGACAAAGTTACTTTAGTAGCTTAAGGCTATTATGTAACTAACGAAGAAAAAATATATTATTTATTTTTATATCGTTTATAAAACACCCCCGCAGTGCGGGGGTGTTTTTTACTTGTATAAATTTATTTCTTCTTTTTCTTAGCCGCTGACTTTTTAGGTGCAGCTTTTTTCTTAGAAGCTGCTTTCTTTTTAGGTGCAGCTTTTTTCTTAGGCTTTGCTACTTTCTCAGCTTTTGGCTTTACCACAACTGTCTTCTTAACTTCTTTAGCTTTCTTCAAACCTAATGAATCCATAATAAGGTCTAGTTTAGCATTAATCTCATCTAGTTGCTTGCCACCACCACCTTGGCTTGAACTTCTGGCACTACCATTATCTCCTTTATCAAAGCATGTACTGCAAAAAATTGGTTTGTCACTTGAAGGCTTAAAAGGAACTTCACAGTCCTTACCACATTTATCGCAAACAGCTGAATGCATTTGCCTATCTCTAGAATTAGATCTACCAAAATCTCTACCACCTGATCTTCTTGGCGCATCATTGTCCTTACCTCTAAAACAATCACTACAATAAACTGGTTTTTCACCTGTTGGTCTAAAAGGAACTTCACAGCCCTTTCCACAATCACTACAAGTAGCTTTGTGCATTGTTGGTCTGCCTGAATCTCTGTCACCAAATCCACGACCGCCGCCTCTTCCGCCAGACCTATTATCTCTTCCAAAATGTCCCATATTATTTTTAAATTAATTATTGATTATAACTAAAGACAGTATATGCCCATAATCAAGAAAAAGCAATGACTACCGGACAAATGCTAACTATAGTAACTATTGTAAATAACTCTATATCTTACCCAAGTCTAAATACTCATTTACTTCAATTTCAGAGACAAACTCTGTCATATGACTAATCAGAATAATAGCACCTTCATACTGATTTAGAGCTTTTGCAATGACAGGAATATGACGAAAATTAATATGATTTGTCGGCTCATCCATAATTAATATACCCGGCTTCATCAAAACTAGCCTTGCAAAGGCTAGTAATCCTTTTTGCCCCTCAGACAAATCGCCAACCTTGTGCCCCATCAAGTCACTGGAGATTAGAAAACCAGCAGCAACGGATCTCATATCTTGAATAGTATAGCCTTCTTTGCGTACACTCTCGAGTGATTGAATAACAGTCTGATCAAAATCCAGATTATCAAAGTTCTGACTATAGTAACCAATTATTACATCTGGATCTATTTTAACACCATCACTTTTATTTTCCATAATCGTTCTCAACAAAGTGCTCTTGCCGATTCCATTTGGTCCAGAAACAAGCAATCTACTCTTTTGACGTAAAACTATTGCCACTTCCCTTTTCAATGGTTCGTGATTATGAATAATATTAAATGAACTGATAGTTACCAAGGGACCAACAATGTCCTGTCTAGGAATATTAAAATCTCTAATTGTCTTATCCTCTCTTCTAACAACTACTTTATTATCTTCCAATTCCTCAGTTTCAACTTTTAATTTTTTTGCTAACTTTCTCATCTTGCCGCCCTTATGAGAAAAGAAATTTACTTTATCCTTTCGATCTTGAATTGTCTTTTCCATTTGTGCAGTCTTTTTCATTTCCCGATCTATTCGTCGACTAATCTCATCTACGACAATATAATAATTACCAGCATAACTTTCTGTTTTCTTGGTATGAGCGTCTAAATAAATAACTCCTTCTGTAAAACAATTCAAAAAATCAGCGTCATGAGAAATAACAATCACTGTTTTACTATAAGTAATTAAAAACTGAATAAGATGATTAATCCCCTCTTCATCCAAATTATTCGTTGGCTCATCAAGCAATAAAATATCTGGATTTTGAATCAAGGCAAAAGCTAATAATAACCTCGCTTGTTGCCCACCAGACAGATCACCAACTTTTTTATCCATTAATATATTCAAATTTACTACTTCTAATATCTTTGCTATTTGCGATTTCAAACCAGGAATGACTTGCTCAAAGGCTTTGGCAAAATATTGATCAATGGTCAAATCATAGTCTTCACGAACAATTATCTGTTGAGCAGTTGCTATAGTCGCATCGGGTTGAAAAAAAACCTGACCACTTTTTGGTTTGAGACCTCCCCTAATCAAATTGAAGATGGTACTTTTACCAGAGCCATTCTGTCCCATCAAGGTTACTTTCGCTCCCTGACGAACACTAAAACTACACTCGTCCAAAAGTGGTCTTTTGTCTATATATTCAAAAGTGACATCACTAAATCTTAAAACTACTTCGTCAGTCATATGCTTAATATCATTTATAGCTTCGCTACTATACACGATAATGCTAATAAATTCAAGCCCTCTAATGAATAATAAAAATAAAAAACCACCTATTCTCATAGATGATCTTTTGGCTCGAAATTGTAGATAAAGTTAGAAAGGAAGTTATTAATAAATAATTTAGTTTTTTCAAAGGTATGGTTGAAATAAGAATTTTACTGAGATTGTTAAAAATTATATGTCGTAAGCTATAGCTTTTCGATCTTTGAAGTAGTAGAGTTCTTATATTTGCTAAATAGCTAGTTTATCTGAATTTTTAATCAAATGGCAAAATGGGTCAACTGACAATACATCTCCATTTAATTTCAAGGCCCTATTTCTACAGCCACCACAATAAGACAAATAGGAGCAATGTCCACAAGGGTCGTGATATTTTTTTCTATCTCTAATTAAATTAAATAACTCTGATTTTTTCCAAATATTTAATAAACTTGTATTAAAAATATTTCCAGCTGATACTCTAAAAAATGGACAAGCATAAACATCACCATTAAAACTAATAACGCAAGACGCTATACCAGCAATACAACCGCCCCGATTACCAGAATAACCAATTTTTTTCTCTGGGCTAAAAATAGCCGTTAATGGTCCTGAATATCGCAAAATCTTACCTTCACGAGAAAAGTTGAAAAGCTTTTTTTCAAGCGCAAAAAAATCTTTTAAAGGAACAGCTAATTCATTTCCTTGTTTTTTTGTCGGTAAACAGACATTAAAACCAATTGGCACTTCGTTTTTATTTGCTAAATTAATAATCTTAGTTAAATTTTTGTAGTTACCACGATGTAAGGTGGTAAATAAATAACTACTTATACCTTGTTGTAATAATTTTTTAGCTAACAAAAGATTAGCCGAACTATTTAATCTCACAAGATTACTAGGATCAAAACTAATATGAATGGTATCAAATATTTTAGTGATGTCAATGAAGTCATCACCTATCATTGTACCATTGGTCTGTAAAACTAATCTAATTCCATCTCTTTTTTGTTTCTTTAAAAAATTACACAATTTCTTAAACTCAGGATGCATTCTTGCCTCACCTCCAGAAATCACCAAAGTTGAAACTTTATATTTTTTTGCAAAATAAAAAAAACTCTTTATTTTATCTAGAGGTAAGTCATGATCTTTTTCTGAACGATTATAACAATGTAAACAATTTAGATTGCAACGACTAGTTATTTCAATCTCTAGAATATGCATGCCCAAAATCGCATCTGATGTCTTTCTCATATTTTTTAGTATTATTATTTAAGTTTCTCCATACAAAACATCCCCCACTGCATTTATACTTTTTATAACAAGTTTTGCACTTTGATGGTAAGTTATCAGATTTTAAATACTGTTTTCTAAAAAAGACAAATCCCTTACCAGCAGACCAAATTTTTGATAAGTCATCTCTAAGAATGTTTCCGCAATAAAAATCATCGGTTTGAAAAAATGAACAAGGAAAAACATCACCCTTATAATTGATCAGTAATTTATATTTTCCAGCTGCGCAGTGCGGTAATGGTATTTTAGCTTCGAAGAAATCTTTATTATTAATTGTAATATTTTGCATACCATGACGAAGTAAAATATTATCGCCAACAGTCCGTTTTGCTCTCTTTAAAAATAATAAATATTTCTTAAAAAAAACCTCAGAAACCTTAGTTTCTCCATTAATATCTCCAGCTAAATTAAATGCATAAAATTGTAAATTTAATTTTTTGAAATAACCTAAGATGTCATCTAAGATATTAATATTTTGTGGAGTTACAACCATATTAATAGCTACATTGATTTTATTTTTCTTTGCGATTTTTAAATTTTTTACCAATCTTTCAAAGGACCCCTTTCTTCCGACAATTAAGTCATGTTGCTCTTTTAGTCCATGAACCGAAAAAATCAAAGAATCAATATTTGATAAATTTTTATCCACTAAAGACACTGTACCATTAGTGTTTACAACCACCTTCTTAAATCTCTTACTTTTAGAATAATCGACTAAATTCAAAAAATTTTTGTACAAAAAAACTTCACCACCGGTGAAATTAAGGTTTTCTACGCCAAAATCTGCCAATTGTCTTATAATTTTTTTCCAACTTGCCACGGACAAATCTTTGTATTTTTTCTTATATGAACAGCGTTTAAAACAAAAACTACACTCTTGATTGCAGTTCTGAGTAATCTCCAACTGAGCCAATATTGGCTTGTTAATTGCTAACTTAAATAATTCTTCATAAGAAAATCCACAAATTTTCATAGAATTAATTTTTTATTCTTTAAATAGCAAATAAAATCCTGTGGAATTATTTTTTTTTCACCATTCATAATAGACTCTGTCCACTCTTTAGCCTCTTTTTTAAAAAAATAAAAATTATAATTATAATAAACCACTAAAAAACTACCTTTAGATAAAAAGCTAACTGATTTATTAAAACTTAAAGCCACAATTATTTAGTTGAAATTAATCAAGCAGCCGTTCTTTTCTACACTTTTAACACTCATAACCCACTTGTCTACCTTTTTTTCTTTTGCTGGAGCATTCTTTAATTTGATTGCACTAATAGCAATTTTTTTTGATTGTTTTTTCATAAATTTATTTTTTTACTATATAATAAGTTCTATTGTTATATTTCTTTCCGTCCTGATACTCCTTCATCTCCCTCTTAATCTCTAAAGTGACGAAGCCAATTTTTTTTAATAAAGATGTGACTTGTTTTTCGCTGTAAACCATTTCAACATGCTTTTCTTTAAATAACGAAAATAAATTGTTATTTTTTTTGACAAAAATGAAAAGATTAAGGAACCATAAATTACCATCGTAACTATTTTTCATGATAACAAATAAACCGTTATTTGTAAAGACGGAGGGGCAATTTCCTGATATTCCCTTTATATGCCCTGGGGTGTTCAAATCAAAGACAAATATACCCCCTGATTTTAAGGCTTTATGGACATTAATGAAAGCTTTTTGAAGTTCACTCTCTGATAATAGATAATTTAAAGAATCATAAAAACAAGTAACCAAAGACGCATTAATAAATTTATTTCCGTAAAAACTTAAAAAAGTTTTACGGTAAAAATCAATATTTTTATATTTATCTTTAGCTTTATTTAGCATTGATTGTGATTTGTCAATACCAACAACTTTTTTAAAACCAATATCTTTTAAAGTTTTAGAATTTATTCCTGTACCACAAGCTAAATCAATTGCAAAATCAGTGGTGATTTTATATTTTTTCACTATTTTTTCTAAAAATAAAGACCACTCTTTATACCTATTTTTTCCAACAAAATCATCATAATAGCTTGCTAAAATAGTGTATGGGTTTTTTTCTTTCATATTAAATTATTTTTATAAGATTTAGAAAAACGACAAAATCCAGAACAAATAGGATCTTTTTTATGTCTAACAAGTTTATCGCATTTAATACAATCTTTATGCTGTTTCAAAAAATATAAGGACTCTTTAACTAATTCCTTAAAAAGTAAGTCAGGTGTGAATTTAGAAACATTTCCAATATTTCTAGATCGATCCATAACACAAGGAAAAATATTTCCATAAACATCAATTGAAATTCGACGTCTCAAACCACAGCCATAATATCCACAAGGAGCCAATAAATTTCTTTTTTCTCCTAAAAATCCATTTCTAACCCCATCTTTCTCTAAAAATTTTCTTATTTTCTCTACTGGATAGTGTTTTTTAAAGTTGTTGGTTAGGGCAGCTCCAGTCACGATAGTCGGACGTAGGTGTAAAATAAAATTATACTTATTAGCCAATCTTAACATTTTCGGAACTGATGAAATGTTTTCTTCATTAAGCGTCGAAACTAAAACAACTGGAATATTATTAGAAAAACAAAGATCTAATCCTCTTAATATTTTTTTAAATAACCCTGGACGACGTCTCATCTTGTCATGTATTTTTCCATAACCATCTAAACTGACAGCCAATCCATTAGCATTTTTTAAAGATTTAATTAAAGTTGTATCGGCATCTTTTAAAAATTCAGCATTAGTGACGATATAAAATAATAGGCCTTTATACTTTATGTAATCAAGTATTTCTGATAAATCTGATCTTAGAAATGGCTCACCGCCAGTTACTTCAATAATTAAAATACCCAAATCTTTTAATTTATCAATGCGTTTTTTAATATCTTTTAATTCTGGGTAAAAACCATCTAAATCATCTTTATGATAACAAGAAAGACAGTCACAATTACAAGCTGATGTTATATCTAATAAGGCCTGAACTGGTAAACCGTCAACGCCAACCTTCGAAAATTTTCTATCTAATTTTTCATTTCGTTTCCCTGGGCGTTTTGAAATAATTTTATTTTTTATAAGTAAATTGACATCATCTTTTGGATAGCCAAACAAATCGAAACTTTTATTAGTAAATATTTTATTAAATTTTTTATTAAAATAAAAAAAATCTATCATCATTCCAGGAGAAATAACAACAGTTCCATTTGGCTCTAATCTTACATTAGATTTTTTATTAAAATAAAAAACACTCCGTTCATTAAATATATCAACACTTTTTTCTTCTATTGTACCCTTACATGGCACAACTAAGCTGTACAACTTATTACTAGACATGTTTTTATTATACCAAACATCAATCTATAATAAAAATTCGTCTCGTTAAAGTCGTCTCTAAAAATTCAGAAAACGCTTATATTTCTATGGGCGGTTTTTCTTTTACAAAAAAAATGATTTCCAAAGTAATAATTCTTCAAGAAACTTGGCTCCGGCCCACGGCGCGTTTATGAGCCTCAGGACGTCGAAAAGAAAAAATGGCGAGCACAAGGCTCGTCATTTTTTCTTGGATCCGAGGGAGGGATTCCCTGCCTGCCTGCAGATAGGGAATCTACAATTAATGTCTAATTGGCTCGCATATAGGGACAGCTTCCGAACTTTTTTGACTAATATAGCTTAAATTTACTCTCTAAAAACTTTTTCCAACATATTTTTACTTGATTTTATAAACTTATTTCTAATTTTTAAAAAAAATCATTAAAAATATTTTGTAATTTTTTATAAAAATCTTCCTCATTTAAGTTCTTGAAACAATATTTTTTTATATTCAATTTGGATTTTTTTGTATATTTTTTCAAAGATATTTCCCACAAATCTAATTTCCTTTCAGCAATAAGTTCTAAAAAAAGATTTTGATCATCATAACATTCCCAGTGATAAAATTTTTCAGATATATTTTTTACAACCCAATTATATTTTCTTCTTATTTTTCCGAAATCACTTCTAATTTCTCTTACATGTTCATATCTCTTTTCTAAATCAATATTTAAACATCTATTAATTATTCTTTTTAATTTAGTATGCACATGTGGTAAATATTTTGTTCTATCAGGAAATTTTCCAGATATAATTAAATTTTTTAATACTTCTTTCTTTTTATAATTATTAAATTGTTCTGAAAAATAGGAATCTCCATTTATTAATCTATACAATGTAACTCCTAGCATATAAATATCACTTTGCTCATTCGCTTCTTTTTTTTGCCCTGATAATTTTTCTGGTGGATAGTGTGCAGTATATATTTTCTTAAATATGCTTGAGCCATCTTTATTTTTAATATTCGATAATCCAAAGTCAGATAATTTATAAATATTTTCATTCTTGATAAGAATATTTCCAGGTTTAATATCTAAATGAAGTATTTCTTTAGCATGAGCATGTTCTAATGCGTGTAAAACACATTCTGAAATTTTGATAATTTGTTTTGTAGATAAGAAAATATTTTTATTAAGAAGATTTTGTACACTTCCATTTTCTAAAAACTCCATTCTTATCCTAAACCCGGAACTTATAAATTCAGCATCATAAATATCTACTATATATTGTGATTTTCTTAAATATTCCAAAACGGAAGATTCAAATAAATTATTGTTAAGTTCTACAGCGATATCTTTTTCTGTTTTTCCCTTTATAGATATTATTTTTATAGCTTCCTTTCTTTTAAGATAAGTATTCTCATATAATAAAACTTCTCCAAAATTGCCATCAGAGGATATTTTACTTAATAGTTTTAATTTATCTGGAATTTGCATAATTTAAAAAGTTTCTTTTAAAGAAAATAAAAATACCAACCCCTCAAGTAATTTGTCAGACTTTACTATATTATATTGATTCAATATTTCATTTTTATTATTTTCTAATAATTCTAAAAAATCTTTGTTCGAAATAGATAGTTTTTTTCTAACAAGAGGTTTTGTAAATTCTGTTAATTCGATAGCATTCTCATGACAAAATAAATTCATAATTGATTCATTTGCAAACCTTACTTCATCAATTTTACCACTCATGTTGTAAGGAGCAGATTGATAGGCAAAGATATTAGGAGAATACTTTGTTTGTATGTGCTGTAGTTCATCTAGTATTTTCTTATATTTTTCGCCTCTGCTCCTTGTTGAATCCAATGATATAATTTCTTTATCACCTAAAACAAGGTTTCCAGAATTAATAGAGCATTCTAAAAAATGTACTTTTTCTTTTTCAAATCTAAATAGTATTATTTTCATATTTATTTAATTAAATTTTTATTACTTTAATTTATTTATCTATCAACATTAATAAAATATATAAAATATCTATTTTTTATTACTCAAAATAAAATGAAAATTATTTAATCTATATAATAAATCATCATAAGTTAAAATATCAATAAAGTTTTTATACTTCCGTCTAATTATTTCGAAATATTTCATTATTGTTTTTTTTGTTTTTTTTATAAAATTTTATGTTAGCATGTTTATTATTTAAATCTTTTTTTATCCTATATTTAATAAGGTCTAAAAAATTTTCATTATACTCATATCCAATACAATTTCTGTTATTATTTACAGCGTTAATCATTGTTGTTCCAGAACCCATAAAAGGGTCAAGTATAATATCTTGATCATTAGAGCAAAGACTGATAATTCTATCAATTAATTTATCAGGATAAATAGCTGGGTGCACATAGTTTTTTCCAATACTTCCTGCTTTTCTGTTTATATTCCAAAACAATCCTTGATTTAAATTATCATTTTTATAGTCTCTAATTTCTATTTTGTTTATTTTGCACTGTTTTCCTTTAACAAACCACAGAAAAAATTCATATCTATCAACGATGTTATTTTTATGAGTTGGTATTCCTGATGATTTGTGCCAAATAATAATATCTTTTAAAGTAAAACCAATTTTTTTACATTGATTAATTATATCATTTGGTATTAATATTGGCGTTTTTGCTTTGGTACGAATGTTTATATTTATCCAAGCGCTACTATTATTTTTTAACACTCTAAAAGTTTCTTTCCAAACGTCATTAATTCTATCTAAATATTCTAAATAACTTTCTTGACCAATCTGTCCTTTTTTAAAATAATTCTTTAAATCCCAGTATGGTGGTGATGTCACCATTAAATCTATACTACCGTCTTCTAAGTGTGACATTTTTTCGCTAGAAGAAAAATATATATCGCCATTACAAGCGATTTCTTTGTTTTTTAATTTTCTTGATTCTTTATAAATTTTTTCTTTTATTTTTTCATTAGTTTTTTCGTTTTTATAAACTTTAAAAACTAAATCGTCTTTGCATTTAATTTTATTCCTATCTATGTTTGGTATTTTTATAAAAACCTTAAAGCCTTTTTTGTGAGTTGAAACTATGCACCTATTTACTACATCCTCGATATTCATAATAAGATGTTCGATTATTACACCCTTTCCATTGTCAATTGTAGGAATCCAGATATTGCCCGGATCTTTACCTTTTGAATTATAATTTCTTTCTCTTTTTCCCCATTCAACATCTTTCCAGATGTGTTTCTCCCTTATCTCATCTTTATTAAAAAACATTTTTTTATCATCCTTAACAAACCATAATAAATAATTTGAATTATTTCTCAAAAAATAATTTTCTGATGTTTTATCGGGATAAACTATTGCATTTACAAATTTAAATTCTAATTTTAAAAACAAATTAATGATATCAAACAAATTTGTTCTTATGTTTTGATTATTATTATATTCATTTTTAAAAAAAATAAAAATACTTCCGGTATCTTCAAGTTTAGAAAATACGGTTTTATTCATTTTTTTTGTATCGTCTTTATTGGAATATTTATATAAAATTGTCTGGTACATAATTATTGGTTTATAAGTTTATTCTCTTAGACGCTAAAGTACAATACTTTTTAACTTTTTCTATGTATATCCAATCCCTGTTGTGTTTTTCAGCAATTTTTGCCGTTGTCCCGCTTCCTCCAAACAAATCTAAAACAACATCTCCAGGATTACTCCATGATAAAATATTATCTTCTACAAGTTTTTCCGGAAATATGGCTGGATGTTGGTATGCAATAGCATCTCTTGTAGAAAAATTTTTTCCATTTGAATATTTCCAAATATTTGTTCTCACTCCAAATTTATTAATAATTTTTTTTCCTTTATTCGTTAAACTACCATCTTTTTCTCTTCTAGTTATATCTGCAAAAGTTGATTTTCCTCCCCATTTATTTTTTTTATCTTTTAATAAATTTACAGTTTTTATATTTCCTTTTGTGACGATTAATATGTATTCAAAAGTATTAAAATATCTATTTGGATGTGGCGGACCCGATCCTGTCTTCTCATAAATAATAACATCATATATTTTAAAGCCTAAACTTTGAAAATATAGAGCGTGTTTAAAGCTAGTTAAAGATTTATCTTTATTAGTAACCTTATCACCAATAACCCACGCTATTGTTCCGCCATTTTTCATAACGCGATATAATTTTTTTGCAATTTTTTTAAATACTTCAAAATTCCAAACAAGTTCGTCGTTGTAGTCACGTAAATCATCATATGGAGGACTTGTAACCACTAAGTCAATAGAACTTTCCGGTATGTGGTCCAAAACTAACAAGGCATTATCATTAATAATAACCTTTTTAAAAATATCTAGCGTTATATTTGAATTATTTTTTAGTAAATTTTTTAATGTTAATAACTTCATGTTATATTGATAATTTCTAAATTATTAATCAATCTGTCATATTGTTCGTGATTTATAATTTTTTCCTTTTTTAAAAAATCTAAATGAATTGGCTCAAGAGCTTTTTCATTAAATAATTTATTAATTCTAAATATTATGGTTTTTTGCATATTATTATTATCTGACAAATTTTCATACAATGACGGTTTTTCGATTTTTTGTAAATAATGTAATTTTCTATGACAATTTGGACATATTCCAAACAAATTTAAGTAGTGATCTGGTCCAGAATCTGTTGAGAATGGTATTAAATGATGAAACTCGAGATAAGCATAGTTATTGTTTGTAATAAAAGTAACAGATTCACAACAATCACATTTTATTAACTTACTGTCAGAATTTGAATAGTTTCTTAGATAAAAAGCTCTCATCGAGTTAATTAAAACTCCATTTCTTTTTCTAGTTATTTGTGTATTGGCGTCATTTTCAGTAATTGATTGAAGTGAAATTTCTGATAATTTATTTTCGTTTACTTCTTCTATGAATAATTTAGGATCCACATAAGAATAATCTTCCGCTTCTTCTAATTCAAAAAATGAGTCATCCTGTAATTTAAATTGAATATCTACAATAATATTTTTAAAATCTTTCTTTTTTATTCCAAATGATGTCAGTATGAATTTATAAGTTTCATAGTAATTCATTAATACATTGTTTGTGATATCATAATTATAATTATTCTCTTTTAGAGAAATTGATATGTATATTAAATTTAGATATAAATTTCTATCATAATTTATAATATATTTATACCACTCATAGCGCACGCTGTCATCAATTTCTGCATTTCCATCATTAATTAATTCTAAATATTTTTTCTTTAATTCTAATTCAAAGTTTTCATAATTTATTCTATTTTTATAATCTAAATATTTTGTAAGTATTTCATAATTTTTAATAACAA
>FLOH01000555.1_pt1 | contig 76958 bp, 77 predicted proteins | sample 756751 | NCBI WGS metagenome assembly FLOH01 (sample SAMEA4026879, study PRJEB14308) | marine metagenome | biome: coastal water; material: water | depth 74 m
CTCGTTATCTTGTTTGAAAATCCAATCATCAAATGAGATTTTGATATCTTTTCCTTTAAATGGAACCATTAAATCATATTCAAATTTAAAAGCAGATCCATATTGAAAGCCTTTGGCAGTTCCCACAACATCTGGTGCAGATCCTTCATAATAATTTTGGTCAATTTTTTTTATTTTCCATATTCGATTTTGCTTTTCACCGTCAGTCCAATAAAAGTCCTCTTTAAGAGTTAATATGTCACCCTCAAAGCTTCCAAACATATCTACTTTAAATTGTCTTGTTACTTTACCGCCTCTATCTTGCAATAAACCCCAGGCTTTAACAGGACCATTAAAATATTCTTCTATCGTTATTGATGGTTCGGTATTTTTAAAATCTATTGGTTTCATTGAATTGTTGTTTATACAACTAACAGTAAAGAATAAAGCAATTATTAGTATTGTTAATGTAGATATTTTTAGTTTTGACATATTTCTCCTTGTTATTATTTATTTTGTAATGAAAATTGAATTAAATCAATATTTTTTGATTTAAATCCAGCTTCACAATATGAAAGATAGAATTCCCACATTCTTTTAAATGTTAAATCAAAACCTTGTTCTTTAATTAAATCCCATTTTTTATTAAATAACTCCCTCCAAACAATTAAAGTATCTGAATAATGATTGGCATATGAGTTATATTCATTAAATTTTAAACCATTACTATTAACATGGGTTTGCAATTCATTTCTAGAAGGCAAAAATCCTCCAGGGAAAATGTATTTCTGGATAAAGTCTTGTTTGTTTTTGTACCTATCAAATAAGGTGTTATCAATGGTTATAGCTTGAATCCCCACTGTGCCTGATGGTATTAAATTTTTCTTAATTGTATTAAAATAACTATCTAAATAATTTTGTCCTACGGCCTCTATCATTTCAATAGATGCAATATGATCATATTTATTATTTACATCTCTGAAATCTTTTAATTCAATATTCACTTTTTCATTAAGACCACATTTATGAATTCTTTCTTTGGCAAACTCAAATTGTTTTTGAGAAATGGTAATACAATCTAATTTAACATCGTAATTGGTGCCTATATACTCGGCAAAACCACCCCAACCAAATCCAATTTCTAAAATTTTACTTCCAGCTGATGGTCTTAATAGATCAACCAATTTGCGATATTTATTATTCTGAGCATTAAAAAGATCTTGTTCTGGATCTTCAAATATAGCGCTAGAATATGTCAACGTTTTATCAAGCCATAATGAAAAAAAATCATTACCTAGGTCATAATGTTTGGCTATGTTTTTTTTACTTCTTTTTTTTGTATTTTTAATAATTTTATTCTTAATAAAATTAATAAATGGCAAATCTAAAATACCAGAAAACTTATAAATAATCTTTATATTTTTGGCAGTTAGCTCAATCAAATCAGAAAGATTATTCGTAATAAAAAAATCTTTCATATAAGATTCTCCTAGGCCTACGCTTCCATTTTTAATTAAATTATAAGTAAGGCTTTCATCTTTAATCTGTAAAGAAACTTTTAAACTATCATTTGGATTTCCAAATTTTAAAATCTCTCCGTTGACTTTTGTAATCTCAAGGTATCCATGTTCGATATTCTTTAATGCAGTAAATACGATTAAATCAGAAGTTTTATAAAGCATTATTAATTTTCAATTGTTATGTTGTTATTTGTTTTAATTCTTCTTTTTATAAACTTAATTCCTTTTGTCCACAATTTAAATGCCTCAAAATGTATCGCTAAAATAATCTTAAATGTCATTAATGGATGTTTTAAATATGATTTTATTAAAGTTTTGTTATTTAGGTCACTTTTAACGCCGTCTTGTGACGCATAAAGAATTTTACCTTCTGTATCTTGTAAGTCAATTATTATAGAAATTTTATTGCCTGGTTTTAATAGTCTAAAAAAATAAATACTACTCATTCCTATGAATGGTGAGACATGAAATTTTTTCTTACATACATGTTGTATTAAACTTTCATTGTTGTTAGCTTTAAAAATATAAACATGTTGTTCCCCAAATGTATTTTTAACTTCATACATGATTGAGATAAGGTTTGAATGTTTGTCATAAACATAAAAAATACTCAATGGATTAAAAACGTAACCAAATATTCTTGGATAACATAAAAGTTTAATTTTAATATTCTTATATGTTAAGTTATTTTTTTTAAGGTTGTCTTTGACCCAGCTTACAACTGAGCTTCCGTCTCTTGGGCCATGGTCTTTATTATAAAAACTAACAATATTAAATCTATTGTATGAAAATATTTTTAATTTTTTATGTAATAAATCTAATTCTGATAGATCAATAAGTAATGAAAATACTTTATAACTAAAGTTATGTATTTTTGGTTTAAATCTTTTGTGTATTACAGAGCCTGTATAAATATAAGAATTTTTAATCATTAAGTATTTTTAGCATTTCAATTGAAGATTTTATTCCATCTTCATGAAAACCATAGCCAAAATAACTTCCACAAAACAATATATTTTTTTTATTTTGAATCTTATGAAGCTTACTCTGATTTAGTAATGCTTCTGAATCGTAATAAGGGTGAGCAAATGATACTTTTTTGAAAATCTTTTCAGCAGGTATTTCTCTAAATGGATTTATTGTCAAAAAAATATTTCTATCAATTTTCAAATTTTGTAGCTGATTTAACCAATATGTAACTGATGTTTTTTCGATATTATCTACACTCATTGATGAATTCCAAGAACACCATGCTTTTTTATTTTTAGGCATAATACTTTCGTCAAAATGTATCACTGCTTCATTATCTTTGTATTTGAAATTTTTTAGTATCAGCTCTTCATCTAACGTTAGATTATGAATTATTTTTAATGCCTCATCTGCATGAGTTGCAATTACTACCTTGTCATAATCAAAAAACTCATTCTCTTCTCCATAAAAAATTTTAGCTCCCAATTCGTTTCTAACAATTTTATTTATATTATAATTTTTAAAACGTTCCCCACTAATTTTACTTATAACTTTATCAACATAAGTTTTGCTTCGATTTACTACTGTATACCATTGTGGTCTATCTTTTATTTTAAAAAGTCCATGATTTTTAAAAAAATTTAAAAAAAATGCTAATGGCATTTGTGTAGCTTCATAAGGTGGCATTGACCAGATTGCTGACACCATTGGTATAATGTGATAATTAATAAAATAATCTGATATTTTTATTTCTTTTAAGTAACTTCCTAATGTTCTTGATTCTATTTTTTCACTTTCTATTTTTTCGCAATTTTTGTAAAAACTGATAATTTCAAAAAACATTCTTATAAATTTTAGATTAAATATGTTTTTTTTATTTGAAAAAATCCCCTTTAGCCCCTTGCCACAATATTCTAAATCACTACCTACTACAGACACAGAGAATGACATGTCACTTTTCTCAATCTCTATTTTATTTTCTAAAAAAAAGTTAATTAAGTTTGGATAGGTATTTTTATTAAAAACCATAAAGCCAATATCCACTGCAACTTCTTTATTATGATCATAAGCTACTTTTATTGTATTTGCGTGACCACCAAAGTGATTTTCTTTTTCAAATAAATCTACTTTATGTTTTTTGGACAAATAATAAGCTGCACTCAATCCTGATATACCAGCTCCAACTACGGCAATTTTCATTGTGATAATTTTTTAAGCAGCTGTATCTTTGTATTCATCCATTGATGGGCATGTACAAAATAAATTTTTATCTCCATAAACATTATCTACCCTTGCAACTGGAGGCCAATACTTAAATGTTCTCAAAAATTCTGAAGGATAAGCGGCCTCTTCTCTTTCATACTTATGATCCCATTTATTTGAGACTAATTCAACGTGCGTATGTGGCGCATTCTTTAAAGGATTGTCTAACTTATCAAATATTCCTGATTTTATTTTGTCTATTTCTTCTTTAATTTTTTTTAGTGTTTCACAAAACCTGTTAATTTCCTCTAGACTTTCACTTTCTGTAGGTTCTATCATCATTGTCCCCGCAACAGGCCATGACATTGTTGGTGCATGAAAACCATAATCTATAAGTCTTTTAGCTATATCTTCCTCGGTTATTCCTGTTTCACTCTTTATTTGTCTAATATCAATTATACATTCGTGGGCCACATTACCGTGCTCTCCTTTATACAATATCGGAAATGCTTCATCTAATTTATGAGCAATATAATTGGCATTTAAGATTGCAACTTGTGATGCCTTTTTTAAACCTTCAGATCCCATCATTTTCATATACATCCATGATATGGATAAAATACTTGAGCTACCCCATGGTGCTGCAGAAATTGCTCCTATACCTGTAGCTGGTCCACAATCTTTTATAACGGCGTGTTTTGGTAAAAATATTTCTAAATGCTTCTTACAAGCTATAGGCCCCATACCAGGACCTCCCCCTCCATGAGGGATGCAGAATGTTTTATGTAAATTAATATGACAGACATCAGGTCCAAATTTTCCTGGTTTAGCTATTCCAACTAATGCATTTAAGTTAGCACCATCCATATAAACTTGCCCCCCATTGTCATGAATAAGTTCGCAAATCTCCACTATTTTTTCTTCAAAAACACCATGGGTTGAAGGGTAAGTAACCATTAGTGCTGCCAGATTATCTTTATGTGTTTCAACCTTGCTTTTTAAATCTTCAAAATCAACATTTCCATGTTTATCACAGTTAACTACTACAACTTTCATTCCAACCATTTGTGCACTGGCAGGGTTAGTGCCATGTGCAGAACTTGGAATTAAACATACTTTTCTATTTGTATCTCCATTTTTTTCATGGAATTTTCTAATTACCATTAATCCAGCAAATTCTCCTTGAGCTCCTGCATTTGGCTGTAATGATACGCCTGAAAAACCTGTTATTGAACGTAACCAATTTTTTAGATCTGTAAATAAAGTTCTATACCCTTCCATTTGTTCTAATGGTGCAAATGGATGAGGTTCAGAAAATTCTCTCCAGGTAACTGGTATCATTTCTGCAACAGCATTTAGTTTCATCGTACACGACCCTAAAGCTATCATTGATCTATTAAGAGCAATATCACAATCCTCTAATCTTTTAAGATATCTGAGCATATCTGTTTCTGAATGGTAACTATTAAAAACTTTATGTTGTAAAAATTTAGATGTTCTTAATAAATTTTTAGGAATATTGGTTAAATTTTCATTCATTTCTTCTTTAATTGTTTCTGAACAGTTAAAAACTTTAAGTAGTTGATTGGCTCTATAAACATTTTTCTTTTCATCAAATGAAACGGCTAACATTTCAGAATTCACTTTTCTTATGTTTATATTTTCCCGTAGTGCATTTTTATAAATACTTTCAGTTTTATCTAAAGTTTTTATAGTAACCGTATCAAAGAAATGTTCAGAGTATAGTTCGTAACCTGAGTTCTTTAATTTATCAGCAAAGTTCTTTGCTAGTTGCGAGGTGTTATTTGCTATTTTTTCTATTCCATCTGGCCCATGATAAATTGCATAAGCAGCAGAAACTATAGCTAATAACGCTTGTGCTGTACAAATATTACTAGTCGCTTTATCTCTTCTTATGTGTTGTTCGCGAGTTTGTAATGCAAGTCTGTATGCTTTGTTACCATGTCTATCAACGGATACTCCTATGATTCTTCCTGGCATTGATCTTTTATATTCGTCTTTGGTTGCAAAAAATGCTGCATGAGGTCCACCATAACCCATAGGTATTCCAAACCGCTGTGAGCTTCCTACTGCTATATCTGCTCCTAGTTCAGCTGGTGTTTTTAGTTTTGCTAGGGCTAGTAAATCACAAATTAAAACCGCCTTACCATTATTTTTATGTATTTTACTGATTGCTTCACTTGGGTCTTTAATGTCACCTAATGTACCTGGATATTGAATAATACCACAGACAATCTCCTCTGTAATATCGTTATATTCATCACCAACAATTACTTCTAATCCCATTGGTTCTGCTCTAGTTTTAATCACATCAATTGTTTGGGGGTGACAATCTTTTGAGACAAAAACTTTATTACTATCATTTTTACTTACTCTGTAACTTAATCCTACAGCTTCAGCGGCGGCAGTTCCTTCATCTAGTAATGAAGCGTTAGCAATATCCATACCTGTAAAATCAATTATCATTTGTTGAAAATTTAATAACATTTCCAATCGTCCTTGCGCAACCTCAGGCTGGTATGGAGTGTAAGATGTATACCATCCAGGATTTTCTAAAATATTTCTAAGAATCACATGTGGAGTGAATGTTCCATAATAACCCATCCCTATAAAATTTGAATTAATTTTGTTTTTTTTGGAAATTTCTTTTAATTTTCTTAAGGCTTCATACTCAGAGTGTGGCTCTCCAATCTCAAGATCTTCTTTAAGTAATATTTTTTCAGGAACAGTTTTTTTTATTAGTTCATCTAAATTTTTAAAACCTAATTCTTTAAGCATAAAACTTTGTTCAACTTCAGAAGGTCCAATATGTCTTTTTATAAAATCTTTTTGAGAGCTTTTAAGCATTCTTAATTACCACTTTCTTTTGCAAATTTATCATACTCTTCTTTATTCATTAAAGTTTCCAATTCTGATTTATCTTTAATCTTAAGTTTAAAAAACCAAGCTTCATTTTCTGGATCATTATTTATTTTTCCAGGATCATCAACAATAGCCTGATTATTCTCAACTACTTCACCTGAAACTGGTGTATAAACATCGCTCGCTGCTTTAGTGGATTCTACTACACCAGCATTACCATCTTTTTCAACATTTGATCCTAGATCAGGGAGCTCAACAAATACAATATCCCCCAACATTTCTGTTGCATGTTTTGTTATTCCTATTGTGGCTATATCACCATCCATTTTTAACCACTCATGTTCTTTTGAAAATTTTACATCACTCATTAGTTTGCTCCTTTCACATAGCTTTTTTTATAAAATGGTAATTTACATACTTTTGCTGGGTATTTTTTACCTCTAACTTCAAGCAAAACTTTTGTATCTAATGCGGAATACTTACTCTGTACATAACCTAATGTTATTGGTTTTTGTATACTGGGTCCAAATGTTCCACTTGTTATTTCTCCAATAATTTCATTATCATTATTATATATTTTTGTTTTTTCTCTAGCTATAATTCGATCTTCTGGGGCAATACCTACTCTTAGCCGTTTTGTTCCTGATTTTATCTGACTATCAATTTTATCAAACCCTATAAAGCCTCCATTTTCTAATCTCTTTTTGGATATTGCCCATTTAAGGTTTGCCTCAATAGGTGTTGTTTCTAAATCAATATCATGACCATACAAACATAGTCCGGCCTCCAACCGAAGGGTGTCTCTAGCGCCTAAGCCTATTAATTTAACACCTTTCAATATTAAGTTTTCAGCCAATTCTTCAACATTATCATTGTTAATTGAAATTTCAAATCCATCTTCACCAGTGTAACCAGATCTTGTTATGTAAATTTTTTCGTTAAGATATTTAAACCAATCTCCATTCATAAAATTTAATTTTTCAGGTCCTTTAATAATTTCTTCTAATATATTAACAGCTTTAGGTCCTTGAATTGCAATAAGTGACAAATCAGAATTTAGTATCATTTCATATTTGTCATTTAATAATTGTTTAATAATTTTATAATCCTGTGTTTTGCACGCAGCATTTAATATAATATTATACCCTTCTTTTACTTTTGTAATAATTAAGTCGTCATGAATGTATGCTTCTTCATTCATTAAGAAACTATACTTGCTTTGATTTAATGAAATATTTTTTAAATCTAATGGGAAAATTTTTTCCAAATCATTTGTTAGCTCATTGTCACCTTTGATAAATAGTTGACCCATATGAGAAACATCAAACAGCCCTGCATTAGATCTTGTATATTTGTGCTCTACAATAATACCTTCGGAGTATTGAATTGGCATTTGATATCCAGCAAATGGAACAAACTTCGCTCCATGTTTTTGATGTAGATTGTAAAGTTTTGTTTTTATAATTTCCATATTAAATTTTTACCCATCTGTATGTTTGCCTGAGAGTTTTGCTCCTTCGGCGAGAACTAAATCTCTTTCCAGAGTTAATATGGTACGGTCCTTTTGCCTGAGAGATTCCTGGGTGGTTGCTCCTTCGGCGCTACATTAGTCTGTAGTCTCTCCCGTATGTGATAATAATCTATTAGATGCTGCTAAGAGTCAACTTCTAATTTTTTTTTTACTTGAAAAAAGTAGCGCATAAAATTGTAACAATACTGCAAAAAGAATAATACTCCCTCCAATTAATGTAAATAAAGAAGGTCTTTCACTTGCAAATAGAAAAGCCCACATTGGTCCCAAAACAGATTCGGACAACATTATTACTCCGACCGTTGCAGATGATGTATTGCGTGTACCCATGGTTATAAATATAAAACCAAATCCAATTTGGAAAAACCCAGCTGTAAATCCTAGGAAAATATCGTGTGATGAAATCATAAGTTTTTCTGATAACAGATAACCAATAATGCATGAACTAACACCCGCTATAAATTGAGCTGGTACCATATCAACAGTAGGAAATTTTCTAATAATCATGATTAAAATAGCAAATGTAATGGGCATACTAAAGGCAGCTAAATTTCCAGACATTTCTCCTGGCGACAAAGAATTTCCTACCATTAATAAAACACCAGTAATAGCTAAGATAATTGATGCTAATGTGATAGATGTAATTGTTTCTTTTAAAAATAAATAACCAAATACAGCTAAAAATAATATTTGGGTTGAGATAATAAAATTAGTATTTGCAACCGTTGTATTATACATCGCAAAAACATACCCACAAAAACCAAATGATAGAATTATTCCTCCTAAAAGACCCGGTAGGCCTGAATCATAAAATGCTTTAAATAATTTTTTTTTATAAGTAATTACTAAAAAAAGTAAAATTGTAAGAGAAAAGAATAAAGATCTCCAAAATAAAATTTGCCACAATGTAGATCCTTCAAATGATTTAACTATTAATCCTCCAAAACTTAGACAGCAAGCTCCCATAAACACTAATATTGGGCCAGGAATTTTACTAATTAGTTTCATTTAAATAATTATCTGTGTCCTCTGTATATGCTTTAAATATATTCTGAGCCTCTTCAAGACTTACTTCTTTAAAATTTATAATGGATCCAGGGGTCAATTGACCTACCCGATCTAAATCTGCTGAAATAACAACTCCTATCTTAGGATATCCACCAATGGTTCCGTGATCAGACAACATTATAATTGGATTTCCATCTGCTGGCACCTGTATAGCTCCTCTTATAAGACCTTCAGATTTAATATTGGTGCTAACAATATTTTCTAGTTTATTGCCACTTAATCTAATGCCCATTCTATCTGCGAGTTTAGTTACTGAAAACTCGTCACTAAAAAAACTATTTTGACTTTTTTTCGAGAAATAATCAAAATTAGTACCTTTGATAACTCTAATTACATTATCAGAAATTTCATTATAGTTTATCTTAAATTCTTTATTTGTTAATGATTTAGAATTTTTTATAAAAATTTTATTTTCACTAGAATATTTTTTCCCATTGTTAGGGCCAATATTAGCTTTTGTATTTATTGAATAACTATTCCAGATTTTTTCTAATTTAAACCCTCCACTAACTGATAAATATCCATAAGCTGTATTTTTTGTAGAAATTATATCTATTTGTTCTTCGTCTTCTAAAATGTAACTTTTATAACAAACTCCTTCTTCAACTTTTAAAGTTTTTCTAATTATTTTAAACATCACCTCGCCTGTTATACTAAAGTTAATTTTTCCATTTTTTAATTTTAGAAGTGGTCCTTGATAGGCAAACTCTATACTAGCTTCACTTAATGAGTTGTTAACTAGCTTATTACTTAACTTATAATTTCTTTGATCAATTGCACCACTTACAGTTATCCCCAGATGGTACATATGATTTCTTCCTTCATCTTGTGCTGTAGTATTAATACCGGCTCTTAAAATTTCAAAATATGTATTACTCATTCCAATTTTGATACTCCTCTTTGGATATTTGATAAAAGCTGACTTTGTCACCTGGTTTAATTAACGCTGGTTCTGCTAAATTTAATGGGTCAAAAATTTTTTGAGGTGTATTTCCAATAATATTCCAACCCCCAGGACTTTCAAAGGTATAAATATTTGCAAATTGCTCTGTTATGCCGACAGAGCCCTTTGGTACTTTTACTCTTGGTGTCTCTAACCGATCACATCTAATATCATTATTGATATCTCCCAAAAAAGGCATGCCAGCGATAAAACCAGTCATATAACAAAAATATTCTTTATTAAGATAAAATTCTAATATTTCTTCTTTTGAAAGTTTTGTCTTATTTGAAAGTCTATTGAAATCTAGTCCAAATTCATTATCACAACAAACAGGTACTTTAATCTTTTTATAATTAGTGGTAATCTCATTATTAATATTTAAATTTAGAATTACTTTTTTAATTTCTAGGTAATTCGTTTTAGATAAATCAAAATTAATAATTAATTTATTGTAGGATGGTATAATATTATTTATCCCCAGAACCATATTCTCTTCAACTAACTTTGACAAACTGTTAAAATAATTAATAACATTTTGGTTTATTTTTTCATTTACCCCTGATCCAAAATCACAATATACAGCTGCGTCACCAAGATTAGATATATTTTTGATCATAACATGTTATAGTCTATACTTTAAGTTATGGAAATTAATATCAATTGTGACTTAGGTGAAAAATCTAAATTTCATTCTACAGAGAGTGACTCTGCTTTATTAAATATTGTAAACTCAGCAAATGTTGCTTGCGGTTTTCATGCAGGCGATGATGAGACTATGAAAATGGTTATTAAAACTTCTAAGCAAAATGGAGTTAGTATTGGAGCACACCCTTCATTTAATGATCCGGAGAATTTTGGAAGGAAAAGACTACACCTGACTTCTTTAGATATAAAAAAATTAATTATTGACCAATACAAGATTCTCGAAAATATAGCTCAAGGATATAATGAAAAAGTCACTCATATTAAGCCCCATGGTGCATTAAATAATATGGCATGCGAAGATTTAGAGTTAGCAACAACCTTAGCAAACACAATATATGCAATTGATAAGGATATTATATATCTTGTACCAACTGGATCTAAAATGGAAGTAGCTGCTAAAAAATTAAATATGAAAATTGCTTGTGAAATTTTTGCTGATAGGAATTATGAGGATGATGGTAATTTAGTATCAAGATCAAAAGCAAATGCTCTTATTACCAATCCTAATGTTGCAAAAGAACACGTACTTAAGATGGTTATAAACCAATCATTAAATTGCCTCAGTGGTAAACAAATACCTTGCGAGATTGATTCTATTTGCATACATGGTGACAACAAAAGCTCATTGGATACTGCAAAATTAATAAAACAGAATTTAATTGATAATGATCTTAAACTAAAACCATTAAACAAAATGACTAAATTTATATAATTATGATAAAAAAATATTTAATTTTAATATTGGTATTTTTAATTTTTAATACTTCTATTTTTGCAGCTGGTAATGATGACACACCTTCTAAAGCCGATGATTATTTAAAAGCTTCTGACTTAATTAAAACTGCTAAGAAATATGAAAAAAATGGTAAGATTGAAAAAGCACAAATAAAATATGCTAAAGCGCAGACACTTCTTTTAAAATCTAATAAAAAAAAACCTTTACAGGCAAATACACTCAATTACTTAGGCTTTACTACTAGAAAACTTGGCAATTATGAAAAGGCAGAAGAATATTATTTACTTGGGTTAGAGATTGAACCTAATCATAAGGGAATAAACGAATATCTTGGAGAACTTTATGTGGTTACTAAAAGAATAGACATGGCTAAAGAAAGATTAGATGTTTTAAAAAATTGTAACTGTCAAGAGTATGATGAATTAAAAGAAATTATTGAAGGAACTAAAAAATCTAAATATTAAATTTATGCTTGATATTCAAAATTCTATTGACGCCAGAAATATTATTCGTGAGAATAAATACACTGAACAAACAGCAGGAACTGCTGATAAATTTGTCCAAGGAAATGTTTGTATTTTACCAAGTAAGTATGCAATGGATTTCGCTGCATTTTGTCAAAAAAACCCTAAACCATGTCCTTTAATTGGGTTTGGAACTAAAGGTGATCCTTTGCTTAAAGATTTGGGTGATGTAGATATTAGAACAGATGTTCCTCAATATAGAATTTGGAACAATGGAAAAATAGTTGATGAACCTCTTGATATTAAAAAATATTGGAATGACGATTTAGTTACGTTTGTTCTTGGTTGTTCTATGTCTTTTGAGCTACCATTACTTGAAGCAGGAATAGAAATGCAACACATTCAAAATGACACTATAGTTCCAATGTATAGAACAAATATAGATTGTGTTCCCGCCGGTCAATTTTCTGGGAAACTTGTAGTATCTATGAGACCTTTAAATGCCAAAGATGCTATTAGATCAATTCAAATTACTTCTAGGTTCCCAGCAGTCCATGGTTCACCTATTCACTTGGGAGACCCAAGCAAAATAGGAATTAAAGATATTATGAATCCTGAATATGGAGATCCACCAAGATTGTTAAATAGTGACGAGATACCTGTTTTTTGGGCTTGTGGTGTTACCCCGCAATCAGTTTTAGAAAGTACAAAACCAGATTTTTGTATCACGCATAGTCCTGGAAAAATGTTAATTACAGATAAATTAAATAACGACCTTGCAGCTTTATAATTTAGCTTCCAAGAAATACTTTTTTAACTTTTTCACTATTAATAAGTTCATCAGATTTACCGTTAATAACTAACCGCCCACTTTCAAGCACATAACCTCTATCAGCCATACTAAGTGCAAGTCTAACATTCTGTTCAACAAAAAGGATTGATATGCCTTCGCTTACAATATTTTTAAATATTTTAATTAGGTCTTTTACCACCATGGGAGACAAACCTAGGAATGGTTCATCAACCATTAGGAGTTTCGGAAGTCCCATTAAACCTCTAGCTATTGCAAGCATTTGTTGTTCACCTCCCGACATAGTATGAGCAAGCTGACTTGACCTAATTTCTAATTTTGGAAAAATTTTATAAATTTTGGATAGTGAAGTATTTAATTCTTTTTTTGCTTTAGAGTGCCAAGCACCAAGTGTAAGGTTTTGCAAAACCGTTAGGTGTGGAAATACTCTTCGTCGCTCAAGAACATGTGAAATTCCCAACTCAGTTCTTTTGTAAGTTGGAATTTCAGAAATTAAATCATTTTGAAAATGTATGCTTCCATTTCGATGGCTAACTAGATTGCTTATTGTGTTCAAAATTGTACTTTTGCCGGACCCATTAGGTCTTAAAAGAGCAACCATTTCTCCTTTTTCTACATTTATTGAAACATCCCAAATAACTTGGAAATCATCGTATAAAACGTCGATATTTTTTATATCAAGTAGCATCAACGGTTCCTAAATAAGAGTCTATAACTTCTTCGTTTTTTTGGATTTCTTTTGGAGAGCCATAAGCAATCTTTTTTCCTTGATCTAAAGCTAGAATATTGTCAGAAATTTCCATTATTATATTAATATTATGTTCAATGGTAATTATTGTTACACCTGACTTTTTAAGTTTTTTAATTAACTCAACTAAGCCTGGGATAGTTTTTTGATCAACACCACCAGTAACCTCATCCATTAGTAGTAACTTTGGCTCAATAGCCATTGCTCTTGCCATTTCTAATCGTTTTCTTTGCCCTGTTGAAAGTTCCCTAGCAAAATGATGTCTCTTTTCTATAAGATCAACAAAATCTATTATCTCTAAAGCTTTATCTCTAGCTTTTTTAACATTTCCTTCCTTTACAAATGAGCCAATCATTACGTTTTCTAATAATGTTTGATCTGCAAAAGGTTTTAATTTTTGAAAAGTTCTCCCAATACCTAAATTGCTAATTTTATCAGGCCTTAAACTGGATATATCTTTATCAAAAAACCTAACTTTACCTGTATCAGCTTTAGTGTAACCAGTAATTAAATCAAACAAAGTAGATTTACCCGCACCATTAGGTCCTATAACACCCAAAATTGTGCCTTCTATAACTTCAAATGAAATATCATCATTAGCTTTTATGCCACCAAAAGATCTACTTAAATTTTCTACAGATAGTATTTTCATCGCTGTTTTTTTCTTTCTAAAATATTTTTTGGGAAAAAGGATATAAGTCCATCAGGTCTAAAAATACAAATTAACATTAAAATTAAACCATAAAGAATTAAATCTACAGCACCTCCTGTTCCACCTAAGTAAATTCTAGAATATTCTGAAATAGGGATAAGAATTGATGCACCCACAATAGGTCCCCAAACATTTCCGATTCCACCAAGGACAGTAATCAATAAAACAATAATAGAAATTTCTATATTAAATACTCTATCTGGATCAATAATAAGTATGTATTGCGCAAACAAACTTCCCATAGGAGCCATTATCATTGCTGAGATCACATAGGCTATAATTTTATAATTGGAGACATTTATACATAAGCTTAGGGCTGCTTGAGGATCATCCCTTACAGCTCTTAATCTATATCCTAATTTGGATCTACTTAAGAGCCATACTAAAAAAAATGTAATTATAAAAAATACTAAAAAAATATAATAGTATGGCATTTTACTACTATGAAATTGAAGTGCGAACCAAGAGTCTCCTGCTGTCATTGGAACCCACACACCTGATGCAGCCCCTACCCACTCCCATCTTTGAAATATAATTTGGAAGCTGATTCCTATTAATAAAGTGGCAATTGCGAAATAATGCCCACTAAGTCTCAACATTGGTATGCCAATTAAAACTGCAGCAAATCCTGAGAGAATCATTCCAACAAATATACTTATCCATGGGGATATACCGTATTGGACATAAAGGAATGATGTTGCGTATGCTCCAATTCCAAAAAATGCTCCATGACCTAGGCTAATTTGTCCTGAAAAACCTGCAATTACATTCCATGACTGAGCCATAACTGCATGCATAAAAATCATTATCATTAAATGAAGGTAAAAAGAATTCAATCCAAAATGAGGTAAAGTAAATAATAATACAATTAAGCCACTAATTAAAAATATGACTCTTTTATCGGTATTCCAAAGAGGTTCCGATTTTGCTGCTAATAATTTATTCATAATTAATATCTTCCAAACAAGCCTTGTGGTCTAAAAATTACAACTAATAGATAAATTGAAAAAACATATAAAAGTTTAAAAGATGGATCTATTAATAGGCCACCAAGTGACTCAACTAATCCAATAATAATTCCTGCATACAGACATCCAATGATACTTCCAAAACCGCCTAAAGCGACAGCAACAAATGCAAATAGAGCAAAATTTATTCCAACATCAGTAAAAATAAAAAAATAGTTTGCCATCATTCCACCAGCAACACCAACACATCCAAGACCTATTGCCCAACCAATTGCAAACATCTTATCCGATGGTATGCCTAAAATTTCTGCAGCATGTCTATCCTGTGCTGTTGCCTGAAGCGCTAAGCCAGTTTCAGTTTTTGTTACAAACAAATAAAGCAAAACAAACGCAATTAAACAAACTAAACTGGCAAACAATTGTGGTTGACCAATAAATATACCTGAAATTTCCAATCTTCCTTCTAATATTGGTTTATCAATATTTCTAAAGTCAGGTGTCCATAAAAACTGTGCAATCGATCTAATGAATATTGACAATCCAAATGTTGCACAAATCTGAATTAACATTTTAGCTTTCAATATGTATCTAATTAAAAAATAATGAGTCAACACTCCACATAAAGCCATTAATAAAATTGTTATTGGTATCGAAAAAATAGGATCTAACCCAAATAAAGACCATAGCCAGAAAGATGAAAACATTGATAACATTAAATGCTCCCCATGTGCAAAATTTACAATATCCATTAATCCAAAAATTAAGCTTAAACCTGCAGCAATTAATGCATAAATTAAACCCATCATTAATCCAGTTGCTACTGCTTGTAAGATTATTTCACTTGTCATTTTGTTTTTTTATTTAATTTAACTGATTATTTCAATGAATGAGAGTAATTATTAATTGATTCTTCATTGCTCTTTTTAATTATACTGTATTTAATACTGTAAATATAAAAACAATACAAACAAGAGGAAATAAATGAAAAAATTAATACTTTCAGTATTTACATTGTTATCATTAGTTTGCGCACCTGTAATTAGTGCTGCAGAAGATGTTAAAATTGGAGTACTTTATCCATTAACAGGGCCTGTTGCTCAAGTAGGTAAGGACGCTGTTGCAGCAGTAAAAACTGCTTTAGATATTATAAATAATAGCCACAATATTCCTGGCATGCCTTTAGCAAAAGATGCAGGTCTAAAAGGTTTAGGTGGTGGAAAAATATCAATTGTTATTGGTGATCATGGTGGAAAACCTGATATCGGAGTTGGCGAAACAGAAAAAATGTTAAACTCTGATAAAGTCCATGCAATGTTTGGTGCTTATTACTCATCTGTTACAGGTGCGGCAAGTCAGGTATCAGAAAGAGCTGGTATACCTTGGGTAAATGGAGAGTCTACTTCACCACAATTAACTACAAGAGGATTTAAATATTTCTTTAGAGTAACACCACATGATGGTGAGTTTACTCAATTAATGTTTGAATTTATGGATGACTTTAACGCTAAGAATAATAATAAGTTAAAGACAGTTGGAATTATTCATGAAGATACTCTTTGGGGAGCTGATAGTGGCGGAACTCAAAATAAAATGGCCAAAGACAAAGGTTATAAAGTTGTAGAAAAAATTAGTTATAAAGCAAAAACAACTTCATTGAGTTCTGAAGTGCAGAGATTAAAAGCAAAAAACCCTGACGTTTTATTGCCATCTTCTTACACTGCTGATGCTTACTTGTTTTTAAACACAGCTAAAGAACTTGATTATAACCCAAAACTTTTAGTTGCACAAAATGCTGGCTATACTGATCCAAAATTTATAGCTACTATGGGCAGTAAAGCTGAAGGGGTAATTACAAGATCACCCTTCAATACTGACTTAGCAACTACAATTCCAATGATTGGAGCTATAAATGATCTATTTAAGAAACATTCTGGTGGAAGAGATTTATCAGATGTTCCTGCAAGAGCATTTACTGGTTTTATGGCATTAGCTAATGCAATTAATAATGCGGGATCAACAGACCCTGAAAAAATTAGACAAGCATTGGTGGATCTAGATATGTCATCTGACTCTCTAATTGTTCCTTATAGAGGTATTAAGTTTGGTCCTGATGGTCAAAATGAAAAAACAAGAGGTATTTTGATGCAAGTTCAAGGTGGAAAATACTGTACTGTTTATCCATTTGAGTTAGCTGCATGTAAATTGCAATATCCGATGCCAACTTGGTCTCAAAAATAATTTAAAAGATACTATCAAAGGCGGTCATTAATTTGACCGCCTTTTTTTTATTAAGTTAATATTTTTTATTGAATTATTATAAATTTTTAATATTATAAAAATATCTTGATCGAACAATCCATAATTTTAGCACAAATAGTTCTAATTGATATAATCATGGCTGCAGATAATGCCATAATAATTGGAATGATTGCTGCAAATTTTGCTCCAAAAAATAGAAAACAAATAATAATGTATGGCGTTTTAGCTGCACTATTATTTAGAATAATTTTTGCATTTTCTGCCACCTACTTTTTTGGTTTTCCGATAATAAAAATAATTGGTGGTTTGCTACTTGTATGGGTAGTCTATGACTTAAAAAAAGACCTATTTGAAGATAAAGAAATAAAATCTCCTACAAAAAAATCCAAAGAACCTTCTTATATTCATAGTTTATATAAAGTTATCTTTGCAGACATAACATTAAGCTTTGACAATGTTATTGCAGTTGTTGGAGCATCTAAAAGTAATACGACTTTGATGATATTTGGCTTAATCTTATCGGTAGTTTTAATTGGTACCATGGCAACTTTTTTTGTAAAACATATTCAAAAACATAGATGGATTGGTTATATTGGTTTGATTGTGATTTTAATTGTAGCCATACAATTGATAATAGGTGGTTTAAATGATTATGAAGTATTATCAATTAACGAAACCTTTAAAAAATATTTTTAATTTAATAAGAGTGTTTTTTAGATGGAAACTTTCCACTAGAAACATCCTGCTTGTATTTTATGACCGCATTATTTATTTGTTTTTGTATATTCAAATATTTTTTTACAAATCTTGCTTTAATTTTATTTAGTCCAATAAGGTCGTCTGTAACTAAAACTTGCCCATCACAGTGCGCTGATGCACCAATGCCAATAGTTGGTATCTTAATTGTTTTTGTGATTTCTTTAGCTAATGAACTTTCAACACATTCTAGCACAATTGAAAAAACACCTGCTTCTTCTAGAAGTTTAGAATCTCTTAAAATTTTATTTCTTTCGGATAATTCTTTTCCTTTAAATTTAAAATTTTTTGCAGATTGAGGAAGCAAACCAAGATGTCCCATTACTTGAATTTTATTTTTAATTAGGGTTTTAACTATTTGAATAACTTGTTTTCCACCTTCAAGTTTAACTGCATCACATTTGGTTTTGGAAATTATTTTTTTTGCATTCTTTAAGGCTTCTTTTGGATTTCTATATGTGTTATGAGGCATATCTACTACTAATAAACTTTTCTTAACACCCAATCTTACACTTTTAGAATGTTCAATCATCATATCTAAAGTCACTTTTTTTGTAGAAGAAAAATTATAAAGTACCGACCCAAGAGAGTCCCCAACTAAAATAAGATCACAATGCTTGTCAATAATCGACGCAATATTTTTAGAATAAGCAGTAAGGCTTATTATTTTTGATTTATTTTTTTTATTAATAAATTGAATAATTTTACTTTTCATTTTTATCTAAGTCCCCTGATTCATATATAATTTTATAATAGTATATATGCTTATTGTAAATTGCTATTCTAATTCAATGGTGCTTGGCGGTTTTGATGTAACATCATAAACAACTCTATTAATGCCTCTAATGTTATTAATAATTTGGTTAGAGATTGATTGCATAAAACCTTTGGGAAAATTGTAGAAGTCAGCAGTCATTCCATCCTCAGAAGTAATTGCCCTTAATAAACAAATATGTTCATAAGTTCTATTGTCTCCCATAACGCCAACTGTTTTTACTGGAAGTAATGCAGCATAAGCTTGCCAGATTTTATGGTATAATCCATGATCTCTTAAAGCTTTAATAAAATAATAATCTGCTTCTTTTAAAATTTTAATTTTTTCATTCGTAATAATACCTGGCATTCTTATTGCTAAGCCAGGTCCAGGAAATGGATGTCTAGATATAATGTCTTTTGATAAATTAAGTTCTAGCCCTAGTTTTCTAACTTCATCTTTAAATAGAAATTTAAGAGGTTCCACTAATTCTAATTTCATTCTTTTGGGCAGACCTCCTACATTATGATGTGATTTGATTTTTGATGTTTGGCTGCCTGTAACAGATCTGCTTTCTATTAAGTCGGGATAAAGAGTTCCTTGTGCAAGGAATTTAACATTTTTTATTTTTTTTGCGTATCTTTCAAATATCTTAATAAATAAGTTTCCTATAATTTTTCGTTTTTTTTCAGGGTCTGAGACATTTGTTAATTTTTTAATAAATTCTTTTTCAGCATTCACATATATCAAATTAATTTTTAATTTTTTTTTAAAAGTGTTGACTACTTGAGTTTCTTCATTTTTTCTTAAAAGGCCATTATTGACAAAAATACATGTTAGGTTTTTTCCAATAGCTTTGCTTAATAATTGCGCAACAACACTACTATCAACACCACCAGATAAACCACAAATTACTTTATTGTTACCCACTTGTTTTTTTATTTCTCTTATTAGTTCTAATTTTTGATCCTTAGAAGACCAATTTTTTCGGATTTTACATATAAGAAATACAAAATTATGTAATAAAATTTTACCTTTATTAGTGTGTGTTACCTCTGGATGAAACTGTACGCCATAAAAGTTATCTTTAACATTTTCAATTATGGTTAGTTTTGAGTTTTTTGATGATCCTATAACTTTAAAATTTTTTGGCATTTTTGACACTTGGTCTGCATGGCTCATCCAAACATCATTGGTACTATTTTTATTAAAGAAATTTTTAGTTAATTTGCTATTTCGCACTTTATTTATGGTAGCAAGACCAAACTCTCTATGCTTAGATTGCTTTACTCGTCCGCCCAACTCTTTAGATAAAATCTGATGACCAAAACATATACCTAGAACTGGTATTCCTAGTTTTAAAATATTTTTATCAAATTTAAACTTGTCATTTTCATAAACGTTAAGAGGGCCACCTGAAAGAATTATTCCACTAATATTTTTCTTGTTAACCTGACTTGTTTTTATCTTTTTATGACTAATAATTTCTGAAAAAACTCCAAATTCTCTTATTCTTCTAGCGATTAATTGGGTAAATTGAGAACCAAAATCTATTATTAAAATTTTACTTAAATTATTGCTAAGACTCATTTTTAGGTTCCAAATTTTTTAAGGATTCTAAAATAAAATCTTCTTTACCACATAATTTGTTACAAATTTTGGAAAAATTTTCAGCTAACTCTCTAACTTTTGAATAATTGGTTCTTTTAAGCTCTATCTCCATAAGTATATAGTTTGCCTCTTCATTTTTTGGATCTAGCAAGAGCACTGTATCAATATTTTTTTGCTCCTCTTTTTTATTCTCTTCAAAATTATAAATTTTTGCCAAGTATAAATATGAATTTTCATCTTTAGGGTTAAAGACTATACTTCTCTGAAATAAAAATTTTGATTCTTCATATTTTTTTTCATCATATTTAATTTTAGCTTCTTCAAAAAAATTACTTTCTGCTAAGGAATAATTAGTGAAATTTACAATTATAAAAAGTAAAACTATTAATTTATTAATTTTTTTCATTAATATTTACTGTCATTTTTCACTTCATCTACATTATGCACCATGCTTTCATAAAATCCTGCTTTAGTTATTTTTACAAAATTTGGTTTGTTTTTAAGATTATGAACTTTTCTTGCCCCCAGGTAACCCATAGATGATTTTAATCCACCAATTAGTTTATAAATTATACTTTTAACATCACCTTTATATTTTACAAAACCCTCCACTCCTTCTGGGACATATTTTGATGCATCTTTTTGTTTTGTTTGGAAATATCTATCAGCAGAACCTTTATTCATCGCTCCGACAGAGCCCATACCTCTAAAGCTTTTAAATAATTTTCCATTTTTTTTAATAAGTTTTCCTGGTGTCTCTAAACTTCCTGCAAATAAAGAACCAATCATTACCGCATCAGCTCCTGCAGATAAAGCTTTAGCTATATCTCCTGAATATTTAATCCCACCATCTGAAATGATTTTTGTTTTGTTATTTTTTACTCCCTTTTTAACCTCAAGTATTGCACTTAACTGAGGTACACCAATACCTGCCACCAATCTTGTTGTACAAATTGACCCTGGTCCAATTCCAACTTTAACAATATCCACTCCTAATTTTATTAAAAATTTTGCAGCTTCTGTTGTTGCAATATTTCCAGCACATAGAGTTGTTTTATTTGTTTTAATTTTTTTTATAGCTTTAATGATTTCAGCAACTTTTTTACTATGTCCGTGCGCTGTATCTACTACGATCAAATCTACTTGTTGTTTTAATATAGCTTCTGCTCTTTTAAGCTCTAATGGACCAGCACCAACAGCTGCACCGACTAGTAATCCTAATTTTTTTACTTTTTTAATTTCATTAATTTGTTTTTTAATATCTAAATTTCTGTGTATGACCCCTATACCACCAGCCCTAGCAATCGCTATTGCCATTTTACTTTCTGTAACCGTATCCATTGCAGAGGACAATAAGGGGATTTTTAAGGTTAAATTAGGTGATAATTTTGTACTAGTATCAACTTCAGAAGGCAAAACTTCTGAATATTTTGGTGCCATTGTGACGTCATCAAATGTGAGCGCTTCTTTAATAGGATCCATAATCATTTATATATGATTCCTCTTAAAATTAAAGTCTCTATCTTAAGATTTTACAAATAATAAAGCTTTCTTTAGATTCTTTTCTACTAGATTTAGGTTTAAATACCTTAACTTCTTTAAATATTTTTTTTCCTAAAGCTACAATTTCATTAAAAGATGATCCTAAAAAAATTTTAGATACAAATCTTCCTTCTTTAACCAACATTTCTTTCGAAAAATTCATTGCTTCCATTGCCAGTTCACCTGTGTAGATTGCATCAATATCCTTTATACCTGTTGTGTTAACAGCCATATCAGACACGACCACATCTACTTTTGATTTAAAAAATCCCTTAAGTTTTTCTTGATAATCTGGATCTGTAAAATCACCTTTAATTTGAATTGTGTTTTCAATTTCTTCCATACCTTTTATGTCAATGGAAACTAATCTTCCACTCTTTACAGTTTTTGCTATATATTGAGACCAGCTACCTGGTGCCGCACCTAAATCTATTACAGATATTCCGTTTTTTAATATTTTAAATTTTTCATCAATTTCTATTAATTTATAAGCTGATCTTGCTCTATAGCCGTCAACTTGAGATTGTCTAACGTAAATATCTCTTTTTTGTTTATTAATCCAGTTTTTAGAAATTCTATTTTTTTTCAATTAGCAACCGAACCTTAAACTTTTTGCTAAAATTTTATTTTCAAGAGTTTTTATATTAATTTTTATTTCTTTATTTAATCTCATATCTTTATCACCATCCCAAATTCCAGAAGCAAGATGTATTATACCTATTTTATAGTTAGGTAGGTATGGTTCAACAAATTTTTTTTCTTGCTCATCAAACTTTGGTAAAAGATTGCTAACTAACCAATTGCAATTATGAGGCAAGAATTCAGTTTCAAGTTCATCAATGTAAACCGACATATTAATTGCCAACTGTTCTGATCCAAAAATATTTCCAGCTTTTAATGTTTGCTCTAAATTTTTTTGCCAAATACCCCACCCAATAGAATCTTTTTCTAAAGAAAAAACTCCAATATTAATATGAGGTGCAAAAGCAAGTTTTCTTGCTTTATTTATTCCAATTTTTGATTTTATTGCGTGTTTAAAATTTTGAGATTTAATTATTGCTAATTGTCCAAATACCCAATTTACTTTAGACATTATTTTATATCCTGGTGTAAATGTTTGTGTAATTCCTAATTTTCCATTTTCACATGCTTTAAAATAAAGCTCTATTGAATTCCAATCTCCTACCCATGCGTCACAATCTATCCATAAAAATTTTTCGTAATTAGGAAAATATTTTGGCAAAAAAGCTCTAGATACTTGGCTCTTTAGCCACTCTCTTCCTTTAACTTTAAATGCTGGAACATCAATATCCCATTCTGCTGACTTAATTTCATCAACTTTTTTTGTTAATATATTCTTTTGCTGTTCAGATAAGCCAGCATCTAAAATACAGATTGCAGTATCTTTGCTCTTTTCAAAACTTTTAATGGAATCAACTAATTCATTAAGTAATTCAAAGTAATTTGAATCAGCAAGAGATACAATTACATTTTGTTTCATTTACAGTATATCTTCAAGGTCTTCATTGTCTTGGCTTTCACCACTTAAAATTTTTTGTTTATATATTTTTTGATAACTGAAGTACCCGATTGGAATTAAACAAATATAAATTAATCCACAAATGACCAAAACTTTAAATGTGTATATTAATAAAAGTCCGAAAAATAATACAACACCAAATAATGCAAAGATTGTCATGCGTCGAGGTATTGAAATTTTTTTAAATGCAAATGTTGGTATTTTACTAATTAATAAAAATGAGTTCACAATAAAGAATGCTGGTACAAGAATATCATAATTAATAGTTATTAAATTTATCTCACTTAGACTCAATATTAATGGCATTAACACTAGTATTCCACCAGCTGGTGATGGCACACCCTCAAAGTAATTGTCTTTCCAGGATGGCTCTGAGTTTGAGCTTACATTGAATCTTGCAAGCCTAAGGGCTACACAAACAACAAAAATCATTGTAAGCAACCAGCCAAATTTACCAAAATTATTTAAAGACCAAAAATACATTATAAAAGCAGGAGCCACCCCGAAGCTGATTAAATCAGCTAGTGAATCTAATTCTTTTCCAACCAATGAAGTGCCTTTTAACATTCTTGCAACTCTACCATCTAATGCATCAAAAACTGCTGCAAAAATAATAGCTATAATAGATAATTCAAATTTATCATCTAATGCAAATTTAATGGAGCTCAGCCCTATACATACATTTATTAATGTAAGTGTATTAGGTAAAAGCATTCTTGCTTTCTTATCAGATACAATTTTAAAATTATTTTTGGGTTGTTCCATAAGCTACCTTTTGGCTAATAGCGTTTCACCAGCAATTGTTTTTTGTCCAACTTTAACTAAGGTTTCATAATTTTCAAAATAAACATCAGCTCTACTTCCAAATCTAATCATTCCAATTCTCTCACCCTGTTGTAATTCTTGGTCCTTTGAAGATTCACATACAATTCTTCTCGCAATAAGGCCTGCAATCTGAACTACAATTATCTCTTCTCCATGATTATTTGTTATTTTATAATAATTTCTTTCATTATCTTCGCTTGCTTTATCAAGCGATGCATTTAAAAATTTTCCTGGTTTGTAAAGTATTTCTGAAATTTTACCTTCACACGGCGTTCTATTTACATGACAGTCGAATATATTCATAAAAATACTAATCTTAGTAAATTTCTTACCCTCTAAGCCTAACTCCTTTGGGCCATCAACTTCATGTACCATTAAAACTTCACCATCTGCTGGGCTTGTTAAATAGTTTTCATCATTAATTGAAATTCGTTCAGGATCTCTAAAAAAATAGTAAACCCATATGGATAATACCAAGCCAACTAATCCCAAAAAGGTGCTAAGGAAATATAGAAAAATTGTTACAATAATAGCTATAGCTAAAAATTTGTAACCTTCGGAATGAATTTTTGGAAAGATTTTTTCTAACATAAGCTTCTATTTGATAATTTTTTATTAATATGTATATAAAGCAGTAAATTACAATTACTAATATATATTATTTATTTATGGCTAAAATAAAGGTTAAAAATCCAGTTGTTGAACTAGATGGTGACGAAATGACTAGAGTCATTTGGGAATTTATTAAAAGTAAACTGATTTTACCCTATTTAGATTTAGACATTAAATACTATGATCTAGGCATGAAAAGTCGAGATGATACAGACGATCAAATAACAATAGCTTCTGCTAATGCAATTAAAGAACATAGCGTCGGTATAAAATGCGCAACAATTACTCCAGATGAAGCGCGTGTTGAAGAATTTAAATTAAAAAAGATGTGGAGATCACCAAATGGAACTATAAGAAATATACTTGGTGGTACGGTTTTTAGAGAACCTATAATTTGTCAGAATATCCCAAAACTTGTTCCTACTTGGACTGATCCTTTAATTATTGGAAGGCATGCTTTTGGTGATCAATATAGAGCCACTGACTTTAAAGTTCCTGGTAAAGGAAAAATGGAAATTAAATGGACAGCAGAAGATGGTAGTGATGAAATTAAGTATGAGGTCTTTAATTTTCCAGGACCAGGAATTGCTCTATCAATGTATAATTTAGATAAATCTATAGAGGACTTTGCAAGATCATGTTTTAATTACGGAATAATTAAAAAATGGCCTGTGTACCTTTCTACTAAAAATACTATTCTTAAAATTTACGATGGTAGATTCAAAGACATCTTCCAAGAAATTTTTGATAAAGAATTTAAATCAGAATTTGAAAAACTTAATATTGCATATGAACATAGATTAATCGATGACATGGTTGCTTGCGCAATGAAATGGAGTGGTAAATATATTTGGGCTTGTAAAAACTATGATGGAGATGTTCAGTCAGATACTGTAGCTCAGGGATATGGATCATTAGGTTTAATGACAAGTGTTCTTCTTGCACCAGATGGAAAAACCTTGGAAGCTGAAGCAGCACATGGAACTGTAACAAGACATTATAGAATGCATCAACAAGGTAAAGAAACTTCTACAAATCCTATAGCGTCAATTTTTGCTTGGACTAGAGGTTTGGCTCATAGAGGAAAATTGGACGGCAATGAAGATCTGATAAAATTTTCAACTACATTAGAAAAAGTATGTATAGATTGTGTTGAGAATGGATCAATGACTAAAGACTTAGCGATCTTAATTAGTCCATCAAGTAATTACCTAACAACTAATCAGTTTTTAGATGAGTTGGATGGACAGCTTAAGAAAAAGCTTAATTAATTAATTTTTTAATATTTTCAAAAGACTCTTCAATCTTATCGGGCAATGTACCCCCAGCTTGTGCAAAGTCAGCTCTTCCACCACCACCTTTGCCACCAATAATTTCTGAACCAGCTCGTACAAATTCTACCGCATCAAATTTACCCTCTAATGTTTTAGTAACACCTACGGCTAATCCAACTTTATTGTCATTTATTGCATAAATTATTATCAAACCTTCGCCAATTTCTTTTTTTCCCTCATCAATTAATTTACGTAAATCTTTAAATGGTAAATCTAAGATATTTTGAAACCTAACCTTAAATCCCTTAATAACCTGATCATTAATCTTATTTTTTGTTTTATCTTTTAATATAGAGCTAACTGAGAGTTGATCAAATTGTTTATTAAGGTCTTTTATTAAGGTTGTTTGATCATTGTTTTGAAGGTTGGGTTTTCCTCCCAGTTGAATAATTTTTAATTCTAATTCTTTTATGATTTTTTCATTTTTTTCATCTGATAAATTAGACAAATTTTCTTTTTCTTTTAAAAAATCCTCTAATTGCTTATCTCTTAATGCTTCAACTCTTCTTACACCCGCTGCAATAGACGATTGACTTATTATCTTAAATTTTCCTATATCAGCTGTATTTAAAACGTGCGTTCCTCCACATAATTCTGTTGAAAAAAATTTTCCATCTTCTTCACCCATAGACAAAACTCTTACCTCATCACCATATTTTTCACCAAATAAAGCTAGAGCTCCATTCTCAACTGCTTCTTTTGGTGTCATTATTCTTGTTTTTACTTCAGATTTTTTTTGAATAATTGAGTTAACATTAAATTCAATTTTTTTAATCTCTTCTTCCGAGATAGGTTTCATATGACTAAAATCAAATCTCAGTCGATCAGACTCAACTAAAGATCCTTTTTGAGTTACGTGTTCTCCCAAAACCCTTCTTAGTGACTCGTGTAATAAATGAGTAGCTGAGTGGTAGGCTCTGATATTGTTCCTTCTTTGGATATTTATTTTTAATTCAACGTTATCATTTATTTTAATTGAACCTTTTTTAAGTTTTCCATAATGTGCAAATAGATCTCCTAGTTTTTTTTGAACATCAGATACTTCAAATTCAAAATTTTCATTAGAAATTATTCCTGTATCACCTACCTGCCCACCAGATTCCCCATAAAAAGGTGTTTGATTTGTAATTATAATTCCCTCATCATTTTCTTTGAGATTTTTTACTTCTTTATCGTTCTTTAAAATTAAAGTTATTACACCTTCTGCTTTATCTTTAGAATATCCTAAAAAATCAGTTGCACCTAAGCGGTCCTTTATATCAAACCATATATGATCTACTGAGCTATCACCTGATCCTTTCCAATTTTTCTTTGCTAATTTTTTGCTTTCTTTCATTAATAAATCAAATTGCTCATTATCTACTGTTAATGATTTATTTTTTAAAATATCTTGAGTTAAATCTAATGGGAAACCATATGTGTCATAAAGTTTGAAAGCGACTTCGCCTGGTAATACTTTATCTACTTTATCTAGTTCCTCATTTAATATTTTTATTCCTCTATCTAATAGAACTAAAAATCTTTCCTCTTCTGTTTTTAAAGTTTCTTTAATTAATGACTGCGCTCTTTCTAATTCAGGATAATTTTTGGACATTTCTTCTAATAATGTTTTAAAAATATCATAGAAGATTGGTTTTTTAGAACCTAATAAATGTGAGTGTCTCATTCCACGTCTCATAATTCTTCGAAGAACATAACCTCTACCTTCATTAGAGGGGAGAACTCCCTCTGCTAACAAAAATGAACTTGCCCGCAAGTGGTCAGCTATTACCCTGAAACTAGATCGATTAGTTTCATCTACTTTAACATTTAATGTGTCTGATGCAGATTGTATCAATTTTTTAAAATGATCTGTTTCATAGTTGTCGTGAGTTCCTTGTAATAGTGCAGCTATTCGTTCAAGCCCCATACCAGTATCAACAGATGGTTTTGGTAAATCTATTCTTTTATCTTTTGAAATTTGCTCGTATTGCATGAACACCAAATTCCATATTTCTATAAACCGGTTACCATCTTCATTTTTAGTTCCAGGCAAACCGCCTTCAAGGTGGTCTCCGTGGTCATAAAATATTTCTGAACAGGGCCCACAAGGTCCTAAATCACCCATAGACCAAAAATTATCTGATGTAGAAATCCTAATTATTCTGTCATCACTGAAGCCAGCTATTTTCTTCCAAAAATTAAAAGCTTCCTCATCATTATGATATACAGTCACATAAAGGCGGTTTTTATCAATTCCGAACTCTTTAGTTATTAAATTCCAGGCATAACTAATGGCCTCTTCTTTAAAATAGTCTCCAAATGAAAAATTTCCCAGCATTTCAAAAAATGTATGATGTCTTGGCGTGTACCCTACATTTTCAAGATCATTATGCTTGCCGCCTGCTCTTACACATTTTTGAGAGGTTGTGGCTCTAACATAATCTCTTTTTTCAAGTCCAGTAAATACATTTTTAAATTGAACCATACCTGAGTTTGCAAACATCAATGTTGGGTCATTATCCGGAACCAAATTGCTAGATTCAACTATCTTGTGATCATTTTTTTCAAAATAATCTAAAAAAGTAGTCCTAATTTGATTTAATGTTTTGTCAGCCATATATACAAAATACAGCTTTTTTATTTGATGTCTAGATAAGTGTAGGGGGAAAAGGCGCTTAAATTAAGCGCCTTTTAATAATTAAAGATGACTTTAACTAATTCTTTTCAGATGGAGGAGTTACTACTTCTTTTGCTTCCAGTGTTGGGTCCTCTATTTGATCTTTTGCTGCTTTTTCTGGATCAAGTGGATTGCCTTCAATTTTTTTAGCTATCACACCAGCTTTCTCTCTTATTGCCATTTCTATTTCTGCGGCAACTTGAGGGTTTTGCTCTAAGTAAATTTTAGCATTTTCTCTTCCTTGGCCAATTTTTTCACCTTTGTATGCATACCAAGCTCCAGATTTTTCAACAATCTCTGCTTTTGAACCAAGGTCAATTAATTCACCAACTTTGCTAATACCTTTTCCATACATTAAGTCAAATTCTACAACTTTAAATGGTGGAGCTACTTTATTTTTAACCACCTTAACTCTTGTTGAGTTACCAATGATTTCCTCACCATTTTTAATGGCACCAATTCTTCTGATATCCAATCTAACAGATGAATAGAATTTAAGTGCATTTCCACCCGAAGTAGTCTCTGGACTTCCAAACATAACTCCAATTTTCATTCTAATTTGGTTAATAAAAATCATCATTGTGTTTGTGCTTGAGATTGAGCCTGTTAGCTTTCTTAAGGCTTGACTCATTAATCTTGATTGAAGTCCTACGTGGTGATCTCCCATTTCTCCTTCAATTTCCGCTCTAGGAGTTAATGCCGCAACTGAATCAACAACTATTACAGAAATAGATCCTGATTTAATTAATGTATCGGCTATTTCTAGGGCTTGCTCACCAGTATCTGGTTGTGAAATTAATAATTCTTCAGTATCTACACCAAGTTTTTTTGCATAAACTGGGTCTAAAGCATGCTCTGCATCTATAAATGCACATATTCCTCCAGCTTTTTGAGCCTCTGCTACTACCTGTAAAGCTAGGGTTGTTTTACCAGATGACTCTGGTCCATAGACTTCAACAACTCTTCCTTTTGGTAAGCCACCTATTCCAAGCGCTACATCTAAGCTTAATGATCCAGTTGAAATTGACTCGATGTCCATTGCTCTTCTTTGGCCAAGTTTCATTACTGATCCTTTTCCAAAATTATCAATAATTTGGCTCATTGCCGCTTCTAAAGCTTTGTTTTTTTCGTTGCCTTCTGCTTGTTGTGCTTTCGTAGATTTAACTACTTTTAGGTTATTTTTAGTCATTTTTTGCCTTTTTATTAAATAATTAGTGTTCGAATCGTCTCCTAAATGTACACATTTTGTTCTTATTTTCAAGAGTTATTTTTTTAGTTAAAAATTGGCTTAATTATTGAAGTTTTAAGTAGTTGCTATTTAGCAAGCCAATAGATTGCAGTAGTTTAAATTGTGAAAGCAAATAGTTTCTCTCAGAATCTGCCAAGCTTATTTTTGAACTTAATAGAATTGAGTTTGACTGAATAACATCCAAAGTTGACCTTCCAAGTCCAGACTCATATTCAACTGTTATTCCTTCATTTGCAATTTCAGCAGCTTTAACTTGTGCTGCTACTGAATTTAATAAACTGTTAGATACTTGAAGACTTGACCATGCGCTTGCAACATTTGTATCGTTAGTTTTTAAGGCATTGTCTAACAATAATTTTTTTCTGTTTTTTAGATTTTTACTTTTATTTAAAGACGCAGAATTTTTTCCTCCATTAAAAATTGGCCATGAAATAGTAGCTTGTAAAGTTTCTTTATCTATTTCATCATAAGTTGAGCTTGCATTGTCTGTTTTTGAGCTATTAAAAGACAAAGATGCAGATGGTGATAGATCGGATCTAGCTATTGTTACATCTTTTTCTGATTGTTCATATTCTAACTTGGAAATAATTAAATTTGGATTAGTTGTTTTTGAAATTTCAATCGCCTCATTTAAATGATTAGGCAGAGTAAAAATTAGATCTGATTTTTTATCTAAAGATTTTGTGTCTCCAATTGGACCTATAATATTTTCATAAGTTAATTTAGCAGTTACTCTCTCATTTTTTGCTTGTAAAAATTTTGCCTGCGCTCCTGCAAGTGACGATTCCGATTGTGCTAAGTCAGACAAGGTAATTTGACCTCTCTCTAATCTAGCTTGGTCAGTCTCAACTTGTCTCTCTAATAAATTAACATTGTTTTGATTAATCTTAAGTTTTTCCTCTGTAAATATCAGGCCAGAATATGCTTCTATCGCTTGATATAAAATCTCTTGTTCTATTTTTAAAAGTTTTGCTTCAGCTAAAGTTAACCCGATCTTACTTTTTTCCATACTTGCTATACCTGCAAATCCTTGAAATAATTTTTGTTCTATATCTATTGATTGAACTTTAGGATTTGCATCTAGAATCGATGAATTAGCACCATTTCTATTAGTCAATTTATTTGTGTCTGTTTGACTCTTAGAGCCTGAAAGGGTAACACTTGGTAAGAATTGACTTTTTGATATTTTTACTTCCTCCAAAGAAACTTGAATATTTTCACGTTCTGCATTTAATACTGGGTTTTCGTTAAAAGCTTGCAACAAAGCTTTGGATAAGGGTACAGAAAAAGCACTTCCATTAAAAGAAATGCTCAATAGTAATATTAAGATTATTTTTTTCATAATTTTTTAAATTTTATCTTTTCAATCTGATGGTTGCTATTTAAATTCATTACTATAGATGAGTTTTTTAACGCATCTTTAAACATTTGTTGAGTAATTCTTTGATATGTTTGCATAAAATTTATTACGTCCCCACTGCTCATAATCTTTAGATTTTTCTTATTTTTTGTTTGCACCCAAAGCTTTCTCTCTTGTTTTAATCTCCATTCTCTTAATAAATTAAAATTTTTAGCTTTTAGGTATAACAATCCATCTAATTGTTTAAATAGTGTTTTATATTTAGTTTTCAATTGATTATTAACAAAAGCTCTCCATTTAGCTCCTTGGTCATAAACCTTTTCAAGTGAGTTAATTGGTTTTTTGAGTTGGCTACTTGATTGAGCTCTTGCACCAACACACCAACCTTCAAAGATTACCACATCGGGCTTTGTTTTAATTTTGTGCCATAAGCTTTTTAAACATCGGTCATCTATCGCTTTGTCAAATATTGGAACCTGCAAACTCTTAAAATTTTTATCTTTAATTTTTTTGAAAAAACTCAACATTAAATCTGTATCGTGAGTTCCTGGAACGCCCCTTGTCATTAATAAAGGATGTTTATTTTTAGATAACAACTTCCTATCTTTTCTTGTTTTATAAAAGTCATCGATGGAGACTTTAAAAACATTTAACTTAAAATATTTTTTTAAAATTAAAGTTAAAATTGAGGAGATAGTCGTTTTACCTGAGCCCTGTCCTCCTGCTAAACCAATTATTAATGGTCTTTTTTTATTAACTCTTTTCGATATCCAGAAGCAAACAGGAATTAAAAAAGATTTAATCATTTTTTCTTTATTTTTAAATTTATCCTTCTTTGTTTCCTGTGAAGAAATAAATTTAAAACAATCTTTTTTTACTTTGCTAAAACAATCGTTAACAGACCACATGAAGAATTATTTTTTTTGATCGAGTGGATGGTTTTGACCATCATTTACTGCAACATCTTCTAAATCAAAAGTATTAATTTCATCTACGCATCCTAAATTAAACCCTGTCATAGCTGGGTTAGATCTTGGATTATGATGAGTATAAATTCCACAATTAGAACAAAAATAGTGTTTTGCGACTTTTGAATGAAACTGATAAAGGTTTAATTTATCTTCACCTTTAACTATTTTAAAATCTTCTTTCTTGATCATAGACATAATTGCATTTCTTCTTTTACAAATTGAGCAATTACATTGTAATATTTTTTGAAAATCTCCGTCCAAATTAATTTCTGCCTCTACTGCTCCACAATGACATTTGAGTTTTTTCATTTTTTTCCTAATTGTTTATTTTTTATAAATATTCTTTGTAAATATTTTCTCTATCAACTTTATTCATGCCTTTGGTTTTTTCTATAAACTCATTTCTTAATTCTCTTGTTTTAAAAATATAAAAACACACTGTATCTTTGCTGTGATAAATACCTTTTAATTCATCATCTATATCATTTAACTCTTTTGGTATTTCAGTTTTAATACAAATCATTAATTTATTTTCAAAAATTTAATCTACTAGTGGTTGAAGTTATCCACAAGACTACAAAATGTATTTTGGATGTTCACCTTTTGATTCATCTTTGATTCACTTACAGACTCAAAATACAACCTATTGACTGTATCCTATAAGTGCTCTAATAATAAGAACAAAACTAGAACATGAAATTAACTATTCCCTTTTATCTACATAAAGCAGGTGCTGGCTTTCCCTCTCCTGCAACAGATTACATTGAAGAAGATGTAGATCTTAACGTTCATCTAATTAAAAATGTCCCAGCAACTTTTATTATTAGAGTGCAGGGAAAATCGATGACTGATGTTGGTATTTATGATGGTGACTTATTAGTTATTGATAGAAGTTTAAAGCCTAAAAATTTTTCAACAGTCGTTGCAAATGTCCATGATGAATTAGTTGTTAAAAGCTTTGTTCAATCTAAAGATGGTCAATTTTTAACATCGGGTTCAAAAAATATTGAAGATAAAATAATTATTGGTGATGAAACTGAGGTATTTATTTGGGGGGTTGTGACTTATGTCATCCATTCAACGTACTAAAAAAATAGCACTTGTTGATTGCAATTCTTTTTATGTTTCTTGTGAAAGATTATTTAATCCTAAAATTAGAAATAAACCTGTGGTCGTTTTATCTAATAACGATGGCTGCATTATTGCAAGATCAAATGAAGCAAAGTCTCTTGGTATTAAAATGGGTGAACCTTACTTTAAAGCTAAAGACATAATACTTAAAAATAAGGTTTATGTGTTTTCTTCAAATTACTCATTGTATGGGGATTTATCTAGAAGAGTGATGAGAACCTTAAAAAGATTTAATGCTGAATTAGAAATATACTCTGTAGATGAAGCTTTTTTAGATTTAAGCAATTATCCAGACGATGAAGTGGAAGATCTTGGAAAAGAAATTAGAAGTATTGTTTTACAGTGGACAGGAATACCAACAAGTATTGGAATTGCTAAAACAAAAACTTTAAGCAAAATTGCAAATCATATAGCAAAGAAGAAACCATCTGGAGTAACAAATTTAATAGGAATTGAAAATATTGATCCATTGTTAGAAAAAATAGACATAAATGATGTTTGGGGAGTTGGTAAGCAACTAACTAAATTTTATCATCAAAATGGAATTTATAATGCCAAGCAATTAAAAAATATGTCTAACACATGGATTAAAAAAAGTTCTAATGTTTTAAGTTCTAGAACTGCATTAGAGCTTAGAGGTATTCCCTGTATCCCATTAGAAACCAAAACTTCAAAAAGAAAAAGTTGTGTAGTATCAAGATCATTTGGCACAAGAGTTGAAAATTTTCAAGAATTACAAGAAGCTGTGGCAAACTATTGTTTAAATGCTTCTGAAAAAATTAGATCGGAATCTTTAATTGCAAAATCAATAACAGTATCGGTTAGAACAAGCCCATTTCAAAACAAAGGTGTTTATTATTCAAACTCTAAAACAATAGATTTTCCAATAGCTACCAACAATAGTATTGAAATGGTTAAAACAGCTTCAATTGCATTAAAGGAAATATTTATAAATGGGTATAGATACCAAAAAGCAGGCATAACATTGACTGGCTTAGTGAGTTCTGATGGTAGTAAAAATTTATTTTCATCTGAAAAAGATGAAAAAATTAACACTTTAATGAGGTCTATCGACAATACTAATTATAGATATGGCAGATCTACCTTGAGCTTAGCTAGCGCAGGTGTAAATAAAAAATGGAATATGCGTAGAGATCACTCCTCTAAGATAGATACTGCTGATTTTTATTCATTGCCAGTAATAAAAGCTATTTGATCCGATCTATATTGCTGATATTTTCTAAAGACTTTTTAAATTCTAAAAGATTTTCTCTTTTAGATAATATGATTACAGAAATCATCATCATCATAACCCCTGCAGCGGGCAATAATGTGATTAACGACAAATTACTGGCAACTAGAAATAGATAAATAATTAAAAAAAATATAGATCTAATTAATAGTGTCATTTTAAAAACAGCTATAATGGATAAAGAGTGTTTTAATAGATTGATAAAGCTCATTTTTGATGGTCCAAAATATCTTTCTCCACGTATTGATGGAACAAATTTTCTATCTTTAAACAATTTAGCAACAGCACCAGAAAAACTACTCCAGGCAGATTTTTCTTGTACCATTTTATTAACAGCAAATTTAGGGAGGCAAATAAAATTACCAAACTTAATAGATTGACCGGTAAAAATAAAAGTTAAATACTTGTGTAAAGTGTAGCAAAACTTAAAGAAAAAACCTTCTGACCTTTTTACTCTATTGGCCGTAATTACTTCCTCTGGATAATCTTTTAATTTATTAATCAATAAAACTAATTCTTCTGGTTTATCTTCACCATCCCCATCCATTGGTATGATATAATCATAATCTTCATTCTCATTAATATACTTTAATCCAGAAGCAATACATCTGGCATGCCCTTTGTTTTTTTTCATATTAAGCATTATTACAGACTTAAGATTTTTGAAATTAAAATTATTAGTAGGTCTTTCATCGGTAGAACAATCATTTACAATTAAAATTGAAAACTCATGATTTAAATCATTAATTTGTAAGTCTATATTTTCTAAAAGTTTAAAAACTGACTTCCAATCATTGTATACTGGAACTAAAATTTTTATTTTACTCATCTATTTCCTACACAAACATTATCAATACAAATAAATTCCGATAATGAATTTAGTTTATCTTTTGTAATTAACCCTTCCCAAATTGGTCTAGAATTTAGATGATACGATAAATTTCCAGCATGCCATTCATCTCCAAGGACAACATTTATTGGCAATGTGTAATTTTGTTTCCAAAAATACTCGGTTTTAATTGCTATTTCTTTTCCTGGGTAGTCTGTTCTTTTGTCATTTTTTGTAATTGAAATGTACGCATAAGCAAAAGGTGAAAAGATAAATAAAATTAGAAAAACCGATATAAAACCATTTAACTTTTTTAAATCTATTTGTGCTTGAAAAATGTGAACAACTAATACACCAAAAAATAAATAAAATGGTGTCATCCACATTGTTCTTATTTTAGACCCAGTTAACATTGCAGTTAAAAACATTAGCCCGATTGGAACTAAATTAATAAATATTAAAAATAATAATTTTTTATCTTTTAAAGAGATCTTAAATTTAATTTTTTTTATTAAAAAAAATGTCATTATAAAAAATGGGATTAGTATTCCTATTTGTTTGCCTAAAAATATTAAAGGGTAAGTTATGTGATCTAACAAACTTGAGCTCTCTAATCCAGCTCTAGATAGTCCATATGTAACTGTGATATAGTCATTATTAGTTAACCAAATTAGATGCGGAACTAATAAAACAATAAAAACTTCTAGAGATATTAAATATTTAAAATTGAATTTTTTATATTTCTTAAAAAAAATTATATAAAAAAATAAAAGATCTATTGCTATTAAAAGATAAATAAAAAGATATTTTGATAAAAAACCTATGGCGGCGAACGCTCCAAGTAAAAAACAATCCTTAAAGTTTATTGTCTGTTTATCAAATAATTTCCAAGAATAATAAACACATAAAGACCAGAAAGGTAATTGGCAAACATTCACATTAAATTCGGGAGTGGTAAAATTATAAAAATAAATTCCTTCCAACAAAAGTACCGAAATTAAGCTTAAAGTTTTATTTTTAAGTAATTCTTCAGCAAATTTAAAAACAACAACAAAAGCCGTCACCACAAATAATTGACTTAATAAATAGTAAGCCCAGTCTTGAGGTCCAAAAATTTGATAAAAAAATTCTGGGAAAAATGCACTTACTGGAGGATGCTTGTTAAATCCCCAATCTAAATTACCTCCCCAGGCTAAAGCTTCAATTGTATCAAGTGGTAAATTACCATTTGTTAATGTGGGAACTAATGTCCACAAACACAAATGAACTATAAGAAAAATATAAAAGAATTTATGGGTATTGTTTTTATTAAGCTGCATTCTATAGATTTTATATGAATTAAGCCTGCTTGACACGTATTAATTGCTGAATATACTCCGGCACTTAAATTTATACATATGCCTAAAACCGCAAAATCAGCTACAAAAAAAACAGTTACTAAATCAAAAAAATCTATCTCAATAAAATTAAAGCCTGTTAAAGAGGTTAAAAAAAATATTATTGATGAAAAGAAAATTAAAGCACCAATTAAAATTTCAAAGAATTATATTCCAAAAGATACAGAAAAATATATGTGTGAAAAACACTTATCTTTTTTTAAAATAAAACTTACTGAATGGAAAAAAGAATTAGTTAAGGCAAACAACGAAGCTCTTTATCATGGGTCAATGGATGACAATAGTGTTTCAGCAGACATTGTTGATCAAGCAAGTTCGTACACAGATAAAGCTGTAGAAATGAAAGCGATCAATAGACAGATAAAATTAATTTCTAAAATTGACCAAGCATTATTAAGAATAAAAAATGGCACGTACGGATTTTGTGAAGATACTGCAGAGCCCATTGGATTAAAAAGATTAATGGCAAGACCGGTTGCTGATCTTTGTATAGCAGCTCAAGAAAAACATGAAAAAGAAGAAAAAGGATACGCTGACGATTAAGGCTTTGGTATTTCAGAGCCATCTTTTAATAGGTCATATCCTTTAATAACCGCATCTCTTTTTGCAATATCTAAATACCATCTGGCAAGATTTTTATAATTTTTAAGACCAATATCATGCCATTCATGCCTTGCAATCCAAGGCCATGTTGCAATGTCTGCAATTGTATAGTTTGCGCCAGCTAAAAATTTTGATGAGGATAATCTTTCATCCAATTCTCCATAAATTCTTTTAGTAATTTTAAAATATCTTTCCTCTCCAAACTCGCTTTTGCCAGGGTTGTAGTGATGAAATTGATGATGTTGTCCAATCATTGGCCCAATGATTCCCATTTGTGCCATAAGCCATTGATTTACAATATGACGATCCTTTAATTCATAAAATTTATTATATTTTTCAGCAAGATATATAAGAATTGCTCCAGATTCGAATAAGGACTGTCCATTATCATGATCTGTGATTACTGGAATTTTTCCAAAGGGACTTATTTTCTTAAAATTTTCTTTAAATTGTTCATCTTTAGATAGATCAATTTTAGTAACTTTAAAATCACAACCTATCTCTTCCAACATTATTGTAATTTTTTTTCCATTTGGAGTATCTGCCGTAAATAGCTCTATCACTCTTTAACGCCTAATCTGTTTTTTACCGTTTTGGAAGAAGTCGTAAACTCAAATCTATATTTTTCATCTGGCTTAGCATATTTAAAACAACCTCTAGCAGCTAATGCTCCTTCATGAAAACCAGAAAGTATCAGTTTAAGTTTTCCAGGATAAGAACAGATATCACCAATTGCAAAAATACCTTCCTTATTAGTTTCAAAATTTTCTGTGTTAACAGGAATAGTTTTTTTGTCTAAATTTAGTCCCCATTCAGCAATGGGTCCAAGCTTCATAATTAGTCCAAAAAAGCCCAAAACATAATCAGTTTTAACTTCTTTTATACTGTCATCATCATGCTTAATATTTATGCTTTCAACTTTTTCATTTCCATTGACTAAATCTAATTGGTATTTTGTATGAACTTCTATTTTGCCTTCTTCTTTTAATTGGTTAACTTTATCGATACTTGCTTGCATTCCTCTAAACTCATCTCTTCTGTGAACCAATATAACTTTAGATGTATTTGAAAGTTCAATTGCCCAATCTAATGCTGAGTCCCCTCCTCCAAAAATTGTAACTCTTTTATCTTTAAAGATTGTTTTATCTTTAATTGAATAAAGTATTTGCTTGCCTTCATATTTATCAATCTCTTTTGTTGGAAATTTTCTGGGCTCAAAAGATCCTACCCCTGCTGCAATAATTATACTTGATGCTTCAAATTCAGTTCCTTTATTTGTTTTAATTAACCATTTTTTTTCAACTTTTTTAAGTTCTTCTACTCTCTCGTTTAAATGAAAATTTGTTTTAAATGCTTTTATCTGTTCAATTAAGTTTTTAGTTAATTCTTTTCCTGTGCACTCAGGAACTGCTGGAATATCATAAATAGGTTTGTCTGGATAAAGTTCAATACACTGACCTCCAATTTTATCTAAATTATCAACTACTTCACATTTTAACCCAATGATTCCTAATTGATGGACACAAAATAATCCTACTGGGCCTGCGCCTATTATTAAAGTATCTGTTTTAATCATTTAACCTTGTTTTGATGGAATGCTAACTGTTAGTCCATCCAATTCATTTGAAACTAATAGTTGGCAACTTAACCTGCTAAATTTATTAGGTTCAAAAGCCATATCTAACATATCTTCTTCTCCATCTTCTTTTTTTGGAAGTTTATCTAACCATTCTTCTTTGACGTAAACATGGCAAGTAGCACAAGCCATGCCACCTCCACAATCAGCATCAATTCCAGAAATATCGTTTTGAACAGCGCCTTCCATTACGCTCAATCCATTGGCAACTTCTATAGTGTGAGATTTTCCGCTATTTTCTATGTATGTAATTTTTGGCATTTGTCTAAATATAAGGACATAAAAAAAAAGGGCAAGTACGTAAAAACATACCTGCCCTTCTTTTAATTATTTAACGAGTAAAACTACTTAGCTCTACCAGGTTGAGACATTGCTGCTGCCCAAATGATTAGACCAAAAGCGATCTTGTTCAAAAAGTCAGCTGCGTTGTAAATCACGTTTAGTGAGTTAGCGTCCATACCACCTGTTAGGTAACCAAATATGTAACCTAATGGGTAGATAGCCCAACCAACTGTAACGATCATTCTCATAGCACCAAATGCAGTAACAAGAGCTTTGTTTCCACTTTTTGCTGCCATTTTTCCTGCTTCGCCTGAGAATACTTCATAAAGAATGTAGAACCAACCAGCCATACCGATTACGAAACCAAGTGTAGAGTTGATATATCCTGCTTCTCCTAAGTATCCACCGATTAACATTACTAGTGTTCCTAATAACAATCTCCAGAATACTCCAGAATTTGCTTTACCTACTGCTGCTAGAACAAAATAGAATTCTAACATCAATAATGGAACTGTAATTAACCAGTCAATATATCTGTATACTGTTGGTGACTCACCAGTCGTAATCCATACATCTCTCATGTACATGTAGTGAATAAATGCAATACCAGTAACTAGTCCTGCAACAGTTATTGACGTTCTCCATTGTGCTGGAACTGAACTTCTCTCAATAAAGAAAAATACAGTTGCCGCTAGACATGCCATTGACACAAGCCAGAACGAAATTCCAACAAAGTCATCAGATGCTAACATCACCGTCTCCGCGTTTGCTACACCTGAAACACCCATTAGGGCTACAGCTGTAAGAGCAAACAATTTTAGTTTTTTCATAAAAAACTCCCTCTTTAGTTAGTTTTTAACTTTTAGTTTATATAAACTAGCAACAAACAAACGTTTGCAACAAGTTGAGGGTTTAACTATCAAAATAATTAAGTTTTTAGAAGGTTTAATTTAGTCTAATTTGTGTTGATTTTACTTACTTTTTAAATTTTAATACAATTTAAAATTTAAAAAGCCAAAAAAAATAAAAATTAGAATCAAACACAATGAATAATAAGTTTAATGAAATTTATCAAAATTCTATAAAAAATCCTGAAAAATTTTGGCAAGAGGTGTCTGAAGATATTTTTTGGTTTAAAAAACCCACTAAAATTTTAAATAAGTCTAATCCACCTTTTTACAAATGGTTTGAAGATGGTGTAACCAACACCTGCTATAACGCTTTAGACCTTCACATTGATGAAGGTAGAGGTGAAAAATTAGCTTTAATTTATGATAGCCCTATCACAGATAGTAAAAAACAATTTACTTATAATGAATTAAAAAAAAAAGTTTCAATGTTTGCTGGGGCATTAAGAAACCAAGGGGTTAATAAGGGAGACCGAGTCATAATCTATATGCCTATGATCCCAGAGGCCGTTATTGCTATGTTGGCTTGTGGAAGAATTGGAGCAATTCACTCAGTAGTATTTGGTGGTTTTGCCCCAAGTGAATTAGCAAGCAGAATTGATGATAGTAAAGCAAAGGTATTGGTTACGGCTTCCTGTGGTTTTGAACCAGGAAGAACTGTTGAATACAAACCTTTAGTGGACCAGGCTATAAAATTAGCCTCTCATAAAGTAGAAAAGTTAATCCTATTTCAAAGATCTGGGAATGAAGTAAAAATAAATGCTCCTAAAGAAATAAGTTGGGATGAAGCTCTATCTAACGCTGAAGAAGTAGACTGTGTGGAGATGAATTCAAATGAACTTGCTTATATTTTATATACATCGGGTACAACGGGTGTTCCTAAAGGAATAGTTAGGGATATTGGTGGTCATATAGTTGCATTAAAATGGACCATGAAGAATGTTTACAATATTAATGAAGATGATGTTTGGTGGTCGGCAAGTGATATTGGTTGGATTGTTGGTCATTCTTATATTGTCTACGCTCCTTTATTCAAAGGATGCACCACGGTATTATTTGAAGGTAAGCCAGTTGGTACTCCCGATGCTGGAGCCTTTTGGAAAGTAATTTCTGACTATAAAGTCAAATCTCTTTTTACAGCTCCAACCGCATTTAGAGCAATTAAAAAAGAAGACCCTGAAGGTAAATTTTTTTCTAAATATGATTTAAGTAAATTTAAATCTTTATTTTTAGCTGGTGAAAGAGCAGATCCAGATACTATTAAATGGGCTGAAAAATTATTAAAGGTTCCTGTAATTGATCACTGGTGGCAAACAGAAACTAGTTGGGCAATTAGTTCTAATTGTACTGGTATAGAAACGATGAAAACAAAATATGGTTCAGCAGGTAAAGCAGTTCCTGGTTATGATGTCCAAATCATGAAACCAGATCAAACCTTAGCAAAACCAAATGAAATGGGAGATATTGTTGTAAAACTACCTTTGCCTCCTGGAACTTTTCCAACATTATGGAATGCAGATAAAAGATACAAAGATAATTACATGACTAATTATGAAGGTTGCTATGAAACTTATGATGCGGGGCACATTGATGAAGATGGATATATTTGGATTATGTCTCGAACAGATGACATTATTAATGTTGCAGGTCACAGATTATCAACGGGTGCTATAGAAGAGGTATTATCAGAGCATCAATCAGTTGCTGAGTGTGCTGTATTAGGTGTTGCTGATAAATTAAAAGGACAATTACCAATTGGGTTAGTCGTTCTTAAATCTGGTATTGAAAAAGACCATGAAACGATTTCAAAAGAATGCATTCAGATGGTTAGGGATAAAATTGGTCCTGTTGCTGCATTTAAAGTTGTAATTGTGATTAAAAGATTACCAAAAACTAGATCTGGAAAAATATTAAGAGCAACTATTAGAAAAATTGCTGATGGAGAAGATTATAAAATTCCAGCAACAATAGATGACCCTGCAATTTTAACTGAGATAAAAGAAGATTTAATTAATAATAATATTATTAAATAGTGATTAAAACATATCTGTTTTTAATAGTTGCAATTTTTTGTGAAGTTAGTGGAACAATGTTGTTGCCCGTATCACAAAATTTTACAAAAATAATTCCTACTGCAGCTCTTACTATTTTATATTTATCATCATTTTATCTTTTAACTTTTGTGGTAGATAAAATTCCAATTGCTATTGTTTATGCGACATGGAGTGGTCTTGGAATATTCACAATTGCAATATTGGGATATGTTTTTTTTAAACAAACCTTGTCGTGGCAGGCTATATTTGGGTTATTCTTAATTGTTATTGGGGTCGTTCTTGTAAATAGTTTTACTATAAAAACTATTTAAAATTTAAAGGCTTACCCTCAGGTTCACCTAAGATTTTACCATCTCTCATTTTGATTTGACCGGCAATAATTGTTGAAACAGGAGTTCCTTTAAATTCAAATCCATCAAAAGGTGTCCAACCACATTTACTTTCAATATTTTCATTTTTAATGATAATTTTTTTATTCATATCCACAATTGTAAAGTCAGCATCAAAGCCTACTTTAATAAAACCTTTATCTTTAATTCCAAAAATTTTTACTGGATTTTCACATATAGAGTTCATTAATTGTTCTAAACTTAATTTTCCATCATTAACGTGATTTAGCATAACTGGCATAAGTGTTTGCACACCAGGCATTCCGGATGGTGAATTTGGATAAATTTTTTCTTTATTTTCTTTTAAGTGTGGAGCATGATCAGAACCAATTGTATCATTAAGATTATTTTTTACGGCGTACCATAATCTATCATAATGAGACTTATCTCTTATTGGAGGATTCATTTGTGCATAAGTGCCTAGTTTATCATAACAGTCAGGAGCATATATTGTTAAATGTTGAGGTGTTATTTCAAACGTAATATTTCCTTTATGTTGTGATAAAAAATCAATCTCTTGTTTTGTTGTAACGTGCAGAATGTGTGCTTTTTTTTTATATCTTTCGGCTATTCTTACAATTCTTCTTGTTGATGAAATTGCACATTCTTCACTTCTCCAAATAGGGTGTGTGTGAACATCTCCATCTTTAATTAATTTTTTATTCATATTTAAAATTTCTTCATCTTCAGAGTGAACTGAAACAACTTTTGAACTACTTTTAAATACTTTTTCAATATCCTCTTCATATTGGACTAATAAATTTCCAGTTGAAGAGCCTGCAAAAAGCTTAATTCCACAACACCCCTCCAAGTCTTTTAGCTCTGCTAATTCAATAGCATTATCTGGTGTCGCCCCAAAGTAAAAAGCATAATTGCAATACATTCTATTTTTTGCGAGATTTAATTTTTTTTGAAATTCTATTTTATTTGAAGTTGGTGGATTAGTATTTGGCATCTCAAAAACGCTAGTTATTCCACCAGCGATTGCAGCTCTACTTCCTGAGTGAAGATCTTCTGTGTCAGTTGAGCCAGGTTCTCTGAAATGAGTTTGGGTATCGATGCAACCTGGTAAAACAGTTAATCCTTTTGCATTAAAAACTTCTTTAGCTTTACTATCAACTTTACCAATTTCTATAATTTTACCGTCTTTAATTGCTATATCTTGATCTTTAAGATCTTTATCTATGTAGCATGAACCATTTTTAATTATTAGATCTAACATTTATGAAAAAAGTAATTATATTATATTTAGGCATTAATCAATTATGAATATTCAAAATGTATATATTTTAGAAGATCGGGGAATTCTTTATATAAATGGAGTGGATGCTAAAGAATTTTTACAGAATATCATTAGTAATGACATTTATAAGGTTGATGAAGACAATAGTTGTTTTGCATCATTATTAAGTCCTCAAGGAAAGTTTCTATTTGCTTTTATTATTGCAAAACATAAGTCTGGTTATTTCATTGATTGTGAAAAATCTCAAACAGAAGGACTTTTTAAACAACTAAGCATCTATAAACTTAGATCTAAAGTTGAAATTATGAATTTAAGCAATGAATTTGTTGTTGCAGCATTTAATAGAGAAAAATTTTTAAAATTTGAAGGCTCAAAAGATGTTCCTGGAAATACAGTTAAATATAGAGAGGACTCTATCCTGTTAGATCCAAGAAATAAAAACTTGGGAGCAAGACTTATAATTAATTTAGAAAAACTTTATCTATCTCTAAAGAAACTAGAGTTAAAAGATTCTCCAGTTGATGAATATTATCAATTAAGTCATGAATTAGGAATTCCCCAAAAAAATATGAATGAATTACAAAATAAACTATTCGGCATTGAGTGCAATTTTGATGAACTAAATGGAATAGATTTTAAAAAGGGCTGTTATGTTGGGCAAGAAAATACCGCAAGAATTAAATTAAAAAATAAACTTTCAAAAAGATTACTGCCTATTGAGGTAATTGAAGGAGAGTTAAATCAAGATGATTTAATCTATAATGGTGACTTTCAAGTAGGAAAGGTTTTAATAGGTAATGAGTATCCTTTTGCTTTAATTAAATATTTAGATGATAATTTTAATCAAGAAAATGAGTTTAAAAGCAAAAATGCCAGGCTTAAAATTAAAATTCCTAGTTGGATTAATTAGTGCGTCAGAATTAATGCATGACAAGGTTGTTTCAAATTGATAGGTTTTAATATGGAATTCACAGAAGAAGTAAGAAAAGCAACAAGTCCTATTTATCAAAAAATCTCAAAAGTAATGCCAGAGATTGAATGGGCAGTTCATGCTCCTTATATTCACAGAATTAATCAATTAAAAAAAGAAAAGAACGCAGTCATTTTAGCTCACAACTATCAAACACCAGAAATTTATCATGGTGTTGCTGATTTTGCAGCCGACTCTTTAGCTTTGGCAATTGAAGCTTCAAAGACTTCAGCGGATATCATTGTAATGGCAGGAGTTCACTTTATGGCAGAAACAGCAAAATTAATGAGTCCCCAAAAAAAAGTTTTGCTACCCGATATGCTAGCCGGATGTTCTTTGTCGTCCTCTATTACAGGTAAAGATGTAAGATTATTAAAAAAAAATACCCAGGCGTGCCAGTTGTATCTTATGTAAATACTTCAGCAGAAGTTAAGGCAGAAACTAATATTTGTTGTACTTCAGCGAATGCAGTTAAAATTGTTAATTCACTAGGTGTTAAGAAAGTTATATTTTTACCTGATGATTATTTAGCAAAATATGTGGCATCTCAAACAGATGTTGAGATTATTGCCTGGAAAGGAATTTGCATTGTTCATGATCAGTTTAATGAAAAAGAAATTCACGACATAAGAAAAAGCAACCCTGGGATAAAAATAATTGCCCATCCAGAGTGTCCTCCTGACGTTATCAAGGCTAGTGACTTTGCAGGATCAACTTCTGGAATGATTAAATATGTAAAAGATAATCAACCCAAAAAAGTAATGATGGTTACGGAGTGTTCTATGAGTGATAATATTCAAGTAGAAAACCCAAATGTTGAATTTATTAAACCATGTAATTTATGCCCGCACATGAAAAGAATTACTCTTCCAAAAATTTTAGCTTGCTTGGAAAATGAAACTGGCGAAATAATTATGGATAATGAAACTATCAATAAAGCAAGAATACCTGTTGAAAGAATGACTGCCATTGGTAGATAATAAAAGTGTCTCAAATTAAATTAAGCAATTATTATATTAAGAATAAAGTAAAACTTGCCTTAAACGAAGATCTTTATCCAAATGGAGACATTACATCAAGCTTAGTAAAAAATACTAAAATTATCAAAGTTAAACTAATTTCAAATCAACAAGCAGTAGTTGCTGGGTTAGAATTTGTAAAACAAACATTCAAATTAATAGATAATAAAATTAAGTTTTCTGTTAAGAAGAAAGAAGGTTCATTAGTAAAAAAAAATGACCTAATTGCAATAATAGAAGGTAAAGCAGAAAAAATCTTAATTGGCGAGAGAGTTGCTTTAAATTTTATAAACCACATTTCAGGTGTAGCTACTATAACTAATCAATTTGTTAAGCTAGTTAATAAGAAATGTAAAATTTGCTGTACTAGAAAAACAATTCCAACTTTAAGAGTAATACAAAAGTATGCTGTTAAATTAGGTGGTGGAACAAACCATAGATTCAACTTAAGTGATGAGTTTTTAATTAAAGATAACCACATAGCAAGCTCTGATATTAAAACATTAGTATCTCTTGCAATAAAAAATAAGAAGGGAAGAAAAATTACAGTAGAGATTGATAATTTAAATCAACTCAAACAAATAATAGGTTTAAAGTTTAATACAGTTTTATTTGATAACATGAATGCAAATACACTAAAGACTGGTGTTAAAATGGCAAAAAAATACTACGAAACTGAAGCTTCAGGAAATGTTAATTTAAAATCTGTCAAAAAAATTGCAGCGACAGGTGTTGATAGAATTTCTATTGGTAGTATCACCCATAGCGTTCCCGCTGTTGATTTTAAATTAGAAATTTAATTTTTCTTAGATAATTCAGCTTGTGCAGCAGCTAATCTTGCAATTGGCACTCTATACGGAGAGCATGAAACATAATCTAAACCTACATTTGAGCAAAAATGAATACTTTTAGGGTCTCCACCATGTTCCCCACAAATTCCAAGTTTAATTTTTTTATTTGTTTCTCTTCCTTTTTTTACTGCAATTTCTATTAAATCACCCACTCCATCATCGATCGAAATAAATGGGTCGATTGAAAATATTTTATTTTCAAGATAATCATTTAAAAATTTTCCACTATCGTCCCTACTCAAGCCAAATGTTGTTTGGGTTAAATCATTAGTTCCAAAACTAAAAAACTCTGCATGTTTTGCTATATCGTTAGCTTTGATTGCAGCCCTTGGTAATTCAATCATAGTTCCAACTAAATAATCAACTTTAACTTTTTTATCCTTTTGAACTTCTTTCGCAATTCTGTCCACTAAGTCCTTCATTATTCTAATCTCGGCTTCTGTTGATACTAGTGGAATCATAATTTCAGGGAATGCTGATTTAATCTTTTTTATTTTTAGTTCAGATAAAGCTTCAAAAATTGCTCTACATTGCATTTCATAAATTTCTGGAAATGAAATTCCTAACCGACAACCTCTATGTCCCAGCATTGGATTCTGTTCGTGCAATTCATTAATTCTAGATTCAATTTCTTTTAATGGTAGACCCACAACTTTTGCAACTTGATTAATTTCTTTTTCAGTTTTAGGAAGAAATTCGTGTAAGGGTGGATCTAACAATCTAACAGTAACCGGCAAACCATTCATAATCTCAAATATTTCAATAAAATCCTTTTTTTGATGTGGTAAAAGTTTTGCTAAAGCCTTGCTTCTATCTTCTTTAGTTTTTGATAAAATCATTTCTCTAACTGATAAAATTCTTTCTTCATCAAAAAACATGTGCTCTGTTCTACAAAGACCAATGCCTTCAGCTCCAAAATCTTTTGCTATTTTTGTATCTAATGGTGTTTCAGAGTTGGTTCTAACCTTTAATTTTCTAAAACTATCAGCCCAACTCATTAGTTTTGAAAAATCTCCAGAAATTTCTGGTTTAACCGTTGGTACTTCTCCTAAAATAATTCTTCCCGTTGAACCATCAATTGTAATGATATCACCTTCTTTAACTACAATGGATGATGTTTTAAAAGTTTTAGCTTCATAGTTAATATCAATTTCACTAGAACCAGACACACAAGGTCTGCCCATACCTCTTGCAACTACAGCTGCATGACTAGTCATTCCACCTCTTGCAGTTAAAATTCCTTTTGCAGCATGCATACCATGAATATCCTCAGGAGACGTTTCAACTCTAACTAAGATAGTATCTTGCATGACATCGTTCAATCTTTCAGCTTCCTCCGATGAAAAGACAACTTTTCCACTAGCCGCTCCAGGTGAAGCTGGTAATCCATTTGCTATAACATTAACTGAACTTTTTTCATCTAATGTTGGGTGCAATAAAGTATCTAAAGAAGCAGGATCTATTCTCATGACCGCTTCCTTTTTAGAAATGAGTTTTTCTTTTACCATATCCACAGCAATTCTAACCGCAGATTTTGAAGTTCTTTTTCCAGATCTTGTCTGTAACATCCAAAGTTTATTATTTTCCACAGTAAATTCTACATCCTGCATATCCTTGTAATGTTTTTCGAGAACTTTCAAAATTTTATCTAATTGTTTAAATACTTTAGGCATAGCCTCTTCCATTGATGCTTCCTTTGCTTTTGCATCTTTTCTAGCTTTTTTTGTAATATATTGAGGTGTTCTTGTTCCTGCTACAACATCTTCTCCTTGAGCATTAATTAAATATTCTCCATAAACTTCATTAGTACCATCAGATGGGTTTCTAGTAAAAACAACTCCTGTTGCACAATCATCACCCATATTGCCAAAAACCATAGACTGAACGTTAACTGCCGTTCCCCATTCCGCTGGTATTTGATTTAACTTTCTATAAACTTTTGCTCTATTACTTTCCCATGACAAAAATACAGCACTTATTGCACCTAGTAATTGATCAAATACATTTTGGGGAAATTCTTTTTTAGTTTGGTCTTTAACGACTTTTTTGAAATCATTAATTAGCCCTTCCCAATCATCAGCATCCAAGTCAGTATCCAAAAGAACACCTTTTGTTAATTTGTAATTTTCAATTAACTCTTCAAAATGATAGCCTTTTACACCCATTACAACATTTCCATACATTTGGATAAATCTTCTGTAGCTGTCTTTAGCAAATCTTATATTGGACGTCTTGTTGGCTAGTGCGATTACAGTTTTATCGTTTAAACCTAAATTTAAAATTGTATCCATCATACCAGGCATCGATACTCTTGCACCAGATCTTACAGATAATAATAATGGGTTCTTTAAATCGCCAAATTTTTTTCCAACTTCTTTTTCGATAACTTTTAATTCTTTTTTTATAGTACTAACTATTCCTGAATTTAATTTTTTTTTATTTTTATAAAATAATTCACAAACTTTAGTTGAAATAGTAAATCCCGGGGGAACGGGTAGGCCCATTCTTCCCATCTCTGAAAGATTGGCACCCTTGCCACCTAAAAAGTTTTTTGGATTTTTTATCTTCTTAGAGTCTTTAGAATTAAAGTTCAATATTAGTTTATTCACTATTTTGTCTCTATTTTAGAAAAGTTTATGTAATTATTAAATGTTCTACATAACATTTGTAAAAGTTCCAATCTGTTTTTTTTTATATTTTTATCTTCGTCGTTAACTTTTACATTATCAAAAAAATCTGAAATTACCTTTTTAGCGCCCGCTAAAATTGTAAGGGATTCCTTGTAATTTTCATCTTTATTAATATTGGTAAAGTATTTTCTCATTTCATTAATCTTTTTAAACAGATTTTTTTCGTAATCATTTTTAAAAATACCAGGATCAGTTGTATTTGATAGCTCAACGTCACTATTTTTTAACTCACTATCCAATACATTTGATGCTCTTTTGTAGTTTGCAATAATATCTTCACCAATATCTTTATTAATTACACTATTTAGTGTTGATGCCTTATTATATATTTTATTCATATGGTCTATACTGTATGCATTGATGCTTGCTTCAATAATATCGGCTCTAATCTTTTTTTCTTTCATATAATACTTCAATCTGTCCTTTAAAAAATCCGCCAATTCTCTTTGTGATAATTCATTTAAAAGCTCAAAACCTTGATCTCTATGCAAAGAAGTTGAGTAGCTAATAAGATCTTTAATTTTAAACTCTTTATTATTATCGATTAGTAATTTTATAATACCTAGGGCAGATCTTCTTAGCGCGTAAGGGTCTTTTGAACTGGTAGGCTTCTGATTGATTCCAAAAAATCCAACTAACGTATCAATTTTATCAGTTAATGCTAAGGCAATACTAAATGGTTTTTTTGGAGTTTTGCTATCAAGCCCAGCAGGTAAATAGTGTTCACTAACAGCTAAAACTATTTCCTTATCAAAACCTTGCTCTTCAGCAAAATATCCACCCATTATTCCCTGAAGTTCTGGAAATTCTCCGACTAAATCTGAAATTAAATCTACTTTACAAATTGATGCTGATAGCTCTACTTGATCTTTGCTAATTAATAGTTCATCTGAAATCATTCCTCCAAGTTTTCTCATTCTTTGAATTTTATCAAAATAAGATCCAAGACCTTTAAAATAATTCATAGTTTTTAATTTTGACACTTGTTTAACTAAATTTTGAGATTTATTTTTTTCCCAAAAAAATTGTGCATCACTTAATCTTGCTTCCACAACTCTTTCATTACCTAATTTTATATAACCTTTTGTGTCTTTATTATTTGCCACTACTAAAAATTCATTCGTGATTTTGCCTTTTTTATCAAAAGTTGGAAAATATTTTTGATGATGTTGCATTGTAATTATTAAAATTTCTTTTGGAATATTCAAAAATTTTTGATCAAATTTACATACTATAACATTTGGTTGTTCTACTATATCTGTAACTTCATCTAAAAGTTTGTTATTGGGCTCAATAATAAAATTGTTTTTTTTAGATATTTTTTCAATTTCTTTAACAATAAATTCTTTTCTTGGTACATGGTCTATAATTATGCCTGATTGATTAAAAAAATCTTTATAACTTTTAAAAGTTTTAAATATTTTTTTTTTATCTTCAAATTCTTTATCTATAAATGTCGTGTTGGAGCATATTAAATGATGAAATTTAAAACCTAAACTTTTATCATCAAAAACAGCTAGAATAGATTTTAATGGTCTCGCCCAGTTAAGACTATGGCTTCCCCACCTCATTGATTTTTTCCATTGTAATTTATCAAGAATTAAAGGCGTATATTCTTCAAGCAAATCAATTGTATTAATTTTATTTGAAGGTTTTTTAAAAAAGTAAAATTCTCCTTTTTCTATCTTTTTTTTAATTAAGTCTTTTTTATCTATTTGATTTGATCTTAAAAAACCCTCTACTGCTTTTTCTGGGGCGTTAATATTTGGCCCTTTTATTTCTTCAGCTTTTTGTATTATTTCTTTAGATAAACCCTCAAATAAAATTACAAGACGATTTGGTGTTGAAAAAGATGAGCTTTTCTTAAATGAAATCTGCTTTTCTTCAAATAACTTTTGAAAGCTTTCTAATAAAGTTTTACGTGAATTTCTCTGTAAACCAGCTGGTATCTCTTCACTAAACAGTTCTAAAAAAAATTCTGACATTAATCTGTTTGACTACTCAACCAACTTTCAGCAACTGCTTTTGTAATATCCCTAATACGTCCTATGTATCCCGCTCTTTGAGCAACACTTATAACACCTCTTGCATCCAAAATATTAAATACATGACTTGCTTTTAAACACTGATCATATGCTGGTAGTGAAATTTTTTTACCCACTAATGACTTAGCTTCAAGCTCAAGCATATCAAACATTTTAAATAGATTGTCTGTATTAGCATGTTCAAAATTATATGCTGAAAATTCTTTTTCTGCTTGAAGGAATACATCTCCATATTTTATACCTTCATTATTCCATAATAGGTCGTAAACATTTTTCTTTTGTTGAGTGAACATACAAATTCTTTCAAGACCATAAGTAATCTCAACTGAAACTGGCTTACATTCAATTCCTGCCATCTGCTGGAAGTATGTAAATTGGGTAATCTCCATTCCATCACACCAAACCTCCCAACCTAGTCCTGCAGCACCTAAAGTTGGGCTTTCCCAATCATCTTCAACAAATCTAATGTCATGTTCTTTATGATTAATGCCAATTACAGCTAAGCTATTTAAATAAAGTTTTTTGATATTATCGGGTGAAGGTTTTATTAAAACTTGAAATTGATAATAATGCTGTAATCTATTTGGGTTTTCTCCATACCTTCCATCTGTAGGTCTTCTTGAAGGTTGGACATAGGCTGCCTTCCACGGTTTAGGGCCCAATGATCTTAAGGTTGTGGCAGGATGAAAAGTTCCAGCTCCAACTTCCATGTCATATGGCTGTAGAATAACACAACCCTGTTTACCCCAATATTTTTGAAGATTCAAAATAGTATCTTGAAATGATTGAAATTTAGGTTTTGTAATTTTTTCTTTAGAAGCCATATCTTTGCCAGATAGATCTTTCCTCTAAAATATTAGCCAATTGATCCATTTGATTACTAGAAGATGAGAGTTTTTTACTTAACCAACCTTTAGATTTTTCGAATTTTTTAATAATAACATCTTCGCCAAATTTTTCTTTCAAAACTTCATTTGCATTACCTAATCCATCTATTAGTCCCAACTCTTTAGCTTTGCTTCCCGCCCAAAACTCACCTGAAAATAATTCAATTTCATTTTTATTAAGCTTAGAACCTCTACTTTCTTCTACTACTTGAATAAAATCTTTATGAAGATCTAATTGAATGCTTTTAAGTCTTTCAATATCCTCTGATTTTTCCTCTTGGAATGGATCCAGTGAACTTTTATTTTTTCCAGCTGTATGCACTCTTCTTTCAACGCCAATTTTTTTTATTAACTCTGTAAATCCAAAAGATGAGTAGATAACTCCTATAGAGCCAATAATTGAACTAGAATTTGCATATATTTCATCACCTGCACAAGCTATTAAATATCCACCAGAGGCAGCAACATCTTCAGCAAATACTATAACTTTCATTTCATTTTTTTTGGCTTGAGCTCTAATAAATTTATAAATTAAGTGGGATTGTACAGGCGATCCACCGGGTGAATTTATAGTAATTGCCACTGCTTTTGCCTTTTTTAAAGAAAAAGCTTTTTCTATGATTTCCTCTTGTCCTGCAAAATCTATACCTTGTTTGAACTTTCCAGCATTGCCTATCACACCATTTAGCTTGATATGGGCTATTATTTTTTTCTTTTTAAAAAAAGAGAACATTGTTAATCCTTATAGAATTTTTGATATAATATAAAGCCTACTTATAGTTGAAGATTAAGGTGCGTCAATTGATAAGTAATAAATATAACTTAATTATACTAATTTAATTTTTATGGGAACAGTAGTTCAGCTTAGAAACCAAATAAACAATTCTTATTTCCAGCTAAAGGATTCAGTTGATGAAAAATTAGTTTTAGTTGAGGAAAAGATTAAGTCAAAACTTTCGAGTGACGTTGATTTAGTTCAAAAAATGACTGACTACCATATAGAAACAGGTGGGAAAAGATTGAGGGCTCTATTAACGCTTGGATCAGCTAAATTGTGTGGATATAAAAAAGGCGGTCGAGATATTAATCTAGCCGCATGTGTAGAAATGATACATGGTGCAACCTTAATGCATGACGATGTTATTGATCTCGGAAATATAAGAAGAGGAAAAAAAACATTAAATTCAATTTGGGGAAATCACTCCTCTGTACTGGTTGGGGATTATCTTCTAAGTAGGTGTTTTGAGATGATGGTAGAAGATGGAAATTTGGAAGTTCTAAAACTTTTATCCTCAACTTCATCAAAAATTGCTCAGGGAGAAGTATTGCAACTACAGCACAAAGGTGAAGTTGACATGTTAGAAGAAACTTATTTTAAAATTATAACAGCTAAAACAGCTAAACTTTTTTCTGCAGCAACTAAAGTTGGAGCTATTTTATCTAATAAAGAAACAAAAGAAAAAGAGGCACTGGAATTTTATGGAAAAAACTTAGGTTTAACATTTCAAATTGCTGATGATACTTTGGATTATAATTCCGATCTAAAATTTTTTGGTAAAAAGATTGGTAAAGATTTTCTAGAGGGTAAAATTACTTTGCCTGTAATTTTATTATTTCAAAATATAACCTCTATAGAAAAAGAAAAATTAAAAAATATTTTTAAGCAAGAAACAAGATCTGATGATGATTTAAATTTTACTTTAGAGCTTATTAAAAAATATAATATAATTAAAAAATGTTACAAAAAAGCTGAACACTTCATTAATCTTGCTTCAAATTCTTTAACGGCATTCAAAGATAGTGATGAAAAAAAAATTTTAGAAAACCTTACTTCGTTTAGTCTAGAAAGAAGCTTCTAAGGACTTAATAAAGACTTGGTCCAGTGGCCCATATCATCTTTAATATACTTAAGTCTTTCGTGAATTCTACTGTCCCCATCTAGCCAAAATTCTATACTTGTGGGTATTAAATTCCAACCTGACCAATAATCTGGTCTTGGAACTTCATTTTTATTATGATATTTTTTCTTGTATTCCTCTATTGAATTTAAAAGTTCCTCTCTATTATTTAAAATAGAGCTCTGTTTCGAGGCCCATGCTCCAATCCGGCTTTCATAGCCTCTCGTATTATAATATTCATCAGCCACTTTATTAGAAACTTTTTGCACTGCTCCATTAATCCGCACTTGTCTTAAGAGACTTTTCCAATGAAAACACATTGCTGCTTTTGGATTGTTCTTTAATTCATTTCCTTTTTGACTATTTAAATTGGTATAAAAAACGAATCCATCTTTATTAAAGTCCTTTAATAAAACCATCCTAATTGATGGAGAGTTATTGTGATCAGAAGTTCCTAGAGCTACTGCATTTGGATCGTTTGGCTCTGTCCTTTTTGCTTCATTCATCCAAACTTCAAATAAGTCTATTGGATCATTCTTATCTAAAAAGCAGTTATTAAGGCCCAATGAGTTTTTTTGATTCATAATTTTAACAAAATAATCTATATAATATAGATAATGTCATTTAATACTTTTGGAAAGCAATTTCGTTTCACAACATGGGGTGAATCTCATGGTCCTGCCATAGGGTGCGTTGTTGATGGTTGTCCACCCAATATAAACCTAAAAGAACAAGATATTCAGGTAGAGCTAAACAAAAGAAAACCTGGACAGTCAAAATTTACCACGCAAAGAAAAGAAGACGACAAGGTTCAAATTTTATCAGGAGTGTTTGAAGGTAAAACAACTGGAACACCCATTTCTTTAATCATTTATAATCAAGACATGCGGTCAAAAGATTATGGAAATATCAAAGACAAATTTAGACCAGGACATGCTGATTTTACCTATTTTAAGAAATATGGAATAAGAGATTACCGTGGGGGTGGCAGATCTTCTGCAAGAGAAACAGCTTCAAGAGTTGAAGCAGGTGCCATTGCGAAAAAAGTTTTAAAAAACAAATTAGGTAAAAAATTTAAAGTGGTTGGCGCTGTTACTCAATTAGGAATTTTAGGATGCGATACCACTAAATGGAGTGATTTAACAATTAATAAAAATCCATTTTTTTGTCCAGATAAAAATATGGTCAAACTTTGGGAAAAATATTTGCTAGATATAAGAAAATCAGGATCCTCTTGTGGTGCAGTGATCGAAGTAAGAGCTAAAGGAATTCCTGTTGGCTTAGGTGCTCCTATTTATTCTAAATTAGATATGGATATTGCTTCTGCAATGATGAGTATCAATGCAGTTAAGGGTGTTAATATTGGCTCAGGAATGAATTCTGCAAAATTAAGTGGTGAACAAAACTCAGATGAAATTTCACAAAAAGGTAAAAAATTAAAATTTAATTCTAATAATGCAGGTGGAATTCTTGGTGGAATTTCAACAGGACAAGAAATTATTGTTTCATTTGCTGTTAAACCAACCTCTTCTATTTTAACAACTAGAAAAACTATAGATAAATTTGGAAAAAATACCACTATCTCAGTTAAAGGTAGGCATGACCCGTGTGTTGGAATACGTGCGGTACCCGTTGGTGAGGCAATGATGAATTGTGTCCTATTAGATCATTACTTAATGAACAAGGCTCAGTGCAGCTAATATTTTAAATTTAATTTTTAACTACTTTAATCGACTCTTTTGTAAATAAGATATCTAGTATTTTTTTTGAAATTTGAGACGCATTAAGGCCAGCAGTATCATACATTTTTTTAGGATTATCTTGTTCTATAAAAGTGTCAGGCAATGTCATGGATCTAAATTTTAAACCTTTATCAAATATGCCATTTTCTGATAATAAGTTTTCAACATGAGAGCCAAAACCTCCTATAGATCCTTCTTCTACAGTAATCATTACCTCATGTTCTCTGGCACACTTTAAAATAAGCTCTTGATCTAAAGGCTTAACAAACCGTGCATCAACTATTGTTGAATTAATTCCTTTATTTTTTAATTCTTCAGCTGCAATTTTACATTCTTCTAATCTTGTTCCTATACTCAAAATGCAAACTTGTTTTCCCTCTAGAATAATCCTTCCTTTTCCTATTTCTATTTTCTCATCTATGGATGGCAATTCCAATCCAACTCCCGTTCCTCTTGGGTATCTAATGGCACTAGGTTTGTCGTTAATATCCATTGAGGTATTAATCATTTTAACTAGTTCTGCCTCATCACTTGGGGCCATGACTATAAAATTAGGAAGTGTAGAAAGGTAAGTAATATCGAATGAGCCAGCATGAGTTGATCCATCAGCCCCTACCAAACCTGCTCTATCAATTATGAATCTTACAGGTAAACTTTGAATAGCCACATCATGAACCACTTGGTCATATGCTCTTTGTAGAAAAGTCGAATAGATTGCAACATAGGGCTTATAACCTTCCGTAGCTAACCCTGCAGCAAAAGTAACACCATGCTGTTCAGCAATTCCAACATCAAACATTCTTTTTGGAAAATCTTTAGCAAAAATATCCATGCCTGTTCCACCTGGCATAGCAGCAGTAACTCCTACAACCTTACTGTCTCTTTCTGCGTGCTTCACTAAAGTGTTTGCAAAAACTTTTGTATAGGCTGGTAGATTGGTTTCACTTTTTAACTGTTCTCCAGTTACAACATTAAATTTTGATACACCATGATAATGATCGGTTGCTTTTTCAGCATATGAATAACCTTTTCCTTTTTTTGTTTTAATATGAATCATAATAGGACCTTGGTGCTTTGAGTCTCTTGCATTTTTTAAAATTGGTAGAAGAGTTGTCAAATCGTGTCCATCAATTGGACCAACATAATAAAAGCCTAAAGAATTAAAGAGAGTACCACCCGTTACAGCTGAACGTAAAAAATCTTCAGCTTTTCCAGCATTTGCACTAAATCTTTTAGAAAAAGCCGAGGTAATTAATTTAAATGTTTCTCTTAAATTAAAATAAATTTTTCCTGTTAAAAGTTTTGCTAAATAAGTTCTCATAGCCCCTACTGGCTTTGCAATAGACATGTCATTGTCATTTAAAATAACAATCATTTTTGTTTTTGAGGCACCCGCATTATTCATGGCTTCATAAGCCATGCCCGCACTAATTGCTCCATCTCCAATAACGGCAATTACATTGTTTAATTTATTGGATAGTTTGTTTGCTTCGGCTATTCCCAATGCAGAAGATATAGATGTTGAGCTATGTGCGGCACCGAAAGGATCGTATTCACTTTCAGATCTTTTAGTAAATCCAGAAAGGCCATTACCCTGTCTTAAAGTCTTAATTTTAGATTTCCTTCCTGTTAGAATTTTGTGGGGATAAGTTTGATGGCCAACATCCCAAATTAGCTTATCATTGGGGGTATCAAATATGTAGTGTAAGGCAACAGTTAACTCAACAACACCCAAGCCTGCCCCTAAATGTCCACCTGTTTCAGAAACGGCATTAATCATTTCCGTTCTAACTTCATTAGATAACTCTTGAAGATTATTTTCAGATAACTTTCTTAAATCAGAAGGAAAGTTAATATTTTTTAAAAATTTATATTCTTGTGTCATTTATTTCTTGTTAAAATATAATCTAAAGTCTCATTTAAATTATTAGAGTTTGAACTAAGCTTATTTAAATCTTTAATTATTTTAAATTTTATTTTATCACTATATTTAATAGCATTTTGATATCCCAGTAAACTGATTAAAGTAGCTTTGCCTTTTTTCTTATCTTTCCCAGTTATTTTTCCGGCAATTTTAGAAGAGCCTTTAAAATCGATAAGATCATCTGTTATCTGAAATAAAAGACCAATATTAGCACCAATATTTTCAAAAATTTTTATGTCTTTATTATTTTTCTTTTTAATAATAGCTGGTACGGCACAACAAAAACTGAATAACTTTCCTGTTTTTTTTATTTCCATATCTATAATTTTATTTTTTGCGATCTTTTTCTTTTCAAAACTTAAATCTAAATATTGACCTCCAGCAATTCCTAAATGTCCAGAAGACTGAGATAATTTTTGAACTAGGTTTACCTTGGTTTTTTCATTAATCTTTAAGTTTGAACTGGTTAAAATTTCAAAAGCCATTGTTAAAAGTGAGTTCCCTGCAAGCACTGCTGTGGACTCTCCAAATTTAATATGAGTGGAAGGTTTTCCTCTTCTTAACTTATCATTATCCATACAAGGCAAATCATCATGAATGAGGGAGTAAGCATGAATGCATTCTACCGCAGCACCTATGGCAATTAATGTTTTATATTCAATTTTAAATACAGCTCCTATATCTAATAAAATTTTTGATCTTATTTTTTTCCCCCCTGGAAACAAGCCATACTCCATGGCTGCAACTAATTCTGTTCTTTTCTGTTTTCTAATAAACTTTTTTAAAAATAAATTGGTATCTTTTGATATTCTAATAAGTTTATTTATCATTCTTCTTTGAGGTTATATTGTTAATTTTCTTCTTTGTTTCTTCATTTATTATTTTTGTAGTCTTGTGAAATTTTTTTTCAATAATATTATTTAATTTTAATAACTCCTGATAAGAATCAATTGAGTTCTGAAGATCTTTTTCTGCCTCTAAAGATTCAATAATATTATTCGCTTCTTTTGTTAACTCTTCAAGAGATTGTGAGTTATTATCAGGTGGTAAATTTTTATCTTTCATATAATAATAATTATTAATACATGAAATCTAGTCAATCAAATATCAAAAAAGCGAAAAAATATCTTAATAAAAATTACTGCATAGGCATCCCAACTGAAACTGTTTATGGCTTAGCAGCTAATGCCTACATGGATTCTGCAGTAAAAAAAATTTTTAAATTAAAAAAAAGGCCTAAAAATAACCCTCTAATTGTTCATTATCACAATATTGATTCTCTAGAAAGAGATTGTTTAATAAATGATAATTTCACCAAACTTTATAAAAAATTTTCTCCTGGTCCGATAACATACATATTAAAATTAAAGAAAGATTCTAAAATTTCTAAATATGTAACCAATAACCAAAAAAGCTTAGCTGTAAGGTTTCCAAAACACTCTCTATTTAAAAATTTACTAAAACAATTAGATTATCCACTGGCAGCACCTAGTGCTAATATCACTACAAAAGTAAGTGCTGTTAAAGTAAGTGATGTTAAAGAAGAATTTGGTAATAAAATTAAATATGTTTTAAATGGTGGCACATGTACAGTTGGCATAGAATCCACTATTATTAACCTTATTGGTAAACCTACTATATTAAGATTGGGTGGCTTAGATATTTCTAAAATTCAAAAAACCTTAGGATTTAAATTAAAAATAGCCATCAACCCTAAGAAGAAAATTGCATCTGGTCAATCTCGTCTACACTATTCCCCGGGTATTCCTCTGAGAATGAATATAATTAATCCAAAAAATAATGAGGCATTTATAATAATTAAAAAAAGAAAAATTAAATTAAAAAATTATTTTTATTTAACCACTAGAAATAACTTAAATGAAGCTGCAAAAAATCTATACTCATGTTTAAGAAAAATAAAAAATAAAGGCTATAAATCCATTGCTGTAGAAAAAATTTCTAATAAAGGTTTGGGGAGAGCTATAAATGATAGGTTACAGAGGGCTTCTAGGTATTAAATGCTTAGCTTAATTGTGGTGCGCCACATAGGAGTCGAACCTATAACCCCCAGATTCGAAATCTGGTGCTCTATCCAGTTGAGCTAGCAGCGCATATAGTATTAATATTACATTTTATGGAAAAAAACATTAATTTAATAGTTGAGTCTGATGAAAATAATCTTAGGCTTGATGTATTCGTCAACAAAAGAGATAAGTTAATTAGCAGAACTAGGATTAAAAATTTAATTTTAAATGAAAAATTAAAATTAAATGATGTGATTGTTAATAGCCCTTCAAAAAAAATATGTACTGGCGATAAAATTGATCTTCAAATTCCTGAACCAAAAGAAGCTTCATTAAAACCTTATGATTTTAAATTAGAAATTATTCATGAAGATGATGATTTGCTTGTAATTAATAAACCGGCAGGCATAATTATGCACCCAGGTGCAGGAAATTATGACAAAACAATTGTAAATGCTTTAATGCATTATAATAAAGATTCGTTATCAACAATTGGTGATGAACTGAGGCCTGGTATTGTTCACAGAATAGATAAAGATACCTCAGGATTAATAGTTATTGCAAAAAATAATGAAACACATGAAAATTTATCACATCAATTTAGTGAACATACAATAACAAGAGTTTACCAACTTTTAATTTGGGGAAAACTTAGACCTTCTTCAGGAAAAATTGAAACATTTATTACCAGAAGTTCAAAAAATAGACAAATGATGGAAGTTAGTAACTCCAAGGGCAAAAGAGCAATTACCAACTATAGAACTATTGAAATTTTTGAAAATGATAAAACTCCTACCTTAAGCCTAGTTGAATGCAGACTGGAAACTGGGAGGACGCACCAAATAAGGGTTCATATGACACATATGGGTAATAGCATTATGGGTGATGGTAAATATAAAAAGAAATATAAAAAACTTAAAAATATTGATACGAATTTAGAAAACTTAATTTATAAATTAGATAGACAATTTCTACATGCTCAAACGTTAGGGTTTATTCACCCAAAAACTAAAGAAGAGTTGATTTTTACCTCAATTTTGCCACAAGAACTTGAAAATATTTTATTATTACTTAGAAATACTGATAAATAAAGTCTTAAAATAACATTATAGTTAATTAAATAAACACAACTCATGAGCGCTACTATGAACAGCAATCTTCCAGCACTTTCAAATGAAGGTGGTTTATCTGCTTATCTTGAACAAATTAAAAAGTTTCCTATGCTGGCAGCAGAAGAAGAATATATGCTAGCTAAAAATTGGAAAACAACAGGAAATATTAAAGCTGCGGAAAAGCTTGTGACCAGTCATCTTAGATTGGTTGCAAAAATTGCCATGGGATACAGAGGATACGGACTTCCAGTTAATGAAATGATTTCCGAAGGTAATGTCGGCTTGATGCAAGCTGTAAAAAAATTTGAACCAGAAAAAGGTTTTAGACTAGCAACCTATGCAATGTGGTGGATTAGAGCTTCTATTCAAGAATATATATTGCGATCTTGGAGTTTAGTTAAAATAGGAACAACAACTGCTCAAAAAAAATTATTTTTTAACTTAAAGAAGATTAAAAACCAAATTGCACCTCAGTCTGAAGGTGATTTAAGACCTGAACATGTAAATGAAATTGCTAATAAACTAGATGTTAGCAAGGATGAGGTAATTTCCATGAATAGAAGACTTTCTGGTAAAGAATTTTCTTTAAATGCCCAAGTTGGAGAAGATGGAGATGAATGGCAAGACTGGTTGGTTGATAAAGAATTAGATCATGATCTAAAATTTGCTCATCAAGAAGAAATGGGTCAAAGACAGAGTTTGTTAAAGGATTCTATAAAGATTCTCAACGAAAGAGAAAGAGAGATTTTATATTCTAGAAGGTTAAATGATGAACCTACAACTCTCGAGGATTTAAGTAAAAAGTATAAAATTAGCAGAGAAAGAATCAGGCAAATAGAAAATAAAGCTTTTGAAAAACTTCAAAAACACATGTTGTTATCTGCTAAATCTAAAAATTTACTTCCTGTAAACTAGACTTCAAAAGGATTTTCCAAAAGAATTGTATCTTCTCGTTCAGGGCTTGTTGAGATACTTGAAACCTTTGTTCCTATAAAATCTTCTAGAGCATAAATATAATTTTTTGCATTTTCAGGCAAAGCGTCAATAATTTTTATTCCTTGGGTGGAGCTTTTCCATCCTGGAAAGGTTTTATAAATTGGTTTTATTTTAAATTGATCTTCAACTGCTGCTGGTAAATATTCCATTTTTTTTCCATCCAGTTCATACTCAACACACATTTTAATTTCATCTAATTCGTCTAAAACATCTAATTTAGTTAATGCAATTCCATCTATGCCTGAAATTTTAATTGTTTGTCTCACCAAAACCCCATCAAACCAACCACACCTTCTTTTTCTACTAGTGACAGTACCAAATTCTTTTCCTCTAGAACCAAGTAATTCTCCAATATCATCTGTTAGCTCGGTAGGAAAAGGACCTTCACCTACTCTAGTTGTGTAGGCTTTAGTTATTCCAAGAACATAGTGAATAGAATTTGGTCCACAACCAGTTCCTGTGGCAGCACTTGAGGCTACTGTATTAGAGGATGTTACAAAGGGATATGTTCCATGATCCACGTCTAATAAAATTCCTTGAGCACCTTCAAATAATATCCTCTTTTTTTGTTTTTTAAATTCATCAATTCTAAGCCAGACAGGTTGCGAAAACTTTAATATTTCTGGGGCAATTTTTAATAGGTCCTCTTTAAGCTTATCTTTTTTAAAAATTTTTTTACCGAGACCTTTTCTAATGGCATTATGGTGAAGAAGTACAGTTTCTAATCTATGATCAAGATTGGTTTCTGATACTAAATCCATAACACGAATTGATCTTCTTCCAACCTTATCTTCATAGGCTGGTCCAATGCCTCTTCTTGTTGTGCCAATTTTTCCTTTTCCTGCTGCATCTTCTCTTATTTCATCCATCTCTCTATGAAATGGTAAAATAAGATTAGCAGATTCTGAAATTATGAAATTATCTACGTTTACCTCAACACCTTTAGATCTAATTTCTTCAATTTCTTCTAATAATGCCCAAGGGTCAACAACAACTCCATTTCCTATAATAGAAATTTTATTTTTTCTTACAATTCCAGAAGGAAGTAATCTTAACTTATAGGTTATGCCATTAATAACCAATGTGTGTCCAGCATTATGCCCACCTTGAAATCGAATAACCACATCTGCCTGGTCAGATAGCCAATCAACAATTTTACCTTTTCCTTCATCCCCCCACTGTGATCCAACTACTACAACATTTCTCATTATCTAAATTTTTTTTCTATTGTTACTGAACTTAAATGGTTAATCGGTCCATGACCTTTACCAAATTTAATATTCGATTTTATTGAATTGTTTACATACTTAGTTGCAAGCTCACAAGATTTCTTTAAGGTTTTTCCACATGAAAAGAATGCAGAAATAGCAGAAGATAGAGTACAACCAGTTCCATGTGTATTGTTAGTTGTAATTCTTTTATTTTTTAAAATCATAATTTCATTTTTGTTAATAAATATATCTTGAACTATTTTAGAATTTAGATGGCCACCTTTGATAAACACATTTTTAGCACCAAGATTAATAAGTATACTTGCTGCATAAATCATATCTTCTTTTGTTTCAATTTTTGTGCCAGTTAATATTTCCGCTTCAGGAATATTGGGTGTAATTAAGCTAACTTTTTTAATTAATCTATTTTTAAGTAATTTAATAGCCTCGTCATCAATTAATCGTGCACCTCCTTTTGCAATCATAACTGGGTCTAAAATTACTTTATTGACTTTAATTAAATCTAACGATCGAATTACAGATTTAATAACCTGCGAAGAATGCAACATACCAATTTTAATTGCATCAGGTCTAATATCTTGTGAGGTAAATTCAATCTGATTAGAAATTTCTTTTGGATCAATTGGAATTATTGATTTAACACCCGTAGTATTTTGGATGGTAACAGCCGTTATTGCTGTCATTGCGTAAGACCCTAGTGCTGTAACAGTTTTAATATCAGCTTGAATACCAGCCCCTCCTGATGAATCTGAGCCTGCAATAATTAATATTATAGATTTAGGTTTCAACTTATTTAATTTTATTTTTAATAATATTTAAGCAATTTAGTAAAAGTTTTTTATTATCACTTTCCACCATAATTCTTATTTTAGACTCTGTGCCTGATTTTCTAACTAAAATTCTGCCCTGGTTCTTCATAAGTGTTTTTGCTTTTTTAATAGAGGCTCTTACTTCAATATTGTTAATTATATTTCTATCTTTCACCTCAATGTTTTCTAAAATTTGAGGAGTTTTAACAAATGTCTTAAAAAAATCGCTACATTTACTTCCTTTTCTTAAAGAAAATAAAACTTCTAATGCAACTAATAAACCGTCTCCTGTTGTTGCAAACTTTCCAAGGATGATATGACCAGATTGTTCTCCTCCAAGATTAAATTTATGTTTTTGCATTTTTTCTTTTACATATCTGTCACCCACATTAGATCTTATAAATTTTATTTTTTTTTCCTTGAAAAATTTTTCTAAATTATAATTGGACATTAGAGTGCCTATCACTCCCCCTTTTAACATTTTTTTTCGCTTCCATCTAACTGCCAATGCAGCAATTATTTGATCCCCATCAATGATGTTACTTTTTTCATCGCATATAATAATTCTATCTGCATCTCCGTCCAAAGAAATTCCTAAGTGGGCTTTGTATTTTTTTACAGCATTTTTAATTTTATTTGGGTTTGTTGAACCACAATTTTTATTAATATTCACACCATTTGGTATAATTCCTATCGCAAATACTTTTGCACCAAGCGATTTTAATAATTCCGGAGCTGCTTTGTAACCAGCACCATTTGCACAATCAATAACAATTCTTAACCCTCTAAGATTAAAATCTTTTGGAAAGTTTTTTTTTAAAATTTTAATATATTCATGATTAGCAGTTTCTAACCTTCTGACTCTTCCTAATTTTTTTGGTTGAGTTAAATTATTTTCAATTTTTTTATCGATAAGCTTTTCTATTTGTTTTTCAATTTTATCAGATAGTTTTAAACCATCTGGACCAAACAATTTTAAACCATTATCATAATATGGGTTATGTGAAGCCGTTATCATAATGCCCATGTTAGCCTTCATTTTCTTAGTTAACATTGCCAAACCATTTGTAGGTAAGGGTCCTAATGTGTAAACATGCATGCCAGCTGATGTTAAACCTGAAACTAAGGCAGGCTCAAGTGTATAGCCTGATAATCTCGTATCTTTTGCAATAATAGCTATTTGTTTATTTTTTTTTTGGTTTTTAAAATATGTTCCAGAGGCCAAACCAAATTTAAAAAACATATCACCATTAATGTTCTTGCCATTTACTGTGCCCCTTATGCCATCAGTACCAAAATATTTTTTTGTCATTAGTTTTTTAATTCTTTGAACACTTTTATAGCTTGCATTAATTCTTTTACATCATGTACTCTCAAAATTTGTACTCCCTGCATAATCAAATATAAGGAAGATGCTACCGTTCCTCCAGCTCTATTCTTAGTATCATTTATTCCTGATAGTTCTTTAATAAATCGTTTTTTTGATACACCTACTAATACAGGAAAACCAAGTGTGTGAAAAATAGAAATGTCTCTAATTAAATTCATATTATGTTTCAAATTTTTTCCAAAACCTATGCCTGGATCAATTATAATATTGTTGTGTTTTACACCTTTGGTTCTTAAAAATTTTATTTTTTCTTCAAAAAAATCATAAATATCTAATAGTACATTTTTATAACTTGGTTTAATTTGCATATTTTCTGGTGTTCCTTGAGAATGATGGATAACAAATGGTATTTTATACTCTTTTAAAACCTGAACTGTTTTTAGATCATACTCTAATCCAGAAACATCATTTATAATTTTAACTCCAAGCTTAATTCCTTTTTTCATTATTTCAGATTTTCTTGTATCAAGTGATAAGGGTATTTTTTTACTAATTTTCTTTATAGTGCTTTCAATTCTTTCCCATTCTTTATAATCACTTACAGTTTTGGAGCCAGGTCTTGTTGATTCACCTCCAACATCAATTATATTTGATCCAAATTTAAATAAGTTTATGGCATGAGTTATACCTTTACTTTTTTTATTAAATCTACCTCCATCAGAAAAACTATCCGGTGTTAAATTTAATACACCCATTAAATTTGGAAGTTTTTTAAAATTTAAATTAGCAAAGTTTTTATTTTTTTTAATAATAATATTAAGGTCTTTTTTAACTTTTATTTTCAATAATTTTGGTAAATTCTTTATATCTTCTATGTTAATTATTTTTTTTGAATTCCTGGAAATAATCTCAATTTCATCAAAGGAAATTTCTTTATTTCCTTTTAGAGGCAAATTTTTTTTGCTATTTACTAATTTAATTGATAATTTGCCGTAAGTAAAATTACACGCTCTTGTGTAATATTTTTTCATTTATGTTTAATGAACTATTTTTGGCTTAAGACCCATTGAGCTTAAAGCAGAATCTTTATCGTTCTCTTCAACTTTTAAATCTTCTTTGTTGCTTGGGTATATATTTTTATTGATTAAGTTTTCTATCTCTTCACCTGTTAACGTTTCATAAACAAGAAGTGCTTTTGCAATTTTATGAAGGTCCTCTACTTTAGTAGTTAATATTTCTTTAGCCTTATTGTACCCTTCATCAACTAATTTTCTAATTTCATTATCTATTTTTTGAGCTACAGCTTCTGAAACACTTTGTGTTCTTGCTACTGATCTACCTAGAAAGACCTCCTCTTCATTTTCGCCATACTCTACAGGGCCTAATTCTTCAGTCATTCCATATTTTGTAACCATTGCTCTAGCTAGTTGTGTTGCTTGATTTATATCTGAACCACTTCCACCACCCGCTCCTGTTGAAATATTATCTTTTCCAAATATTACTTCTTCCGCTACTCTTCCTCCAAAGCATACAGCTAATCTAGCTTTTAAAAATTTAATTGAATATCCATGTTTGTCCCTTTCAGGCAAATTCATTACCATCCCCAAAGCTCTTCCTCTTGGAATTATTGTTGCTTTATGTATTGGATCATAACCCTCCATATTAAAGGATACTAGTGCATGACCACCTTCATGATATGCAGTTAGTTTTTTTTCATCTTCCGTCATTACCATTGATCTTCTTTCAGCACCCATCATTACTTTATCTTTAGCTTCTTCAAACTCATCTAGAGTAACTATTCTTTTATTTTTTCTAGCAGCTAATAAAGCTGATTCATTAACTAAATTTGCAAGATCTGCTCCAGAAAATCCTGGTGTCCCTCTTGCAATGGTTCTTAGATTCACATCTGGCGCCATTTTAATTTTTTTAACATGCACTTTTAAAATTTTTTCTCTACCTAAAATATCTGGGTTTGAAACAACTACTTGTCTATCAAATCTTCCTGGCCTTAATAAAGCGGGGTCTAAAACGTCTGGTCTATTTGTGGCCGCAATAATTATCACACCTTCATTTGTTTCAAAGCCGTCCATTTCAACTAATAATTGGTTTAATGTTTGTTCTCTCTCATCATTTCCACCACCTAGACCAGCTCCTCTACTTCTTCCAACCGCATCTATTTCGTCAATAAAAATGATACAAGGAGAATGCTTCTTACCTTGCTCAAACATATCTCTAACTCTTGAGGCACCAACACCAACAAACATCTCTACAAAATCAGAGCCTGAAATAGTAAAAAAAGGAACTCCAGCTTCCCCTGCTATTGCTCTTGCTAGTAAAGTTTTACCTGTGCCAGGAGGTCCGACCAGTAAACAGCCTCTAGGTATTTTTCCACCTAATCTGCTAAATTTTTTTGGATCCTTTAAAAATTCCACAACTTCTTCGACTTCTTCTTTTGCTTCTTCTATACCAGCAACGTCATTAAAGGTTACTTTGCCTTTTAACTCATTCATCAATTTTGCTTTAGACTTACCAAAGCCCATAGCACCACCTTTTCCACCTTGCATTTGTCTCATAAAAAAAATCCAAACAGCAATCAGTAACAACATTGGGAACCAAGATAGTAAAACGCCAAATAACGAAGGCATTTTATCTTCTAATGGAGCAGCAGAAATACTTACACCTTTGCTGGATAATTTTTCAATTAAGTTTGGGTAATTTGGTGAATATGTTGAAAAAGAGTCTCCGTTAGCAAATACACCTTTTATATTGTTTCCTTGAATTTCTACTTTTACAACTCCTCCGTTGTCAACTTCTGTCAAAAATTCTGAAAATATGATTGAGTTATTTACACCCATATTAGCTTGTGGATTTTTAAACATGTTGTAAAGACCAATTGTTAAAAAAACAATTACTGCCCACATTGCTAAATTTTTCATGTTCATAGCTATAAGATAATAATTATTATCAATTAAACAAGTGTCAAATTGTTACATAAACTTGATTTTATGCGAAATTTCTTTGGATATTAATATAGTTTCATTAACTCTTTCTATAATACACCCACCTAATGTTACCTTAATAAAAGATTTGTTATTAATTCCATTAATCAATTCACCAACACTTTTACCTCTAGGTGGATAATGTTTTTTTCCAAGAATTTGGATGATCTTTGTTAAAGATCTAAAAATTATTTCATGTGACTGATCAAAAAAATTTTGATTTAAAATATAAATTTTTTTTCTCTTTAAGAACTGTGAATTCTTAAGTAAATTTCTGTCTACATAAAATTTAATTGATTTGTCTGAATCTTTTAAATTATCAATGGTTAATTTAAGTTTTTTGATATCCAAACCTTCTTTTTCTAGTGAATAAAGTAAGTTTCTAATTCTAGTTCTTTTATAGTTTTCATTAATATTTGATGGATCTTTAATAAAAAAATTAAATATAACTTTAGAAATATAAATTAAATCTTTTTTTTCGATATCTAGTAATGGTCTCAAAATATTAATATTTTGATCTCTAAATTTGGTATTTTTGTTAAATGAAATTAATCCATTTAATCCACTGCCTCTAACTATTCTAATTAAAAAATTTTCATACAAATCATTTAAATGATGACCTAATAATAAATATTTTATATTATATTTTTTGCATTCATTAACTAATAACGAGTATCTTTTATCTCTTGCGATAGCTTGAATATTTTTAGATGGTTTTTTTCCATTCCAATCTAAAATTTCACAATTAATGTTAATTTTCTTTAAAATTTTTTTTACATTTTTGGCTTCTACTGAAGATTCACTTCGAAGTTTATGATTAACTATAAAGTAGTGTATTTTAATCTTGTTTTTAAGGGCATAACATTTTGCTAAATATGCTAAAGCTAAACTATCTGGCCCTCCCGAAACAGCTACAGCTAAATTATCTTTGACCTTTAAAGAAGATGCAAACTCATTGTAAATTTTAGAAATTTTTTTATTTAATTGTCCAAGAATCTTATTATGTGTTTTGTTTTGCGCACTCAAATTTTTTAGATTCATACTTTGCTTTTTGCAGTACTGATTGATTTGCTTTAGGGTATTGTTTTTCAACACCTTCAATCATTTTACATCCTTGTTCTTTTTCTCCTATCTGAACCATTGATACACCAAGTTTTAATAAATTTATAGGAGCCTTCTCACCTTTTGGATATTTTTGATACCCTTCTAGGTAAGCTGTAGCAGCATCAGTATAAAGCTGTCTTATTCTAAATGTTTCAGCATACCAATACTGTGCATTGCCTGCTAGTTTGTGTTCTGGGTTGGCAATTACAAATTCTCTAAAAGCTCGCTCAGCTGTATTGTAATCTCCAACTTTTAAAAAGCTGGTTGCGAACTCATATTGTTTTTCAGGTGTATCATTTGGAAGTATGTTTTGCTCTGCCTTAAAAGTTTCCGTTACTATAGAAGATGTTGTTTCTACTGATTGAATTTGTTGTGTGGCATCACTATTTTCAGTATCTTTATATGAAGTGACACCTAAGTCTTGTGGTTGAGAGGATCCTGGTAAAATTTTTTCCACTTGTTCTTTTGGTTTGGAGGTTACTTTTTGATTAATCTCTCCTGACGATAAAGCATTTTCAACATCTTGAAATCTTATCTGATTGTCAGCCTGAACCTTGGATAGCCTGCTAGATAACTTATCTAATTTAAAATTGATTTCCTCAAACTTATTAGTAAGTTCTTGAAATTGATTTTCGATATCTGATAATTTTAATAAGTGTCTTGTCAAAACATCTTCAGAGTTATGATCAAAACTTTCTTGACCACTTAAATTTCCAGTATTAATTGACCCTGAATAAACTGCTTTCTCCAGTGTTTTTAAATCTTTTTGTATTAATTCTAAAACTTCATTTAAATTATGATTATCTGCTTGGGCTATATTGGAAAAAAAAATAAGCACAAAAGTTATTTTTAATTGAAATATCTTTTTATAATTAAACATAATATCTTAGTAGTAATTATAATGATGGCAAAAAAAAGACCCTATACACTTAAGTGGATAGGGTCTTTTATAAATTAATTTGACTAGTTTAGTTTGCTTTAACTGTAACTGATCTTCTGTTTTTTGACCAAGCTAAAGGGTTAGATCCTGAATCTACAGGTCTTTCTTTACCATAACTTAATACTGAAATTCTGTCTGAAGAAATTCCATAAGTCATTAAATAGTCTTTTGCTGAATTAGCTCTTCTTTCACCTAATGCTAAGTTGAACTCTCTTGTTCCTCTTTCATCAGCGTGACCTTCTAACACAACATTAATATCTGAATTTTTTCGTAACCATGCAGCTTGTTTTCTTAAAGTTTCTCTTGAAGCAGTTGTAAGTACTGTTTCATTTGTTGCAAAGAAAACTCTATCTGGAACCCCTGATGCTAAATATTCAATAGAATCTGTTCCCGTGTAAACATCTCCTTGCATTTGTCCAGTTGTTGTTTTTTTAGTTGCACAAGCTGTTAATATTAAGCTTGCTATTAAAATTAAAAATCCATTCTTTAAAATCTTGCTTAAGTTCATTTTTGCTCCTTAATCCTATTGTTGTAATATATTATTTTTTCATATTTAATTAGACCTTTCAAGTTAAAAATCAATCTAAATCATAGTTAATTTGTCAATAATGACGACCAGGATGGGTCAGAAGCATCTGTTTCTGTTTCAACCATTTTTTCATTATATCCCGTCAAATCTATAGACCATAGTTTAGCTGAAAAACCTTCACCATTTGAATTTGTTTTAGTCTCTCTATAAAAAATTAACACCCTTCCATTTGGAGACCATGATGGTGCTTCTTGATAAAAATTTTCTGTTAATAATCTTTCACCACTCCCGTCTGTTCTCATCACTCCAATATAAAATTGGCCCTTATGCAATTTTGTAAATGCAATCAAATCTCCTCTTGGAGACCATACTGGTGTTCCGTACAAACCATTGCCAAATGAAATTCTTTTAACATTTTTTCCATTACTCTCCATTACATAAATTTGTTGATAGCCACTTCTATCAGAATTAAAAGTAATATACTTTCCGTCTGGTGAATAAGAAGGAGAAGTGTCAATTGAGGGATGATTAGTAATTCTTTCAACAATTCTATTCTCAAGGTCCATCGTATAGATATCTGAGTTTCCATCCTTAGCAAAACTCATTATAATCTTCTTACCATCTGGAGAAAATCTTGGTGCAAATGTCATGCCTGGAAAATCCCCAACTACTTCCTGCATTCCTGTTTCAATGTCCAATAAATAAAACCTTGGTAAGTTTCTAAAATAAGAAAGATATGTAACCATTTGATTGGTTGGACTAAACCTTGGTGTTAGAACTAGTTCATTTCCAAGGGTTAAAAATTTATTATTAAAGCCATCTTGATCCATGATAGCCAATTTTTTTATTCTATTAGTTTTTGGTCCTTCTTCTGAAACATAAATTATCCTAGTATCAAAATAACCTTTTTCTCCAGTTAAACGTTCATAAACTTTATCCGTAATGATATGACCTACTCTTCTCCAGTTACTTGGAACCGTGGTAAATGCTAAAGCCATCATTTCTTTCCCAGCCAAAATATCCCACAATCTAAATTCAACTCTTAGTTTTTCATCTACAAATGTAACTTTACCAGTTACTAATGCTTGCGCTTTAATCAAATTCCAGTCTTCAAATCTTGGTTTTAAATTTGCTATATCCGGCTTTTGAAGAAATGCATTTTTGTCTAAAGGATTAAATAGACCAGATTGTCTTAAATTATTTTCAACTATCAAAGAAATTTCAGATCCAAGGTTTTCTTTTTTTAAAATCCTTTTAAAATTTTCTTTTGAACTATCATCTATTGAAAGAGGAGAAACAGCAACTGGTAGAGGACTTAGGTTTCCCCTTGTAATATCAACCTCTATTAAAGCAAACACTTTAATAGGAAATATAATCAATAATATAAATAAATATCTAAATAACATTTTATCCTTCTAGCATTTCTCGAGCATCAAAATTTAACTGTAACTCTTTCCATCTTTCATATCCAGTGCTAGGAACTCTAAGTGGCTGACAAAGTTTCACTGCTCTTAATGCACTTTCTGCTAAAACTTTATAAAATCCTTGTCCTGGTTTATTCATTCTAGCATGATCAAGAATTTCAGATTCTATAATAGATCCATCTGGTTTTAATTGTAACTTAATTCTAACTAATAAATTCTTATTGTAAGGTAGGCCTAACGGAATACTCCAACATCCAAAAATTTGAGCTTTTAAGGCATCTTCCTCACTTAGTGATAAACCCCCAAGTTTTATACTTTTATCTTGATCTTGTGTTATTTCATCGGTTTTTTTGTTTGTTTCAGCGCTCTCAACTTTAGATTTATCAATTAAAGCTGCAATATTGTTTGGATCAAATAAATCTTTTTTTTCAAATTCTGAAACTTGCTTAATTTCAGTTTCTACTTTTTCAGGATTTTGTTTATCTTCTTTGATTTCTTTAACTTTATCTATTTTTTCATCTGGCAAAGGAATTGCGTCCTGTTTTTCTTTTTTAAGAGCTTTTGGAGGAGCCTGCTCTGAAACAAGCTTTTTTTCTTTTTCTTTAACTTTTTCAATTATTTTTTTTGCTTTGGGGGCAAATGGAATGTTTGTCTTATCTGTAATTTGAATTAGTTCAACTGATACAATCGGTGGTAGATTAATTGGTTTTTTAGCAAGAAAAGGTAAACTCATAGCAGTAATTATTACGAGAAATATATGAAACCCAAAAGAAATAAAAATATTTCTATTCACTTTTGTTACCTCTCTTTATAGGGTTCAGAAATTAATGCTACTTTGGTAAATCCAGAACCTGATAACATTCCCATTATCTCTAAAACTCTACCATAATTTATTGATTTATCTCCCCTAACATAGATTCTTGTATCTGTTCTATTTTTAGATACAGCCAAAATTTTTGCTGTAATTTTATCATACTCAACTTTAGATTCTTGGATAAATATTTCACCTTTAGAGTTTATAGATAAAGTTAGTGGCTCTAGTTCTTCAGGTAACGAATCTGCAGAACTTTCTGGTAGATCAACCTGCACACCCACCGTTAACAATGGTGCTGTTACCATAAATATAATTAATAAAACCAACATTACATCCACAAAAGGAGTAACATTTATTTCGCTCATAGGTTCTTTGGATGAACGGTTGAGTTTAAAAGCCATTTTATATTATTGATAAGAATCTTTTAGAAAAGTTTTCTAATTTTTGTGAATATTTTTTTGAATCATTATTAAATTTATTATAAGCAACAACTGCAGGAATTGCTGCTAATAGTCCTAGTGCAGTTGCAAATAAAGCTTCAGCTATACCTGGTGCTACAATTGCTAAACTTGTATTTCTTGAAATTGCAATTGATTGAAATGAATTCATTATTCCCCAAACAGTTCCAAACAAACCAATAAATGGAGCTGTTGAGCCAACAGTTGCTAAAAATGTAAATCCCTTATCAATTTTTGACATTTGTTTTTCAATATTAATCTCCAACATGCCAGTCATTCTTTCATTCAGGTTGGATTTGTTTTTAGCTTTTAGTAAAGTTTGCATAGAATCCTTAAATAATAATGCCATAGGGTTTTCTAAATTGACTGGCAAGCTATTATAAAAGCTTTCTGCAGATTTTGACTTCCAAAAATTTTCTTCAAATTCTTCTGATTCTAGATTTATTTTTTTAAATAATTTAAATTTTTCAAAAATAATTGCCCATGAATAAATTGAGCAGGCGATAAGCATAAGTATTACCGATTTTACAATAAAATCTGCTCTTAAAAATAAGCTCCATAATGAGAAATCAGTATTTGATGCAAGTCCTACAGCTTGTGATGTGATATCCGCTTCCATAATTAAGATTTCGCAGTAAAATGTGTCATGAATTTGACTTTATAAGAGTTAATTTATTGTTCTAATTTATAGGTTTCGTAATAAAAACTAGCTATCAAGATTGCATCTGCTTTGTTTGAATCTTTTTTCCTTGATAACTCTGATGAAAAGTAAGGAAATACCTCAATTGCTTTAGTTCTACTGGCATCTTTTTCTGAATTAATAAGATTAAAATACTTTTTCCATTTAGCGAGCCTAACAAAATACATTGGTAATTGCATTGCAGAACATATTCCCTTTAGAATTCCAAATGATTGACCAAAATTAAACATGCTGGTTACTCCTTGACCAGGCATAGCTGAAACCTGCTCAATCACTACTTTAATGTCTTCTTTTTTTGTATCTTTTATTCTTAAAGAAATTTCATAATAAATTTGAGCACCATTAACTTGTTTTTTATTTTTTTTACCTTCTGGCATATTGGGCATTTCAACAACATCTATTATTTTTCCATCTTGAAAAAAACAAATAGAGCCTGTTATACCTGGGTCAATTCCAATTATAAGCATTAATTATTTTTTAAATTTATATTTGAGTAAACATTTTGAACATCATCATCATCTTCAAGTGTTTCTAGAAATTCAATTGCAGATTCTATTTTGTCTTTTTCAACATCAGTACTATTTAAAGGTACCCATTCAATTTCAGTAGAGATAAAATTTGCGATTATTTTTTCAAGATTTTTTTTTACGTTATAAATTTCATTCATGGGGCATTGTATTTCATGAAAATCTTCATGAGAAATACACTCATCAGCTCCTGACTCAATTGCTAATTCAAAAATTTGTTCATCTGATATTTCTTTTTTATCAATCTTAATAATTCCTAATTGATTAAAATTATGAGATGCAGATCCCTGGGTTCCTAAATTGCCTCCACTTTTCTGAAAGATGGTTCTAATATTAGATGCTGTTCTATTTTTATTATCTGTTAAAGCCTCAACTATTACAGCAATTTTATCTGGTCCAAAGCCTTCGTATCTTAAGTTCTCAAAGTTATTTTCATTGTTAGCTGAAGATTTATCAATGGCTCTTTCAATGTTATCTTTTGGCATATTGGCTGATCTTGCAGCCTGGATTGCAGACCTAAGTCTTGGATTCATCGCTGGATCTTTGTCTCCCAATTTTGCTGCAACACTAATTTCTTTGGAAAGTTTTGAAAATACTTTTGATCTTTGTTTGTCTGCTTTTCCCTTGGAATGCTTTATACTTGCCCATTTCGAATGACCCGACATAATAATTAATGAGAATTTTTTAATTCTCCTCCATATATAAAATTTTCAATGCTTCTTGCTAAACCTGTTTCTATATCACAATCAACAATCACGCCACACAAAGTAGCCTCGCCAACTGCTGGAAAGTGCTTAGTAGATTTTTTTTTCAAAAACCTATTAATTGAGTTATCTTTATTCATTCCAATTACAGAATCATAATCTCCACACATTCCTGCATCAGTTTGATAGGCTGTGCCACCTTTAAGAACTCTAGAATCATTAGTTGGGATGTGTGTGTGTGTGCCAACAACTAAGGTGGCTTTACAGTCAAAAAAATGTCCCATGGCAGTTTTTTCACTTGTAATCTCACCATGAAAATCAACCACAAGAAAATCATAGTCTTCTTTTAGCTTATATTTTTTGATGAATTTTTCAGCTTCTTCAAAAACATCCTCACATTTTTTCATAAACACATTCCCCATTAAGTTTAATACACCAACTCTCATTTCATTTTTTGCATTAAATATTCCAAATCCTTTTCCAGGTGAAGGTTCAAATAAATTTTTTGGTCTTAATAGTCTATTTTCTTTTTCAATATAAGACATTGCTTCTTTTTGATCCCACACATGATTTCCTGTTGTAATTACATCGACACCACAATTAAAAAAATCTTTACAAATTTCTTCTGTAAGTCCAACTCCAGCGTCAGCTGCATTTTCACCATTAACAATAACAAAATCAATTTTCTTATCTTTTATTTTTGACAGTAAATTATTTAAGAGCATTGAACGACCAGAAATACCAACAACATCTCCTAAAAAAAGAATTCTCATTTTATAATATTTTCATTTGTT
>FLOH01000557.1_pt1 | contig 76804 bp, 67 predicted proteins | sample 756751 | NCBI WGS metagenome assembly FLOH01 (sample SAMEA4026879, study PRJEB14308) | marine metagenome | biome: coastal water; material: water | depth 74 m
ATGTCGGCCAGCGGGTTATTAAAGGCAAAGTTTCTGACGCCGAAATTCTGGTGCGCGAATATCTGCAGCACTTTCCCGACCGTTTTTATTTTGAATTACAGCGTACCGGCCGTCCCGGTGAAGAAGCGGTTATCCGCGCCGGTATCGCCATGTCGGCGCGCTGCGGTGTGCCTCTGGTTGCCACTAACGATGTACGCTTCTTAGCTGCCGAGGATTTTGAAGCGCACGAAACCCGTGTTGCGATCGGTCAGGGCTATGCGCTGGAAGATAAACGCCGGCCGCGTGAATATACCGAGCAGCAGTATTTCCGCAGTGCAGAAGAAATGGCGGAACTGTTTAACGATATTCCATCGGCCATCGACAATACCGTCGAAATTGCCAAACGCTGTACGGTGGAAGTGTTACTGGGTAAATACTTCCTGCCGGATTATCCGATTCCGGAAGGCATGAGTGAGGCGGATTTTTTCCGTAAGATTTCTCAGGTGGGTCTGGAAGAACGACTGGACGTGGTGCTGGCCGGTATTCCGAAAGACTCAGCGGAATATGCCGAAAAGCGTAAACCCTATGATGACCGTCTGAACTTTGAGCTGGATATTATTATTCAGATGGGGTTCCCCGGTTACTTCCTGATCGTAATGGACTTTATTCAGTGGGCGAAAGACCACGATATTCCGGTAGGCCCGGGCCGTGGTTCCGGTGCCGGCTCGCTGGTGGCCTACGCTCAGAAAATTACCGATCTTGATCCGCTTGAATACGATCTGCTGTTCGAACGATTTCTGAACCCGGAACGGGTATCCATGCCCGACTTCGATATCGACTTCTGTATGGAAAACCGTGAGCAGGTAATTGCTTACGTAGCCGACACCTATGGCCGTGAAGCGGTATCGCAGATTGTGACCTTCGGCACCATGGCGGCAAAAGCGGTGGTGCGCGATGTGGCGCGGGCGCAGGGTAAATCCTTCGGTCTGGCCGATAAATTATCCAAATTAATTCCCGGCGATCCGGGCATGACGCTGGAAAAAGCACTGGCGTCTGAAGCCCTGTTAAAAGAATTCCTCGACGAAGACGAAGAAGCCCAGGAAATCTGGGAAATGGCGCTGAAGCTCGAAGGTATTGCCCGTCAGACCGGTAAGCACGCCGGTGGTGTGGTGATTGCGCCAACCAAATTAACCGATTTTTCGGCCACCGCCTGTGAGCCTGACGGCACCGGTCTGGTGACGCAATTCGATAAAAACGATGTGGAAGAAGCCGGCCTGGTGAAGTTCGACTTCCTCGGTCTGCGCACCCTGACCATTATCGACTGGGCGCTGAAAACCATTAACAGCAAACGCGCCAAAGAAAATCTGCCACCGGTCGACATCAGCCAGATTCCGCTCGACGATGAGCCGTCGTATAAATTATTAAAAGCCGCCCAGACCACCGCGGTATTCCAGCTGGAATCACGCGGGATGAAAGATCTTATCCGCCGCCTGCAGCCGGATAATATCGAAGACATGATCGCACTGGTGGCCCTGTTTCGTCCGGGGCCGCTGGAGTCGGGCATGGTGGACGACTTTATTAACCGTAAACATGGCCGCGCCAAGGTTGCTTACCCGCACCCTGACTTTGAACACGAAAGCCTGAAAGAAACGCTGGAACCGACCTACGGCGTTATCGTTTATCAGGAACAGGTTATGCAGATCGCCCAGATTCTGGCCGGTTATACCCTCGGTGGCGCGGATATGCTGCGTCGGGCGATGGGTAAGAAAAAGCCGGAAGAAATGGCCAAGCAGCGCGACACCTTCCGTGACGGCGCCGCTTCGCAGGGCGTTGATCCTGATCTGGCGATGAAGATTTTCGATCTGGTGGAAAAATTCGCCGGTTACGGTTTTAACAAATCACACTCCGCAGCTTATGCGGTGGTGTCCTACCAGACGCTGTGGTTAAAGCAGCATTACCCGGCGCCGTTTATGGCCGCGGTTCTGACCTCCGATATGCAGAATACCGATAAGGTTGTGACCTTTATCGAAGAATGCCGTGAGATGGAACTGGAGTTGGTACTGCCGGATGTTAACCAGAGTCAGTTTGGTTTTACCGTCAATGATGACGGTGCCATCGTTTATGGTCTGGGCGCGGTAAAAGGCGTGGGTGAAGGCCCGATAGCGGCCATTATTGCTGCCCGCAGCGAAGGCCCTTTTAAAGATTTATTCGATTTCTGCCAGCGTGTCGACGGCAAAAAAATTAATAAGCGTGTGCTGGAAGCTCTGGTGCGCTGCGGTGCCTTCGACCGTCTGGAAAGTACAGCACCACGTTCTGTATTAATGGCCAGCCTGGAAGATGCGATTAAGAGTGCAGGCCAGACAGCCGCGAACGAAGCGGCCGGTATGATGGATTTATTCGGTGAGGTGCAGGAGGAAGAAGCCGTTGGTGCCGACCCTTACGAACGTTACCGTCACCTGCGCGACTGGTCTTTGAAAGAACGTTTGCAGGGCGAAAAAGATACCCTGGGCTTATTTGTTACCGGCCACCCGTTCGATGAATACGAGCACGAAGTACGCAAGCTGGTGCCGAATAAATTGTCGCACCTGCAGGAAGCCAAGGCGCCGCAAAAACTGGCGGGGCTGGTGGTGGATATGCGCGTGATGAAAAATAAACGCGGCGACAATATGTGCTTTGTGACCCTTGATGACCGCACCGGCCGGGTTGAAGTGGCGCTGTTCTCGGATATTTATGAACAGGTGCGCGAAGTCGTGGCGAAAGACCGTGTGCTGGTGGTCGAAGCATTGGTTTCCCACGATGATTATTCGGGCGGTTTAAAAGCCACCGGGCGGGCGGCCATGGAAATCAGTCAGGCGCGTCTGACCTTTGCCAAAGCGCTGCGTATCCGTGTCGATGGTGAACGTTCGGAAGATGAATTCTGCAATGATTTAAAACGCCTGCTGCAGCGTATGGATAACGGCTGCCCGGTGGTACTGGATTTCTATAACTCGGTTGCGCGCTGTGATATTCAGCTGGGTGACAGCTGGCGCATTAATCCCAGCGATGAGCAACTGCAGGAACTGCGTTATGCCTATGGCGATGATGCGGTAGAATTATTATTTGCATAAGCTTGTGGGGGCGACGACGCGGGTGTAAAAAATACCGCTGTTGCCCCGATAACCAATATGCGGCTGGTTAAACGGGAAAACTGACCTCAGGCAGGGTTTCAAAGCCGGGTCTGGCAAACAGGTAGCCCTGCATCAGTTCAATACCGGCATCCCGCAGCCAGTCATATTCTTCAGCGGTTTCAATTCCTTCTGCTAATGCGGTGATATTCAGCTCGCTGAACATCGCCAGACAGTTACGTACGATCGTCTGTCGTGCGCTGCTCCGATGAATATTACGGATTAATTCCATATCCAGTTTTATGATATCGGTCTGAAAGTCTGCCAGCAGATTCAGCCCGGAATAACCGGAGCCAAAGTCGTCTGTCGCGGTTTTGAAACCCAGATCATGGTAATACTCAACAATGCGTTTTATATGACCGCTGTCTGAGATTTTTTCGACTTCGGTGAATTCGAACATGATTTTATCGGTGGGAAAGCCATATTTCCGGGCGGCTTCCAGAGTGGTGCGGATACAGCGTTCGGGCTGATAAATCGCATTGGGTAAAAAATTGATGCTCAGCATGGAATCAATGCCCAGCCTGGCCGCCAGTGCGATGGCCTTGATGCGGCAGAACTGATCAAAGGTATAACGGTTATCGTCATTAACGCGGGAAATGACTGAGTACGCTGATTCATTATTCAGCCCGCGCACCAGCGCCTCATAACCAAAAATGCGCTGTGTCGTACAATTCACAATGGGCTGAAAAGCCATAGTGAAATCAAAACCCAGATTGGCGGCATCAGCGCATTGATTGCAAAGTAATCGTTCACAATCGGCGTTTTTATCTGCCATTACTCTTTCCTGTGTTCAGCATCATCCGCTAAGCCTAGTCAGTGGATGACATTGCCGCAATGCATAACCCGCTGGTCTTGACTGCGCAGGCTGCCTACAATCCCTGCTTTATTCTTCTGAAACAGCGCTATGTCCGAAGCTTTGCTGAACACCCTGAATCAGGCACTGGCATCATTGTCCGCAAGTCAGGGACGATTGCTGGTTGGTTACAGTGGCGGGCTGGATTCCACCGTGTTGCTGCATCTGCTGGCACAGAACGCTGCGCTTAAAGACCGTTTGCTGGCGCTGCACGTACACCATGGTTTATCGGCTAATGCTGATGCCTGGGCAGCTCACTGTGGGCAGCAGTGCGCGCAATTACAGGTTCCTTTTGTCTGCGAGCGGGTGGTGGTCAGCAACCATGGCGCCGGTATTGAGCAGGCGGCCCGGGAGGCCCGTTATCAGGCCTTCGCCCGGCACTGTCAGCCTGGCGATACGCTGCTGCTGGCTCATCATGCTGATGATCAGGCAGAAACCTTTTTTATGCGTTTACTGCGCGGCAGTGGCCTGACCGGTCTGGCGGCAATGGCTGCCGTGCGTGAGCTGCAGCCGGGGTCTGGCATCTGGCTGTTAAGGCCTTTATTAAACATCCACCGCGCACAGCTGGAAGACTATGCCGCAGCGCAGCAGCTGAGCTGGGTTGACGATGAATCCAACGGTGATGAGAGGTTTGAACGCAACTGGTGGCGACAAACGCTGCTGCCGCAGATATTTGCCCGTTTGCCGGGAAAAGACGCCGCACTGCAGCGCTCTATTGCGCAGCTGCAACAGGATCAGCAGTTGTTAGAGGAATTATTGCAGCCAGCGGTAGAGGCTTGCCTGCGTTCCTGCCACTGGCCTTTTGCCGCAGGGTTTTCCTGTTCGGTTACGGCTTTACTGTCCGCCCCGGCGCATCACCGGCCTTATCTGTTGCGCGGCTGGCTGACACGCTGTGGTCTGAATGGCGGTATGCCGGGCGCTGAATTTCTGCAACGAATCGAACAGGAGGTGATTGCCGCCGCTCCCGACCGTCAGCCGCGACTGCAGCTCGGAGATTTAACCATCCGCCGTTATCAGCAGCAGTTGTATCTGGTGGCTGAAATACCACCGTTCAGTGCTGATCCCCGTGACGTGGCTATTGCGGACGACTGCCACATTCCATGGTACGGAGGTGCGCTTGTCACTGCACCTGCGGCAGAGAGCAGGCATGACGTGCTTGTGCAGCCTGGGAGCTACCACTTAGTGCCGGCAGGGACCTGTCAGGGCATGACGCTGAAAATAGCCGGCAGGCCACGTAAAACACTGAAACATCTCTGGCAGGATGCCGGCGTTCCTCCCTGGTTGCGGGAATGCTGGCCAGCCCTGCTGCGCGACGGAGAACTTTGTGCTCTGGCCGGGCTGTATGTAGCTGAATCGGCACAGCCGCCTGCTGAGCGACGTGAGGAAGAGGGCAGGTTTCTGCGCTGGCAGGGAATCTTTTAAGCTTTGAAGGATCTTAAAAGGTCAGCTGTGCGCTTTGCAAATGGCTTATCCGGCGCTGTTCTTCAGCGTTATTAGAGGCTATTTTGCGCACCAGCCGAGCGTTATCCGGAATCGCCTGTGGTTTACTGACACTCAGCCTGTTGTGTGTGCTTGCTTTTGGGCGGTTTTGAAATTTATCTGCGGGAGCAGCTTTTAGTCTTTATGCGTTATCCGATCGTATTTGCAACACTGGCCGCCACTTTGGTACTGGTCACTCTGAATGAAACTGACAACCGTATTCTGCGTGGCAGCAGAACCCCGGCACAATTGTTTAATCAGGGGGACGCTTCCGTTCAGGTCGAAGTAAATACTCCGCAGGCACCGGCAGAGAAGGCCGTCGTTTCTGACGGTTATGACAACAACATGGGTGAAAAAACAAAAGAACCTGTGCGGCTTAATCTCAAATTGCCGGATATGGAATGGGATGATTACAGTTACGGTAACAGTGATGCTTTTCCGAATGTATTTGGCAAGCAACCAAGCGAATCTGCCGTGCACTGGTCCGGTCGTCTGCATCTGGATGAGTCGGAAGAGGCAAAAGCCAAACCGCTGAATGAAACCATCCTCGGCGCAGAACTGGAACTGCAGCTTAAGCTGCCCTGACAGCGCTGCCGTGTTTTGTCTGCTTCCCTTCCTGAATCATCATAGTCATAAAACAGTTCTTCAGTACCAAAAATAGCCGGCTGCTTTTTTAAAGTCGTCAGGCCTGTTAAAGTCCGCCCATAAAAAATATAAAGAGGTTTTGTGATGCGTATTACGCTGTATCAATTCCCGATTTCTCACTACTGCGAAAAAATCCGCTGGGCACTGGACTATAAAGGTATCCGCTATAAAACGGTTAATCTTGTCCCGGGCCGTCATATTGCGTTGATGCAAAAACTCAGTGGCCAGACGTCGGTGCCTGTATTAAAACACGGCAGACAGGTTGTGCATGGTTCATCAGCGATTCTGGATTATCTTGATCAGGTTTTCCCGCAAAAACCACTGCTGCCAAAAAATCCGGAACTGCGTGCTCAGGTACTGGAGTGGGAGCGTCGTCTGGATGCCGAAGCCGGGCCAGATGTCCGTCTCTGGAGTTACCATCATTTATTGCAACAACCAGCTCAGGTCATTCCTTTGCTGGGGGCACGTAAACCGTTCTTTTATCGTTGGTTATTGCGTTCAATTTTTCCTAAGCTGGAAAACGGAATGCGCCGCTGGATGAAAATCACACCGGATAATGCTGCTAAAGCGCAGCTGCGTATGGAAAGTGTATTAACCGATTTACGCCTGGCCTACAGCCAGTCGCATTTTCTGGTTGGCGAACATTTCACCCGTGCCGATCTTACGGCCTGTGCGTTATTTGCACCGCTGTTTCAGCCGTTTCAGTATCCGGTGCCCTGGCCGGGGGTGGAGTATGCACCAGCGACGATGCGTGAATGGATTGAGCAGCATCAGGATATTATTGAGCCGCTGCGGCTGCGTTATGCTCAATATCGCTGATGTCTGACAGTAAACCGATTAAATAAAAAATGCCCGGTAAATACCGGGCATTTTTTATACAGTCTGTAATGGCTGTTTAAAGTACATAGTGGCCAAGCAGCAGCACACTGCTATAGCCGACGCTGTAGGCGATAATCAGAGCAATAAAAAACTTCAGGTAGCTGCCAAAAGTCAGCTCATCAATTTTGCTCATGGCCACAATGCCAGCGGCAGAACCGATAATCAGTAACGAACCGCCTACACCAACAGCATAGGTCAGCGCCATCCATTCCTGCAGCGTCATCGTCACATCGGCTTTCAGCAGAGCGGCCGTCAGCGGAACGTTATCAATCACGGCAGACAGCAGTCCCATCAGATAATTGGCGGCCCAGGCTGGCATATGCTGGTACAGCGCCACAAAGCTGTCGAGCGCATGGATTTCTTTCAGTGAGCCGACAATCAACAGGATACCGAGGAAGAACAGCAGGGTGTCGAACTCGATCTGGCGGATATAGTTAAGGATCGGATGGTTTTCAGTATCTTCGCCGTAAGCCCGGGCTACTAGAAACATTACCGACAGCCCGGTCAGGAAGCTCAGTACGGGCGGAATATCAAACATGACATTGCCGGCAATCGTGGCAAGAATAGTCAGAATAAAAATAGCGGCGATGGCCAGATCGACCCGCGCCAGATCGTTTTCTTTATGCTGAATAATGGCATGATCACGCAGCGACCAGGACAGCATGGCGGCGAGTAGCAGTACTGCGGTCAGGGCTGGCAGTGATAATAAAAGCAGATTGGTAATGCTGACTTTACCGGCGAGGAAAATCATCAGCGTGGTAACGTCACCGGTGATCATGGCAACACCACCAGAGTTCACTGCAAACACCACCACGGTGGCAAAGCGCAGGGTTTTAGCGGCGGATAAATTCAGCGATAAAATCAATGCAACAGAAATTAACGTCGCCGTAATGTTGTCGGCCAGCGACGAAAATACAAAGCTGAACAGACCAGCCATAATCAGCAGTTTGCGTTCGGATACCTGCCTGGGCAGGAAACGATAAATCAGACTTTCAATCAGCCCTTTTTTGTTGAGGTAGGCAACAAAGGTCATAGCGGCCAGCAGGAACAGCCAGAGGCTGGCAATTTCTCCGATATTTTCCTGCAATCCTTCCTGGACCAGCTCATGGGTGTGGGTGTCTGAGGAAAACACAAACAGCAGAACCCAGGACAGTGCACCTAAAAACAGTACAACCTGAGCTTTGTTTACGTGGATAACTTCTTCAAGTACAACGGCGAGCAGACCAAGAAAGGCCAGTGCGATCAGCAGGTAGGGCAAAAAATCGGGCATCAGGTAACCTCGTTGTCGCCCGGACGGAGTGTCCGGAAGGGAAAGACATGGGTCATAAAGCGCAGGCATTGTAGGACTGTAAAAGAACGCTGCAAAGTGCTTTTTTACCGCAGGATTAAGACCTTAGCCGGGCATTGCCGGTGGTGTCCGGTATGGCGTGGCTGCAGACTCTGGTGCAGCCACGGATCAGACTGTTGCGGGCAGGAAATCTGTGCACTACCAGAAATTAATGAGTACCACCGCTGAGTATCAGTACTCCTTCCATTCTCCGCCGTCATTCATTGCATCATTCCATTCGCACAGCAGTTCGGACAGGGCATGCGCCTGGTGATGCAGGGCGTGCAATTCTTCCAGTGTATTTTTTTCACCGGTATAGAGGGGCAGTGTGCGTACTTTGCCGACCAGTGGGTGATCGGGCAGCTGCATTTTATTGCGCTCCAGATTCCAGCGGATATTGTTGGTCAGCATGCGGAAGAAACTGATTTTGGTGCGCAGCGTAAACAGGGTGAAATCATCAAGGTCGCTGAAGTGCTGGTAGTCAATACCGGCCAGTAAGGCAGTACGGCCATTCACTTTAATGGAGGCTGAGCGTTTGAAGTTCAGTACCATGGCCATCACACCGAACATTTCGCCGGCATTGATTTCGTTGATCACTTCACCGCTGTCATCATCGGCTAACACTGCAAGCTGACCCTTCAGCAAAAAATACAGCACGTTGGCGTCATCGCCGTGGTGCAGGATGATTTCGTCCTGATCGGCGGTCACAAACTGAGTAACACTCATCAGTAATTCAAACTGAGTCGGGTCGCTGTGAATCAGGTCCTTGAAGAAGGTGACGCCATTGACAATACGTTGCAGGGTGTCAATGGGATACTCTTCGCGGGTGATACGACGCATGTTTGCTCCAAAAACTGGCAAGGATGTCAGTGGCGCAATATAGCATGCCCGCCGGGTGAATAAAGGGCAAAACCATGGGTTGGCATGATCAGGGTCAGTTCGCAGCGATGGTTAAATCGCTGCGGTTTTTTCTTCATCGCGCAGAGTAAGTACTTCATAACCTGTCGCCGTAACAGCGATGGTGTGTTCCCACTGAGCCGACAGTTTTTTGTCGCGGGTAATGACCGTCCAGCCGTCTTTCATATGTTTTAAACGGTGATCGCCCTGATTGATCATGGGTTCGATGGTGAAGGTCATACCTTCTTCCAGCTTCATGCCACTACCGGCTTTACCGTAGTGCAGTACCTGCGGTTCTTCGTGCATTTCGCGGCCAATACCGTGGCCGGTATATTCGCGTACCACGCTGAAGCCTGCGCGTTCGGCAACCTGCTGAATGGCCTGGCCGATGTCGCCCAGACGGGCGCCGGGGCGTACCTGACGAATGCCGGCCCACATCGCCTGATAGGTGGTATCGACCAGACGCCGGGCCTGTGGGTTAATCTGGCCGACGCAGTACATTTTGCTGGAATCGGCAATAAAACCGTTTTTTTCCAGGGTGATATCGAGATTGACAATATCACCGTTGCGCAGCAGCTGGCTGGCTTTGGGCATGCCGTGGCAAACCACATGATTTACCGATGGATTCAGTACATAGGGAAAATCGTACTGCCCCTTGCTGGCCGGTCGCGCCTGCAGATCGTTGACGATAAAGTCTTCGACCCGGTTGTTGATATCCATGGTGCTGATGCCGGCTTTGACGTAGTCATCAAGCATGGCAAACACCTGCGCCAGCAAGCGTCCTGATTCACGCATCAGCGCCAGCTCTTCCGCGGTTTTGATTTTAACCAGCATGTTGCAGTAACTCCTTCAGTGGCAGTTCTTTACTGCTCAGCAGCTTGCGTGTCAGCTGTGGGTAAGTGAGGTCAGGATAGAATTCGGCCAGCATGCCGATTTTAATCCAGAATTCGGCCTGGGCATTAATTGAGCGCGACATAGAAGCGCTGGCGTCACGGATCTCTTCGTGCAGATCGTCAGAAATTTTAACAATACCCATCAGCAGGCTCCCGGTTGAATTACACGAAGTATATACGTTTCGTATATTTCGGGCAGCAATGAACATACTGCTTTTTTGCAACAGAGTGTTTGCACTGTGTGCAGGTAGTATCCGGGAGGGGGGAGTAACTGAAGTACGAAACAGGCTGACGTGCAGTCGTCAGCCTGCTGGTAAGCCTTAATCCGGCAGCTTGATCTTGCGGTCGGTGGTCATTTTGGCGGCGCGGATGGTGTTGTCTTTGATCTGCAGAATTTCTACGCGGTAATAACCAATGCGCAGGCAGACCGGCGCATCGGGAATATGCTCCAGAATTTCGACAATCAGGCCGCTGATGGTTTTCGGGCCATCGGTCGGCAGATCCCATTTCAGCGCTTTGTTCACGTCGCGCACATAGGCAGCACCATCGACGATATAGCTGCCATCTTCCTGCGGATGTACGTCCGGCGAGGCGGCGGAGACCACATCGGTGGTAAATTCACCGACAATCTCCTCAAGAATATCTTCCAGCGTACAGATACCCTGCACATCTCCGTATTCATCGACGACCAGAGCAATACGGCGCTTATTCTTCTGAAAGTTAAACAGCTGGGTATGCAGTGGTGTACTTTCCGGAATGAAGTAAGGTTCGCGGCAGATTTTTTCCAGATCTTCTTTGAGGAATTCGCCGGAGGTTAAAAAGCGGCTGATATTACGGGTGTGCAGGATGCCAACCACATTGTTGATATCACCACGAAACACCGGCAGACGGGTGTGCTGGGTGGTGCGCAGCTGTTGCAGCACGGTGTCGAGGTCATCGTTGAGATCGATGCCCACCAGTTCGGTACGCGGCACCATGATGTCGTTTACCGTCATCTTCTCCAGATCAAGAATACTGATCAGCATATGCTGGTGACGCTTGGGAATCATCGAGCCGGCTTCGCGCACGATGGTGCGCAGTTCTTCGGTACTGAGGTTATCCGGCGTGGTGTTGTTGACGTCCACCCGCACCAGACGCAGCAGGGCGTTGGCAATGGTGTTTACAAACCAGACAAAAGGCTGCAGCAGCCACTGAATCGCCAGCAATGCGCGCGAGGCCGGAAAGGCAATTTTTTCCGGCGCGATGGCGGCGAGGGTTTTTGGCGTCAGCTCGGCAAAGATCAGCACCACCAGGGTAAACAGAATGGTGTTAACAAAGACGGCGAGATCGGGGTTATCCGGCCACAGGCGCTGGCTGATGATGGTTGCCAGAGCGGCGGCAGCAAAGTTGACCAGGTTATTACCGGTAAGGATGGTACCAATCAGACGATCGGGCTTTTCCAGCAGTTTGGTGGCACGCAATGCCCCCTTATGCTTACTTTTGGCCAGATGGCGTAACCGGTAACGGTTAAGCGACATCATGCCGGTTTCGGAACTTGAGAAAAATCCAGATAAGATGATTAACAGAACCAGTATGCCGAAGAGCACACTTAAGGGAACGTCACTCAAGACGGGATCCTTTTAACATTAAGATCCCGCCATCATAGGGGCGGATGTTGGGCTGTCAACTGCGCCAGCAGGCTTGCTGGCGCAGAAAGCGGCTGAATCAGCGCTGCAACACCATTTCCAGCACAAACTTGGTGCCGAAATACGACAGCACCAGAAAGCCTGTGCCTATCAGGGTCCAGCGGCTGGCAATCACGCCACGCCAGCCAAAACGGTAGCGGCCAACCAGTAAAATAGCGAACACGATCCAGCCGAGGCTGGCGAACACCACTTTATGCAGCAGATGCTGGGCTTTCAGATCGAACACATAAGGCCAGCCGATGGCAAAAGCGGCGGTCAGCAGGATCATGCCCAGCCAGACCATTTCAAACAGCAGTAAATCCATGGTCTGCAGTGGCGGCAGCGCTTGTACCAGTCCCCGTGTCTGGCGCTTTTTCAAAGCCAGATCCTGCAGATACAACAACACCGACTGCACCGCGGCGATGGTAAAGACGGAATAGGCCAGTATCGACAGCAGAATATGCCAGGCCAGGCCATAACTCAGATGCTCAAGTGGCATTTGCTGACCGGAAACCGCCGCCAGCAGCAGAATTACGGCGGCCATTGGCAGCAGGCCGATAAACAGGTTGTCGACCGGTTTCTTCCAGCCGGAGAACAGCAGCAGCAGGGTGATGACCCAGCAGATCAGTGAGCCGACTTCGAACATGGCGAAGTTAATGTGTTCGCGTCCCAGCATATCCATGCCGATATAGCCCAGGTGCAGTAGGGCAGCGATCATGGTGCTCATCAGCACCGGCATACGGTTGGCGGTTTTCTGTCCGCTGACGGTCTGCCACTGGCGCCATGCGGCAAACAGATAAAACCCGGCGGCGGGCAGCGCCAATACTAATCCTGACATGAAAAATCCTCTTCAGAGGGCGGCAGTTTCGCACATGCCGCAAATGGGTAAAAGAGTACTGTGTCACCGTATCCGGCAGAATCCGTCTGTGCCGGCAGGTACGGAGTTTGGGGCCTGCGCTTTGCCGGGGTATACTGCCGGCTGTTTTGTATCTGGGTACGAGTCATCGCGATGTTTGAGAGCCTTACCGACCGCCTGGGGAATGCCCTTAAAAGCATTACCGGCCAGGCCAAGCTGACGGAAGAAAATATTAAAAGCACCGTACGCGAAGTGCGTATGGCGCTGCTGGAAGCCGACGTGGCGTTGCCGGTGGTAAAAGCCTTTACCGAACAGGTAAAAGAGCGCGCCATCGGCACCGAGGTGCTTAAGAGCCTGAATCCGGGCCAGGTGTTCCTGAAAATTGTTCATGACGAATTACAGAAGGTCATGGGCGATGCCAACGAAAAGCTGAATCTGTCGGTTCAGCCGCCAGCGATCGTGCTGATGGCGGGTCTGCAGGGTGCCGGTAAAACCACTACCGTGGGCAAGCTGGCCAAATTTTTGGCTGAGCGCGAAAAGAAAAAGGTGATGGTGGTTTCTGCCGACGTTTACCGTCCGGCAGCGATCAAACAGCTGGAAACCCTGGCCAACGATGTGGGGGCCTTGTTCCACCCGTCGTCACCGGATCAGAAACCGCTGGATATTGCCCGTGGTGCTATCGATGCTGCCAAGCGTGCCCATGCCGATGTGCTGCTGGTGGATACCGCCGGTCGTCTGGCCGTTGACGAAGAGATGATGGCCGAAATCAAGGCGCTGCACGCCGGTATTAATCCGGTGGAGACCCTGTTCGTGGTTGACGCCATGACCGGTCAGGATGCCGCCAATACCGCCAAAGCCTTTAATGAAGCGCTGCCGTTAACCGGTGTGATTCTGACAAAGGCTGACGGTGATGCCCGTGGTGGTGCTGCGCTGTCGGTGCGTCATATTACCGGTAAGCCGATCAAGTTTATGGGTATGGGCGAGAAAACCGATGCGCTGGAGCCTTTCCATCCGGATCGTGTCGCCTCCCGTATTCTCGACCTGGGTGACATCCTCACCCTGGTGGAAGAAGCCGAACGCACCATCGATAAACAGAAAGCCGAAAAACTGGCGAAAAAGATCAAAACCGGTAAAGGCTTTGATTTGGAAGATTTCCTCGACCAGATTCAGCAGATGAAAAACATGGGCGGCCTGACCTCCATGCTCGATAAATTACCGGGCATGGGCAATATGGGGCAGATGGCCAAGCAGACCGATGCGGCAGAAAAGTCCTTCAAACAAATGGAATCCATTATCTATTCCATGACCCGTGAAGAGCGCCGTTTTCCGGACAAAATCAACGGCTCGCGTAAAAAGCGTATTGCCGCCGGTTCCGGCACCCAGATTCAGGATGTTAACCGCGTACTGAAACAGCACTCACAGATGCAGAAAATGATGAAAAAAGTGACCGCCAAAGGTGGCATGCGCAAAATGATGCGTGCCATGGGCGGTATGGGTGGACCAGGCGGCCCAATGGGTGGCGGTGGTCCGTTCGGTGGTGGTATGCCGCCGATGCGTTGAGTGCCGGTAAGGTGCTGACAGGCCCGCTGCTACGTACTGCGTAGTCGTGCCTGCTGCCTGAGAGGATATAAGACGGCTGCTCCGGCAGTCGTTTTTTTTGGGGGTGTTGGAAGGCGTTGACTCGCTACTACGCTACTGCGTAGTCGTGCCTGCCGCCTGAGAGGATATAAGACGGCTGCTTCGGCAGTCGTTTTTTTGGGGACTGGAAGGCGTTGTGTTCAGAGTTTTAGCCGCTGCGCGGGTTGGCTTTTGGATTACATTGAAGCCAATGCGGGGCTGCCTGACCGCCATGGATGGCGGAAATGCCGATTGTACAGGAGCACACAATCGGCCCTGCGCCGGGCCTCGTGCGCATGAATTCAGCCGCAACGCCGGATATAAACCAAACGCCGGATTGTAGATACCATCTCTCCAGACCGCTCACAACACCTTAAACGGCTACTTGTGGGCGGTATTCGCTCTGATGTTTTACAACACCAAAGCAAATTTGTACCAGCTTGCGCATGGCGGCACCAAGCGCCTGCATTTTACTTTTCCCGTTTGCCAAAAGCCGCTGATATTGCGCTTTGATATCCGGGTTCCACTGAGCGCAAACAATGGCTGCCATATACAGCTTGGCTCGAATTCTGGACGGCCCTTGCTTACTTAAGCGGCTACGGCCTTTCCACTGACCAGACTCCTGAATTCGTGGCACCAAGCCCACAAAGGCAGACACCTGGCGCGCTTGAGTGAAAGAGCGACTGTGGATCAGGCTCAACATGATTCTTGATATGACGGCTCCGACGCCGGGAATGCTGGTCATTATCTCCCGATCTTTCTTTAGCTGCGGGTGACGATCAATATGATCATCGATTTCTTTTTCCAGGCGCTGCTTTTCTGCTTTCAGCTGAGAGATCATCAGGGTTAGAGATTCAATAACCAGATCAGACGTACGTGTGAATTCAGCCTTTTCAAGGCGATTGGTTTCCCTCTGAAGATCGGCTTCCAGAGCTTCTAGCCGGGCAATCAGTGCTTTCAGTTCGCGGATTTCTTTGGCCTCAGGCTGCCATCGTTCTGGCTGCATTCTCAGGCTATATTGAGCGAGCATCATGCGTCTTTGGCATCTGTTTTATGCACGCTGCCCAGGCTACTGGAGAACTCTTTTGTTCTGGCTGGGTTAACGACACAGACCTGGAAACCAGCCTCAGACAAAGCATAGGCAAGCGACTCGTGGTAAATACCAGTAGCTTCAATAACGATCTGCATCTCCGCAGGACTGGCTTTGGTCTGATCGGTAAGCCAGGCGCTCAACGCATCGTGACCTTGCAGCGTGTTTTGAAATGTTTTGGTTTTAACTTTGCTTTTTTCGACATCACGCAGCCAGCAGCAATCGAGTTTGGCTTTGCTGACATCAATTCCGACGTAGTGCATCTCTCATTACCCTTGTACATTCAGCATCACTGCTGAGCAGGTGCTTGGATACCATTCAATGTTTGAGAATGAAGGAATCCGGGAGTCTGATCTACAATACTGCATCAAAGTGCATAGGAGCGGCTCAGCTTCACCGGATTCAGTGAACATCAGATAGCTACTCAGATGTTCGTGGAGAGATACAAGGAGCGGGCCATGCCCGCGATAGCGCTCGATTAAGCAGGCGCATACATTCAGACGCAACGCCGGATATAAAACAAACGCCGAATTGTGGGGGCGGATCTTATCCGCGACGAGCCCCACATTCACTCTGATATGTAGGGTGGGCACTGCCCACCAAATGGCCTGTAAAGAAAGCCGCTGCTCAGCAATGAGTGGCGGCTTTGTTGCAGGTATCAGCGATTCGTCCACGAAGCCCCGTATATAAAGAATCGGTCGAACGATATACAGTATATTTTCGTGCTATACGCAAATCAGGCGCGCTGATTATTCGTGCTTGCTCATATTGCCAGAGGCTAGTAATTTAAACGCCAAATGAATCAATAGCTTGCCCTCAGAGTTACAATAAGGGTTTACAAACTGACTGGTTAATACTGCTGCGTTTTGAGCCTGAATTAACAGGCGTGCGCGTTTTTCCGGAAGAGATTTTTGAGTTATGGACGATTTCTCTGCTGGGTAATGAGCTACGCGGGGGGGGCTCGAAAGAGTCGTTCAGGGTAACAGCGCGCACACACACTAATACACTGTTAGGCTACAAGTTAGGAAATAATATGCTCAAAAAATTTATAAATGGCATGCTTTTCGGGACTGGTTTTGCTGTTGCCTTCATCGTCGTCCTAGTCGTTTACTTCAACTTCTTCTTTGTGAGTGCTGTGAATTCGACTTTTGAAAAGAAAGAAACTGTCATTTCAGATGTTCCTGGTGTGCCGAAAATAAGTAATCGATTTTTAGGTTCATCTGCAGTTTATGCAGGTGGATTTCTGAACAACAATAGTGGTGTTTTATCCACAGGTCCTGGAGAAATTAAGGGGCTAGTTACTTCGAATGGCTATCCCACTGAAGGATTAAGACTCCGGCTAGCCTTAAACGGTAAAGTTATGAGTCAATGGGCAACAACAAATAGCTCCGGGGAGTATGCGATTTCAGTTCCCTACGGCGAGTACAAAATAGATGGCTACGAACTAGATCGTAAATCCGCAAATGAGATTCTATCAGGTTTAATTGACAGCCCCATGAATATACATTTCAGTGGTTCATTCACTGTTGCTAAAGGCAAGCAGGGCGTTGGTATCAATTTTAGGTTTGTTGATCCTGTAATAAAAACAATAAACCAAACCACCTATAATGTGAATGGCCCCGTTATGATTTCTTGGAAACCATACTCAGGCGCAGAAAGTTATAATATCCAGATTTACGAAAAGTCTAGTCCGCATGAATATTTTGGAACTAATACTTTGTTTGCTTGGTCAGGCCGTCCCAAAACAAATGAGACCACTATTGATTTAAAAACCTATACACAGGATCTGAAATCAGGCTATTACTACTCATATGAGATAAGCGCTATGGATGAAAATGGTCAGCAAATATCAGAGTCAGCGAAAAGTCATCAAGGTTATGACTTTGAAATCAAGTAAAGGCCTGGCAAAGCGAAGCGGTCGGACAAATTTCCGCAGAACGCGGGGTTATAGCGCTTAGAGGTTTATGGATAATCTAGAGAAAATACAAAAGATAATTCCTCTTTGGTATGCCTATAAAGTTTGGGCTGAGGAGTTACTTATGAGGGCTTTTAATCTTGAAGGTGTGCAAGATATCCTGAAAAGTGAGTTTCGAGGCTTTCATCAAATACCAGGAACAAACTGGATGTACCGTACGCATGGAGTAGGTGTCGATATCTACCGTACTGCTGATGTTGGAGGTATCGACTTTGATTTCGACAAACCTGATCCCGACGAATGGCGTTTAATAATATTCTTCGAAAAGCAGTACAATGAGGGGAGCTTACCTCCCGATTAATATCGCGAGTTGTACGAAGATGAGGGTTTGCTTCAGTGTTTCGTAACGCAAGCATTGTCATAGTCGCGGCTATAGCAAGGGTCGGCAACGGACCTGTGAACCTGTTACTTGATTGCTGGTGTAATTACGTACCAGGTCTGCAGAGAGCTGTGGCTGGCGTTAGAGTGCTCCAATGAATTTTAACAATCTTCCTTTGCATGATGCCTTTATCGCAGCAATACACATTGGCTGGGATGCAGCACGCTGTGATATTTGCGTCAACATTGTTGACGGCGGTAATCATTGGTTGCTGTTTGAACGTTTCACTAAGCTAGAATTTTCGCGGGTATTAGACTAAAAGGAAAGGTGCTTATGAAAGACTGGATTCCGTTTCTTCAGGAATTAATCTGGCCTATTTTTATAGGTTTTATGATTTATTTAAATCGAAGATGGTTTAGTCAGTTTTTAAAGACAATTGAGCAAAGAGTTCGTGATGGTAGTGGATTTGTCATAGGTCCTGGAGGTGTTTCTGTAGGGAAGGCACCAGCTTTACCTGATGAGGTTGAAGAGGAGGATGAAATTGATGATGGGTATGTTCCTGATGTTCCTGTATCCGCTGAACTACTAAAAAGTGATGCAGATGATTTTAAATACACGTTGTCGCATACGTCATCGTTATGGAAGTTGAAAAATGGCCGTCCATTCTACCGGATAGCTGTAACAACACATGCTGAGAGTGAGCAAGCAAAAAGTAGGATTGAAAAAGTTGTTTATAAACTACATCCAACCTTCAAAAACCCAATTCGTCCGGTAATAACCCCAGAGAATGACTTCCTCCTTAGGACAAATGGATGGGGTGAATTTACATTGAAGGCTGAGGTGTTTCTTAAGGGAGTAGATGAACCTGTATTGTTGAGCAGATATATAGAATTAAAAGCATAATAAGGCATTGTTGCAGATAAAATGCTAAATGCGGGCGCCATATGAAGGTCCAAAAATTCAAAGATCGCCGATATAAATGGCGATCCTGAATCAGAAATTTCACCTTGTCTTTCGGCTGCCATGATTGATTACCTGAACAGCGCGAGTGCTCAGCCTGCGCTTTTTACTGCTGTTTTAACCAGAGCCTGATTCAGAGGAATAATGCGATGACAGGAGTAATACGATGATCTGGCTGCAACAGGATATTCAGCTCAGCGCCAAAGCGCGCGGCTTTCACCTGATTACCGGCGAAATCCTGCGACAGTTGCCACAGCTTAAGCAGATTCAGACCGGGCTCGCGCATATTTTCATTCAGCATACCTCGGCGTCGCTGACGGTGAATGAGAATGCTGATCCTACGGTACGCAGTGACTTTGAAGCGGTCTTTAACCGTCTGGTGCCGGAAGGCGAGCCTTATTACCGCCATACGCTGGAAGGTGACGATGATCTGCCTGCGCATATTAAAGCCAGCCTGTTAGGGCCTTCGGTCACTTTGCCGGTGACAGATGGCGCCTTTAATTTAGGCACCTGGCAGGGCATTTATCTGTGTGAGCACCGTGACCATGGTGGTTCACGGCGTTTGCTGGTTACCCTGCAGGGCGTCTGAGCGCTGCTTATTTGCTCAGGCATCCGGAGCGAATCCGGTCAGTTATGCCCTCATAATTATTTGTTCTTAGGGATAGCGGGTGCTTCCTTTACAATGCCCGCCTTTCATCTGCTGGCAGGACTGCTCCCGTGAGTCTTAACACTTCTTCTGAACCTGGCGCTGCGGCGTCTTCTTCATCGGCCACTTCTTCAGCGGCTGCTGTGGCCCCATCCGCGCTGGCATTGTTGCCGATCGGTTTGTTTCTGGCGCTGTTTATCGGTGGCGGTCTGTATTACCAGCAGGCCGGGGTGGACTTTGCCTTTTATCAGGTGCCGGCCCCGGTGGCGATTCTGCCGGCCATTCTGCTGGCACTGTTGCTGGCCCGTGGCACGCTGAACCAGCGCGTCGATGCCCTGATTCGCGGCTGTGCCGATAATACCCTGATTACCATGGTGCTGATTTTCCTGCTGGCCGGTGGTTTTGCCAGTGTGGCCAAGGCCATTGGCGGTGTGGATGCGACGGTGAATTTTGGTCTCAGCCTGATTCCGGCGCCGCTGGTGTTGCCGGGCCTGTTTGTGATGACCGCTTTTATCGCCACTTCGATGGGTACCTCTATGGGCACCATCGCAGCTATTGCACCTATTGCGGTGGGCATCAGCGAGGCAACGGAGTTATCGACGGTACTGACCATCGGTACGGTGATGGGCGGGGCGATGTTTGGCGATAACCTGTCGATTATTTCCGATACAACCATTGCTGCAACCCGCACCCAGGGTTGTGAAATGCGCGATAAATTCCGCATGAATTTTAAAATTGCCTTACCGGCGGCAATCATCACCCTGTTATGGCTGGCTTATCAGGGCGCGGCCAGCGAGGCGCAGCAGGTGAGGGGTTATGACCTCCGGCTGGTGCTGCCTTATATCGCGGTGCTGGGGTTAGCGCTCAGCGGTCTGAACGTTTTACTGGTGCTGTTCGCCGGTATTGTTCTGGCCGGTGTGATCGGCCTGGTCCGGGTAGAGGATTATCATCTGGCGAACTGGGCGAAAGATATTTACGCCGGTTACGGCAGCATGCAGGAAATTATGATTCTGTCGATTTTCATCGGTGGCCTAGCGGCGCTGATGAAAGCCGGTGGTGGCCTTGCCTGGATCGGTGCTTTTATTGACCGCCTGAGCCGTAAAGGCAGCGCTCCGAAAGATCACCGCCGTGCCGGTGAATTCAGTATTATCTCGTCGGTGGCGCTGGCCAACCTCTGTACCGCCAACAATACCGTAGCCATTATTATTTCCGGCAGCCTGGCGAAAGATATTGCCGAGCGTTACGGCGTAGACCCAAAGCGCAGCGCCAGTCTGATGGATATTGCCTCCTGTGTGGTGCAGGGCATTATTCCTTACGGTGCGCAGATGCTGCTGGCCGCCTCGCTGGCGGCGTTATCACCGCTGCAGCTGGTCAGTGCGGTTACCTATTGCTGGGCACTGGGCGCCGTTGCTCTGATCTCTGTTGTAATTGGTAAACCCGCAGGACGTTAAGTCCTGCCTTTAAAAAGGCTGTTTTATGATTGTCCGTCCACGTCCCAATGCCATTGCGCTGCTGTTTGTGATTCGTGGTTCGGTTGTGCCGCGCATTTTTCCGCATCTGCTGGCGGTTGGATTATTTGCCGCCGCGGTCAGTGCGCTGCATGAACTGCGCTGGCTGAGTGTTCCGGAGTTTTCTCTTGCGCCGTTTACTCTGCTCGGTGTGGCGCTGTCGATTTTTCTCGGTTTCCGTAATAACGCCTCTTATGAGCGCTGGTGGGAAGCGCGCAAGCAGTGGGGGGCGATGGTGTACGAAATCCGCAGTCTGGCGCGCTCCAGCGAGACGTTGCTGGATCTGCAGGCCGAACATTCGGCGGCCGGACAATTGCGCCACGATTTACTGCACTGGTGTGCTGCACATTGCCATGCGCTGCGCGGCTCATTGCGTAAGCAGGACAGCCGCAAAGAGCTGAAACCCTGGTTAAGTAATGACGATATCGAACGCGTATTCAGCCACCAGAATCCGGCCGAATATTGCCTGCGCCGCGCCGGGCGGATTATTGGTGAACTGTACCGCCAGCAGCATATCGATGCGGTGGGTCTGCGGATTCTGGACGAGCATTTAACCCGCTTAGCTGCCGTGCAGGCCGCCAGTGAGCGTATTGCCACCACGCCGCTGCCGTTTGCCTACACGCTGCTGACCCACCGTACCGCTTACCTGTACTGTTATTTACTGCCCTTTGGTCTGGTGCCATCACTGGGCTGGTATGCGGCGTTATTTACAGTGATTGTGGCGTACACGTTTTTTGGTCTGGATGTGCTGTCCGAAGAAATGGAAGAGCCTTTTGGCTGCGCGGCCAACGACCTGCCGCTGGATGCCCTGTGCCGGATTAACGAGATATCCATTGCTGAGTCGCTGGGTGAAACACCGCCGCCATTGCTGCAGCCGGTTAAGCATGTGTTGCAGTAATTAGGGCTGATCAGTCACTACTTCCAATAGTTTGGAGTGACATTAATCGATTACAGCGTTTCAACCTGAAACGCCTTTCCGGGGCTCCGCCCCTGGCCCCCTGCAAGGAGAGGTATCTCCTTACGATCCTCTCTTTTCGGCGCGTCCGGCTTCATCCAGCCAACGGCAATGATTATGCGGCACGCAAAACAATTCGCCCCGGAACGACGTTTTAAAATACCCATAACTTGTATCGTTCCGGGGCAGGGTTTTGCTCTGAAGGCCGCAGAATCATCTGGTTGTCTGGCGCCGCACGATCGCCGGTTACAGTAATCCGCTCAGCCGTATTTCAAAGGAAACCGTGTTTGATGCATGGCATTTAATGAAATGCGGCCCGAAAAGCGCAAATCAGGGAGTTGGGACGCAGGTGTTTGCCCCGCAACGGCTGTTAACGTGCAGCCAGCGCTGGCTGGTTGCTTAAGAGAACAGCATTACGCTGATGGCTGTACATTATTGAAGGCGTCGGGAATAACTGCATCTGGCGGGAGCATTCAGGAAAGCACCAGAGCTGTTATTTCCTGAATGCCTGATGACGCTGCATCAGAGCTGATGCAGCGTATCACGTGATAAAACCGGGCGCTTATTCCACGCCCTGAGACTTCAGGTACTCATCATAAGTACCGTGGAAGTCTACGATCTCGTGATCGCGGATTTCGATAATGCGGGTTGCCAGCGAGGATACGAACTCACGGTCGTGGGACACGAAAATCAGCGTACCTTCGAACATTTCCAGCGCCGCATTCAGCGATTCGATGGATTCCATGTCCATGTGGTTGGTCGGTTCGTCCATGATCAGCACGTTGTGGTTGTGCATCATCAGCTTACCGAACAGCAGACGGCCTTTTTCACCACCGGAACAGACTTTCACTGATTTCTTGATGTCGTCCTGGTTAAACAGCAGACGACCCAGAGTTGCACGTACTGCCTGATCATCGTGCTCGGTGGTCTTCCAGCGTTCCATCCAGGCAAACAGATCCATGTTTTCGGCGAATTCGTATTCGTGATCCTGCGCGTAGTAACCCAGGTTCGCGTTTTCCGCCCACTTAATGGTGCCGGACTTCGGTGTCAGGTCGCTCACCAGACACTTGAGGAAGGTGGTTTTACCCGCGCCGTTGGCACCGATAACCGCAATCTTCTCGCCGGCTTCAACCATCAGGTTGGTGTTTTTGAACAGCAGCTCATCGCCTTCATAACCGTGGCTCAGGCCTTCCACTTCCAGCGCCAGACGGTGCAGTTTCTTTTCCTGAGTAAAGCGGATAAACGGGTTCTGACGGGTAGACGGCTTGATATCGTCCAGCTTGATCTTGTCCATCTGCTTGGCACGGCTGGTGGCCTGCTTGGCTTTGGAGGCGTTGGCCGAGAAGCGCGATACGAACTGCTGCAGTTCAGCAATCTGCGCTTTCTTCTTGGCGTTTTCTGATTGCATACGTTCGCGCGCGGCGGTGGAGGCAATCATAAAGTCATCGTAGGTACCCGGATAAATGCGGATATCGCCGTAGTCGATGTCGGCCATATGGGTACAGACGGAGTTCAGGAAGTGACGGTCGTGCGAGATGATGATGATGGTGCACTTCATGTCATTGAGGATACCTTCCAGCCAGCGGATGGTGTTGATATCCAGGTTGTTGGTCGGTTCGTCGAGCAGCAGGATGTCCGGGTTAGAGAACAGCGCCTGCGCCAGCAATACACGCAGCTTCCAGCCCGGAGCCACTTCGCTCATCGGACCTTCATGCAGTTCGGTTGCGATACCGGCGCCCAGCAGCAGCTCACCGGCACGGGATTCGGCGGTGTAGCCACCCATCTCAGCGAACTCACCTTCCAGCTCGGCGGCACGCATATAGTCGTCTTCGGTCGCTTCCAGGTTGGCGTAGATCGCATCACGCTCTTCCTTAACGGCCCACAGCTCTTTGTTACCCATCATCACGGTGTCGATAACGCGATACTGTTCAAAGGCGAACTGATCCTGGCTCAGCTTGCCCAGACGCTCGTTCGGGGTAATGCTGACATTACCGGCGGTCGGCTCCAGAGAACCGTCCAGAATTTTCATAAAGGTGGATTTACCGCAGCCGTTGGCGCCGATCAGGCCATAGCGATTACCGTCACCAAACTTGACGGAGATGTTTTCAAACAGAGGCTTGGCACCAAACTGCATGGTGATATTAGCGGTGGAGATCACGGGTCAATCCTGATAGAAGAAGGGTTTTACGAAAGGGCGCGACTATACGTGTTTTTCGTGCAAAAAACGAGCATCTGAGGCGTTTTTGCGCCGCATTGGGATGATTTCACCGTCTGGTTTGAGGCTGGGTGAAAGCCAGGGGAGAGTCCGCCAGCCGCCCAGACATTCAGGAGAAAAATCATGGATACAGACAATATCAATGAACAGACCGTACTGGACTTCTGGTTCAGCGAACTGAGCCCCAAACAGTGGTGGGTGAAAGATCCGCAGCTGGACCGGGATATTGAGTGCCGCTTTGGCGATATACACGCAGCTGCCTGTGCCGGGGAGCTGTATCACTGGCGTGTCAGTGCGCGCGGACGGCTGGCTGAAATCATTGTGCTCGACCAGTTTTCACGCAATATCTACCGCGACAGCGGGCGTGCCTTTGCCGCTGATCCGTTAGCACTGGTGCTGGCACAGGAAGCGGTGGCAGCAGACGCTGATGCGGGTCTGGCGGTGAGCGAATGCCTGTTTCTGTATATGCCTTATATGCACAGCGAATCGCTGCTGATTCACGATGAAGCGCTGCGTCTGTTTGCCCGTCCGGGGCTGGAAGATAACCTTAACTTTGAACATCGCCACCGCGATATTATTGCGCGCTTTGGCCGCTATCCGCATCGCAATGCCTTGCTGGGGCGCGAATCAACGGCAGAAGAACTGGCGTTTTTACAGCAGCCGGGGTCGTCGTTTTAGGATTTGTTCAGAATACAGGTACAGGGAATCGTTATGTTTACGCTTGATATTAATGAGTCAGTCAGCCTGGCTCTGGTTCAGCCGTCGTTCGCCGGCCGCTATCTGGCGATTGTCGAGGCTGAGCGCGACTATCTTTCGGAGTGGCTTGCATGGCCGCCCCACGCCGATTCGGAAGAATTTTTCCTGCGCTTTATCCGTGGTGCTCTGCATGATTATGCCGATGGTAAATCGATGACATGCGCGGTGTTGTATCAGGGCGTTGTGGTGGGCAATGTCAGCTACAACAGCATTTGCCGAAACCTTGGTAAAGCAGAAATAGGCTACTGGCTGAGCAAGGAATATCAGGGGCGGGGAATTATGACAACGGCGGTCCGCTATCTTATTGATGATGCTTTTAATCGACTGAAGCTGCATAAGGTGCAGATATCGGCTGCCGCAGAGAATGAACCGAGCCGTGCATTATGTGAACGTCTGCATATGACCCTTGAAGGCATTATCCGCAACAGTGAAAACCTTAATGGCCGGGTAGTGGATCATGCTGTCTACGGGATACAATCCGCGCAATGGCTGGCCTTAACGGCCGCTGAAACCTGACAGGAACCCCTATTTTTTATGGCTGTTTTAACCGTATTACAAGCACCTGACCCCCGCCTGCGGGAAGTTGCCCGTCCGGTAACCGATATCCGCAGCGTACAGACACTGATCGACGATATGTTCGACACCCTGTACGCCACTGACGATGGCATTGGTCTGGCGGCGACCCAGGTGGGCCGTCGTGAAGCCTTGCTGGTGATTGATCTTTCGGAAGAACGTAATGAGCCGCTGGTGCTGATTAATCCGGAAATTATCCGTGGCGAACATAAAGAAGCCGGTCAGGAAGGTTGTTTATCGGTGCCTGGCTATTATGCCGATGTTGAGCGTTTTACCTCGGTAACGGTGTCGGCGCTGGATCGTGATGGTAAGGCCATTACGATTGAAAGCGATGAGTTTCTGGCGGTTGTCATACAGCACGAAATGGATCATTTAAAAGGCAAATTATTCATTGATTATCTGTCGCCGGTTAAACAACAGATGGCGTTGAAAAAGGTGAAAAAACAGCAGCGGGAAAGTGTTCGCGGTTGATTGATTGGATTCGCCGTCAGCAGGACGCTGACGGCCGATATGTATTATTTTTCCTGCAGCACCTCTTTAAAAGCTAACATGGCATTCAGTGCCGCCGGAAAGCCGGCATAAACCGACATCTGTAAAATCACTTCTTTGATTTCATCGGCGCTGCAACCAACATTCAGTGCGGCCTGTAAATGCACCTTCAGTTGCGGCTGGCAGTTACCGAGCGCCGTGAGCGCGGCAACGGTGGCTATTTCGCGTGATTTAAGATCCAGCCCCGGACGGGAGTAGATATCTGCAAAAGGGTATTCGATGGTGTAGCGCGCCAGATCCGGACAAATATCCTGCAGGCTGTCGATCACCTTATGCCCGGCTTCACCATCAATTTCGCTGAGTTTTTTCAGTCCCTGTTCAAAGCGTACGCTGGTCATATTCCTGCTTCCTGTTAATTAAAGAGAAAGCAGGTTAGGGCTTTGAGTTAACTCTAAGTCAAGCGGATTTCAGCCCTTGCCGGTCAGCTGACGGTAATAACCGATTTTGTTATCCAGAGCCTGCAGATGCTCCAGTTCGCGGGCAATTCTTGCCTGCAGAATATCGCGGTGCTGTTGCAGTAACTGCTGGCGTTCAGCCATTGTGCTGTCGCCCTGTGCGCGGAATTCTGCGTATTCAATAATGTGCTGCAGCGGCATGCCGGTGTCTTTGAGGCGCAGAATAAAGGTGATCCATTCCAGATCTTTATTACTGAATACCCGGTGGCCACTCTGGTTACGCTGTACCTGTAACAAGCCGATTTTTTCGTAATAGCGCAGGGTATGGGCAGAAACCCCGGTTTGTTCGGCAAAGGCTTTGATATTCATAAGCGGAAGAGGGGTGTCTGAGTGAATGTTTGGCTGGTTGTGACTGACCAGCAAGGCCACCGCATGGTTTGCCGGCGGCCAGAGCAACTTTTTACAATGGAACGGCTTTTTACAATGGAACGGCGGCATCCTGCGATGCCTTAAGTTTACCATTTGCCACGGCAGCGCTGAGACCACAAACCAGTGCCATGGTGCAGACAATGGTTGCTCCTGACGGCAGATCCCACAGCGCCGACAGCATCAGCCCGGCGGCATAAGCACAGGCCCCGGTAACGTAAGCACGCAGCAGCGGATGCTGGCGGACTTTCTGTACGGCAAGTGCCGGCATAATCAGGCTGGCAAATACCAGATAGACACCAACCAGCTGCACCGAGGTGGTCACACTGATGGCAAACAGGGAATAAAACAGCAGCGGGCTCTGTTGTTTGCCACGGACAACTCTCAGGCCAGCCCCAAGCCCGAACCACAGCGCCAGTACCGCCGCATAAATAATGGCCACCGGGATCAGCTGGCTGTAGGTGACCCACAGAATCTGTCCGGCGAGCAGGTCTTTTAACGCTTCGCCACCATGTGGGTTACTGCTCAATACCAGCAGTCCGCCGCTGGCGGCGAGTACAAACACGCAGCCGATAATGGCTTCCTGATTGTCTTCCCACAGCGTCTCGGTGGCATACAACAACAGTGCACCGGCTAAGGCGGCAGCCATTGCGATCAGCTGTACCTGCCAGCCACCGGCTTCCCAACCCAGGCTGTAGGCAATGATGACCCCGAGTCCGGCAATCTGGGCAATGGCCAGATCGAGAAAAATAATACCGCGGCTGAGAACCTGACGGCCCAGTGGTATGTGGGTGGTCAGCACCAGCAGCCCGGCGAGAAACGCCGGGGCAATGATGGATAGCTCCAGATTGCTGAACAGACTCATGGTGCGAGTCCGTCTAACAGGCGTGAAATGGTGTCGTCGTAGAGGCTGAACAGATCCTGCGCCTGCTCACTGCCACCCACGGTAAAGGGCAAAGCAATGGCCGGAAGGCCGGTTTTATCCGCCAGCCATTCGTCAGCACGGCCATCCTGATAGGCCGCGCGGATGATCATTCTGGCCGGCTGGGTATCCAGTTGTTGCAATACCTCTGCCAGATGCCCGGCGCTGGCGGGCACGCCGGGTTTCGGCTCCAGCGTGGCGACCTCTTCCAGCCCCAGCCACTGCTGCAGATAACTCCAGCTGCGGTGGTGTACCACAATGGCAACACCGCGCAAGGGTGCTGCTTTTGTTTCCCAGCGCTGCATGGCGGCCTGCCAGCGTTGGCCGAAATCATCGGCGCGTTGCTGATAGGCGGCGCTGTTGTCAGTATCCAGCTGTTGCAACAGTGGTAGCAGGGCTGCGGCAACCTTACTGATATTGTGCGGGCTGGTCTGAATGTGAGGATTACCACCGGGATGCACGTCGCCTTGTGAGCGGTCGATGATTTGCGGTTTATCCAGAGTTTCGACAAAACGGGTGGCTTCAAAATAACCGGGTTTGCCCGGTTGCACCTTGCTGTTACCGGACTGGCGCAGCAGAAGAGGCAGCCAGCCGCTTTCCAGCTCGGAGCCGGTGCAGATCAGCAGGTCGGCTTTGCGCATCTTCGCAATCAGACTCGGCCGTGCCTGAATATGATGCGGGTCCTGTAAGGCGGTGGTAGCGGTGAACACCTCAACGTTATCACCGCCCAGCTCCTGCGCCAGTGCGCCCCATTCCGGCTCGCAGGCGAAGATATTCAGCGCTGCAGCCTGTGCAGTGGTACAGCCACCAACAAGCAGCAACGGCAGCAGAACAGCGCGTGCTTTGTGTAATATTTTTTTCATCACGCTCTCCTTAAAAACGGTGTGCGCCGTGGGCGCCGAGGCTCATGGTGTATTGCAGCAGCCACTGATGATCGATCTGTGGCTGAGACTCATCGCGGTTGTATTGCAGACGCAGACGGCTGAACTCGCTGTTGCTGTAATCCAGCATCAGGCTGTTGCGTTGTGGGGTATGGTTTTGCGCGTCGAGCACGGTGCCGGCAAAGGCGGCGTCATTCTGGCCAGCGTCGAGCTGATCGTGGCGCACACCGGCACGCCAGCCGTGGGTAAACTGATAAATTGCCTGCAAATACCAGCCTTTGGGTGTGGCCGAGTAGGGCAGTTCGCTGCCACCTGCGGGGGTAAAGTCACCGTCGTTTTTGCTCAGCAGATATTCGCCCTGCAGTTTCAGGCTGCGGTTGTAAGCATTGCCGCCCGGAGACCATTTCCACACGAAGTCGGCAATGGCGACTTTGCTGCTGCCACTGAACAGGTCGGGGTTCTCTTCGTCGCCGCTTTCACGCGCATCGGCATTGGCATTCAGGTACGACAGACCGGCGCGCCAGCTGCTGCTCTGGCCAATATCGCCACCGCTGTGCACAAATACCGACCAGGCCCCCTGACCCTTACTGGCGCTGCCGCCGGCCGGATAAGCGCTGCCGTTAAACCATTCCGCGCCGACTTCGGTGTACAGCTCGGTCGGTGCCAGCCAGCGTAACTGTACGCCGTCGTCTTTATATTGCGTGCCCAGCAAGGCACGGTACGCCAGCGCAGTATCGGCAAAGTCCCAGGTGTGGGCATGTTGTTCGTTGAGATAACCGATGCCGGAGAAGAAGCGTCCGCCGCGGAAGGTCAGCCCGTCTGCCGGGCTGGTTTGCACGTAGGCGTTTTCTACTTCGGTTTCATCGCCCAGTGCGACGGTAATGGCACCGAACCAGTCGGGATCAATATTGGCGCTGATGTTTAATTCCGACTCGCCCAGCGCAAAGCCCTGGCTGCCGGGTTCGCTTTCTCCGCCTAAGGGCAGACCGGCGATGGCGTAGTCATCGGGTTCACGGGAAAAGTGGCCGAGTGTGCCATTCAGAATCAGGCCAATAGCCGGATTAAATGCATTGGCAGAATCGGCGGCCCACAGTGGCGCGGGCAGAATAGCGGACAGGCTAAGCAGGGCACAGCAAGGCAAAATGCCGGTACGGGATACAGACATGGTGTTCTCCTGAAAAAATACACGTATCACCGGTATGCGCTAACACACCGGTAATAATTCTGGGTTTAACGGATTCAGGAAAAACGGGGTGGGGCGCGTGCCTGTGAGGCTGTTAAAACGGTCGTTGCAGTGCCAGGCGCTGGTGGACAGATGGTGCTGTGCTGGCCAGGAATGCAGGGGGCTTCAGGACTGACGCCGGACAGGGCAGGTGTGCTGAGGTCGGATGCCTGCAGGCAGTAACTGCACAGCTCACCGGCGGGATGCTGTTCTGAGTGAGTCTGATGCCATAACGCAGCCGACTGACCGATAAGCAACAGCATCGTCAGTAACAGGACATGGTTCAGAGAAAGCAGGGTTCGTTTCACAGCATCGGCACCAGAGACAGGCGCGCTCAGACTAACACGCCGTCAAAGTGGGTCAACCGGCAATCGGAGCCAGTCTTATTCGCCGCCACACAGAAAATGACATGTTGATTTGCGCCATTTCCCGGACGCTGTCTCATCCTTCCGGACGAGGCCGGAACGGATACGGGCAGCTTCTGTTGTGATAAAACCGGGCAGAGGAAGCAGCCTGATCAGGCTTAGCGCGTATTTTTCTGCGGATTCCACCGGCATATATGAATTGTCGTTTTGAGACGTAAGTCTGATTCTGACAATAAAACATATTGTTTCTAACCGCTTTATCAATTGATGTGAAAGGATCGGCTGTCTAGAATGGCCGCTTACTGCTCAGTCTGTTTTATAAACCATATCATCAATAAGCAGTTTGTCTTTTCCTGGTTGCTCTGCGCGCTGATAGCGGCCGGGAATAATAATCTGTTGTTGATGTGAGTTTTGCAGGCTGATTTTCTGACAACTTGGAACGTTAAGCAGGTGCAATCAGTGAACGTCGAGGATGCGATCCGCTTTCAGTCTGACCTCAGTTTTTTTAATGAACTGCTGGCTGATAAAAAAATTCAGGTGCTGGCTGAAAAACGTATTAAAGAGGCCCGCCGTGATTCCTATCGCCGCAGTCTTCTTGGCCACAGCCTGAGGGTTACGGCCAGACTGGCGCCCGATCTTTTTAAGTATGTGCGTAATGCACAGGAAGCCCTGAATCTGGGCGATAAAAATGTTGAGGTCTACATCTATAACAGCCCCGAGCCTAATGCCAGCTGCAGTTACTCCGGTGGCGATGACATTATTCTGACCTTCAGTTCCGGTCTGTTAACCTCAATGAATGAAGACGAAATCAACTTTGTCGTTGGCCATGAACTGGGTCATGCTTTATTCAGCCATTATGCTTTACCGACCCATGCAATTCTTGAAGAAGGCACGCTGAATGCCAGTGATGCCATGAAGCTGATGTCCTGGAGCCGGCGCGCAGAAATCTCTGCTGACCGCGCTGGTCTGTTTGTCTGTAAAAGCCCGGAGGCGGCCATCAGTTCCTTCCTGAAGCTGTCCTGCGGTGTTGCTCATCCGATTATTGAATTTGATCTGAAAGAGTACTCGGCGCAGATTCAGGATTTATCTGAGTTATCAAAAAACACAGAAGATACATCCCATTGTTATTCCAGCCATCCGTTTAACCCTATCCGTATTATGGCCGTTGATTTATACAGCCAGTCGGATGAGTTTCAGCGTTTAACCGGACAGGGAACAGGGAATAAAACGCTGGCCGATGTTGATGACGGTATTCATAAAGTACTCGAGTATATGGAGCCTGTCAGCGATGAAGAGAAACAGGCCCTGCATAACCGGGCAATGTTCTGGGGCGGCGCCTGGGTGGCTTATGCGGACGGACATCTGGCCGATGCTGAAGCAGAAAACCTGATCGAGCAGGCCGGTGAAGAAATATACCGCGAAGGTATTCAGCTGCTGGAACAGGCTGAAGATCCTATCGGTCTTGCCCGTGAACAGTTTATTGAGAGCTCAAAGCCGCTGTTATCCCTGGGAGCTTCAAACCGCTGCGCCTTTATTCAGCGTCTGGTTGTGGTCGCCAGAGCCGATCAGAATATTGATGATCGCGAACTGGATGCCCTCACGGAAATGGCAAAAATTATGAATGTTGAACCTTCTTTTGTTCAGCAAATTTTAATGTTTCTCGAATAAGGAGAATCTTGATGACATCGAATGGAAGCACAAATCCATATCCAAACCCGTTCACCAGTAAGATTGTTGCTTACTGTGAAGAGATTGGCTGGAACTTTGAAGTCCGCTCTGAAACCTCGGTTAAAATGCTGTTTGTTGAAGATGACGGGCGTTCGCAGCTGGTCTTTTTTAACCGTCAGCAGGCGGGTAATGGCAGTGAAGTTGTATGTATTTCTTCGCCGGTTGTTCGCCTGAGCACCATCCAGGAATCTGATATCGATCAGAAAGCTTTCTTCAACGAATTGCTGGAGCTGAATGGCCGCTCCGCTAACTATCGCTGGGCATTTACCCGCATCAGTGAAGAAGATGAGCTGCTGATCGCTGTTGTGGATATGCTGCTGGATACTATGGATCTGAAAGAAATGGCGATGGCAGTATCTGCCGTATCAACCGTTGCAGACCGTATGGAAAGTCGTTTTGGCGTGGACGAGTTTTAAAGGAGATTAAAATGTCGAACAAATTTCATGAAATCATTGCAGGTCACGCCGACAAACTTGGCATTAATCTGAAAATTGATAATGAGCGCATGATCAGCGCGATGTTTGATATGGGCGAAGGGCGCTCACAGCGTGTTCTGGTGCTGCATCACCCAAGCGAAGACGGTACTAAAGACATTGTTGAAATTGCCTCGGCGGTACTGGATTTAAGTGGTATGCCGGATCAGCAACTGGGTGCTTCTATGGCACTGAAATTGTTGCGTGAAAATGACAGTACACTCTGTGCATCCTGGGCCATCGACAAGGTTGGCGGATGTCACCTGGTGGCGATGGGCAACTGGTGGCTGGATGAAATGGATACTGATGAATTCGGTACCACGCTGTATGGCGTAGCCGCAATGGCGGATAATCTGGAACAGCAACTCGGGGTTGATAACTTCTGATGCTGTAACGAAAACGGCCGCGGATAACAGAGTTATGCGCGGCCGTTTTTTATCCTGCTGCTTTGTCAGGATATGTTCTTCAGGATTTCTTTTTCAGACTCAGTGTTTTTTCCGTTTTTGTCTTTGGGTTACGGTACACTTTAGGCGCTGATTTTTTCTCAGCCGGTTTTTTATCCGCCTGATCCTGATTCCTTTCTTCTTTCTTTGTACCTGTTTTCTTCGTGTCTGGTTTTTCTGCTTTCTGCGTTTTTGGTGCAGATGTTTTTTGTTCTTTAGCCGGTTTTCTGGCGTCTTTACCCGACTCTTTTTTCGCTTCTTTTTTCAGGTCTTTATTGACCACAGCTTTCTGGTCAGCCTCTGTTGCCAGACGGATACCACTGTCTTCGATCACAATTTTGCGTTCTTTATACAGTTTGCCGATGGCCATTTTAAAGGTACGTTTGCTGACCCCGAACTGCAGTTCGATCAGCTCTGCCGGAGAGTGGTCGCTGAGGCCTAAGAGGCCGTGGTTATCTTCCATTTTCTGCAGGATTTTTTTCGCCAGCGGGTCGGCTTTGGTATGGCCTACCGGCTCCAGCATCAGATCAAGCTTATGATCGTCACGCAGACGTTTGATATAGCCTTCAACCCGCTGGCCGGTACGAATGGCTTTGCGGATATCGTCGTTGTGCAGCAAACCCCAATAGGTGTCGTTGACTACGGCTTTGTAGCCGATGTCGGTGCGCTGGGCGATCAGTAATTTTACTTTATCGCCGGTGGCCAGCGGTACCGGAGCACCGGGCCAGTTGGCTTTGACTTCGTCTTTGATAAAACGGTTTAAGCGCGCGCTGGCAACGATACGGTCGGTGTTATCGAGGTACAGATAGACCGCATAGGACTTACCGGCTTCCATGCGGTGGGTTTGCTCGGCGAAGGGCACAAACACGTCTTTGGCCAGGCCCCAGTCGAGAAAGGCTCCGGTTTGATTTACATCCACGGCTTCCAGCCAGGCGACCTGATGCAGCTGTGCTTTAGGGCGCAGGCAGGTGGCAATCGGACGGTCGTCGGAATCAAGATAAACAAAGACTTTAAGACTGTCGCCGATTTGCGTGCCAGCAGGAATTTGTTTGCGCGGCAGCAGAATTTTGCCGCCGTCGTTGTCATCCAGATACAGGCCGTGGGGCTGTTCATCGAGTACGGTCAGGGTGTTGTAGCGTCCGAGTTCGGCCATGATGGTATTCCGCGGCAAGGTGTTTCGGGGGCAGCATTATGCTGTCGTTTGTATCAGGATAGGCTGGCCTGTGGCCGGCGGCGCGCAGTTTATCACAGCCATGGGCGGAGGCAGAGTCCGGGTTCGGGCATTTCCATTCATGCGGGGCTGATAAAAAAGCCCCGCCAATGGTGATTGGCAGGGTTTGTGGCTGTTGCAGGTTTGTACTCAGGTACGCAATGCGCCCAGTTGTTTATCCAGACGGTCGAGCTGTTCGGTGACGTTATGGCTGCTCTGGTTGGCTTCCTGTGCCAGCTCGGCCAGCATGGTGGTGGCATCACCGATCACGGTGAGGTTACGGGTAATTTCACCGCTCACCGAGCTTTGCTCTTCGGCTGCCGTGGCCACCTGACGGATGTGGTCGGCAATTTCGCTGATCGCCTGTACTACTTCTTGCAAAGAGCCATGGGCTTCGCGGGTGGATTCCATCGCCAGCCCGGCTTTCTGGCTGCCACTGTCAATGATGCTGACGGCGGCTTTTACCTCGCCCTGCAGGCTGCCAATCATATTGTTAATTTCTTCGGTCGATTCCTGGGTTTTGGAGGCGAGGGTACGTACTTCATCGGCCACCACGGCAAAGCCACGTCCCTGTTCACCGGCACGGGCGGCTTCAATGGCAGCGTTCAGTGCCAGCAGGTTGGTCTGTTCGGCAATGGAGCCAATAACCACCAGGATGCGGTTAATATCGTCGGAGCGGGCAGATACTTTGGTGATCGACTCGCTTGCGGTATGCATGTTTTCGCTCAGCTCCAGCACCGTATCTACCGCGGAAGACAGGTTCTGCTGCGATGCGGTGACGGTAGAATGGATATCGTTGGCCCGTACCGCAACGTCGGAGGCAATGCGTGATACTTCCTGCGCTGTGGCCGACATTTCCTGAGTCGCGGTAACCACGTTATCCATTTCACTTTGTTGCTGATCGGTGGCTTTACGGGTTTTCTGGCTGATTTTCAGGTTCTCGGCTGACTCGCTGCGCACTTCGTGACTGACTTCTTTCAGCGCCAGTACCAGATCGCGCAGTTTGCTGAGGAAACGGTTAAAGCCGCCACTCAGGCTGATCAGTTCGGCGTGAGTATCAAGTTGCAGACGCTGGGAAAGATCGCCATCGGCGCTGGACAGTTGCTCGACCTGCTTATTCAGTACTTCCAGGGGTTTGGTAATGGACTGAATCAACAGGGTTATGGCAACCAGAGCGGCCCCGGCGAGAATCAGCGCCAACAGCAGCTGGCTGCTGAGCACCGAGGTTTTTTCATCGGCGACCAGCGCTTTCAGGGTTTCGAGATCGGCGAGGGCGACGTTCAGCGGCAGTTCGATCAGCAGTGACCACTCACTGTTGGAGGCCGGAATTTTCAGCCCACGGGCAACATACAGGTTATCTTTTCCGCTCAGCAGGCCTTCGCCTTTATGCAGTTTGCTCAGCGTATCGCCTCTTTCCGGCAGAGACTCTTTTAAAGGCCGCATCAGCTTATCTTTGTAGTGGCTTGAGGCGACCACCAGACCTATTTCACTGAGTAATGTTACCCGGGCTTTGCCGCTGTAGAGCGACTGGCTCAGTTCATCCACCAGTTTCTGGAAAATGGGCAGGTTAACGTCAACACCGGCAATGCCGCGGAAAGTACCATTGGCGATAATCGGCGCGGTGAGACTGGTCATCAGTTCTTCATAGCCGGGGCTGATCTCATACAGGTAGGGTTCCATCAGGCAGGGAATTTTTTTATCGCGGCTGCAGAGATACCACTCGGATTGACGGATGCCGAATTCATTACGGGCATCGAGGTATTTTTCGTCCGGATCGTCGACTTTCTGCTGTTCGACCTGACCGGACTGATTGCGGATCCAGTAGATTTCCAGTGAGCCGGTGCGTTCGGCGTTGTAAATCAGGCCTGAGTCGACGAACTCGCTGTCACGACCATCGAAGCCGTTACGCTCGAACTGGGCGTATGTGGAGCTGACATCCTTATTGGCTGCAAGTGCGGCCCCCATCATTGCGCTGACCTGAGCGCGGCTGCCATCACCATTTTCAATCGCGGTTTTAATGGCGGCAGCCATTGTCATAGGAATGCGGTAGGCGGCGTTGATGTAGTTACTGATCTGCTCGCCATAGGCCTGGGTTTTGGTCTGCAGTTGGGTAATAACGGCCTCGGTCAGATTTTTTTCACTGTGCTCCTGCAGTTGTTCGCTGAGCGAACTGATGCCCTGATAACTGCGCCAGGTCAGGGCGGCGGCCAGCAACAGAATGGCTGACAGCGTGATGGCAAACAGCTTGGTTTTAAGGGGTAAGGATTTCATGCAAGGCTCCGGAAGGCGTGGTCATACCAAATCAGTATAGTTTCTGATCTGATCTCTGCGTCCGGTTTGCCCGATTTGTCCTCTTGGGCTGCTTAACCTGATGAAAAAACAGGAAAAACCGCCGTCATCACGGTTTTTCCTGTGGCGCTGTTGCTGTTTCAGCGACCGCTGAACTTTGCCGCGCGGCGTTCCATAAATGAACGTACGCCTTCGGCGGCATCGTCACTCTTCAGCACCTTACCCATATCGCCGAAGACGGTGCTCAGTGCAGTGGTATCACCGTGCAGACGCGCGGTTTTTGATGATTTCAGCGCGGCGCGCACACCCAGCGGGGCCGCGGCGGCCACTTTCTGTGCCAGTTCACGGGCACGGCTGTGCAGCTGGCTGAATTCACAGAGTTCGGTCAGCATGCCCCAGTCGTAGGCCTGCTGGCCGCTGAATTCATCACCGGTCAGCAGATAACGCTGTGCCCGTGCCCAGCCGATTTCTTCCGGCAGGCGCACCGTACCGCCGCCGCAGGGGTAGATACCACGCTGTACTTCCAGTTGGGCAAAGCGGGTATCGGCGGTGCCGAGGCGGATATCGGTATTGAGCAACAACTCCAGACCGGAGGTGTAGCACAAACCATGCACGGCAATGATCAGTGGCTTACTCAGGGTTTCGCCGGAAATACCGTAGGGGTCAATTTCGCCTGCGGCCATCTGCGGGGCGCCGCCCTGAGCAAAGATAGGGGCCCATTTATCCAGCTCCAGACCGGCGGTGAAGTGTTTGCCATCGGCCAGAATCACGCCCACGCGCAGATCATCGTCGTGCTGCAGGCGGTACAGTGCCTGTGCCAGCAGATGGTAACTCTCCGGGTCGAGGGCGTTCAGTTTGTCGGCACGGTTAAAGGTGATGGTGAGGATATGCTCACTGGCTTCAACGAGTACTTTGGCAGTCATGGTGTGTTGTCCTGTGCAGTTGCTGATTAAAACCAGTCCGGGTTCATGGTGGTGCAGGTATCGTCAAATCCGGCTAACAGTTTGGCCTGATGCTCAATTTCCGGCAGTTCCCAGCGGATAAAGTAGCGTGCAGCCTGCAGTTTGCCGGCGAGGAACTGCTGGTCGTCTTCTGCCGCCGAAGCGCCAAAGGTGTCGATAGCCTTGTCGGCCATTTCCAGCCACAGCCAGCCGATCACCATCTTGCCCATCATGTCGAGATACAGCGCCGAGTTGCCCAGCGCCGCACTGACCTGGCCGCTCTGCAGGGCTTTGCCCAGCGCCATGGTGGTTTGCAGCAGGGTGTTCAGGTGTTTCTGATAGCTGGCGGTCAGCTCGCTGAGTTGCTCTTTACCCTGAGCGGATTTCAGCGTGGCCTGTACCCGTGCCATCAACAGCTGCTGGCCTTTGCCATTGTGCTGCCACAGTTTGCGGCCGAGTAAATCCAGCGACTGAATACCGTGGGTGCCTTCGTGAATCGGATTTAAGCGGTTGTCGCGGTAGCACTGCTCGACCGGATATTCGCGGGTATAACCGGCGCCGCCCAACACCTGAATGGCCAGATCGTTGGCGCGTGGTCCGTAAAACGATGGGAAGGATTTCACCACCGGCGTTAATAAATCGAGCAGAATGCCGCTGTCGGCGTTTTCTCCGGCTTCCTGTTCATCCACTAAGCGGGCGGCCAGAAGACAGAGCGCCAGCGACCCTTCGACGTAGGATTTCTGGGCCAGCAACATGCGTTTTACATCGGTGTGTTCAACGATATTCAGTGGTTTGCTGAGCGGATCTTTCTCTGCCGGTGAGCGGCCCTGCGGACGGTTACGGGCATAGTCGAGGGATTCGAGATAACCGCGGTAACCGATCATGGCGGCCCCCAGGCCAACGCCGATGCGCGCTTCGTTCATCATCTTGAACATATACATCAGGCCCTTACCGGCTTCGCCGATCAGGTAGCCGTGGCAGTCGTCTTTTTCGCCAAAGCTTAAAACGGTGGAGGTCGTGCCACGGTAGCCCATTTTGTGCAGCAGACCGGCCAGCTGCACATCGTTGCGTGGGCCCAGCGAACCATCGGCGCTGGTGTGGAATTTCGGCACGATAAACAACGAAATACCTTTAACACCCTGGGGCGCACCCTGAATACGGGCCAGCACTAAGTGCACGATATTTTCGGTGATGTCCTGATCGCCGCCGGAGATATACATCTTCTGACCTTTAATGCGGTAGCTGCCGTCATCTGCTGGCAGGGCGCGGGTGGTCAGATCGCCCAGTGATGAGCCAACATCTGGTTCGGTCAGCGCCATCGTGCCGGCAAAACGGCCGCTGAACATGTGCGGTACAAAGGTGGCTTTCTGTTCATCGCTGCCAAAGGCATGGATCACATTGGCGGCGGCGCTGGTTAAGAAGGGGTAACCAGCGGTGGAAGGATTGGCCGACATAAAGTAAGCGTTGGCGGCCATATGCAGCAGTGAGGGTAACTGCATGCCACCGTCCTCATAACGATGGCGGGCGCACAGCAGGCCGGAGTCGGCAAAGTGTTGCCAGGCTTCTTTTACTTCCGGGATGGTGCTGACTTTTTCACCGTCGAATTGCGGCTCGTGTTCGTCCGCTTTGGCGTTATGCGGGGCAAAGTAATCTTCGGCAATGCGGCTTGAGGTATTCAGAATGCCATCGAAGGTGGTGCGGTCGTGTTCACTGTAATGTGGCAGTTCGGTCAGCTGCTCAGCCTGAAATACCTGATACAGCAGAAATTCCAGATCTTTCTGATTAATAAGTTTCGACACGGTTTGGCTCCCCGCAGGGTTAATAGAAAGTGAATCATGAGTTCTATGACGTATTTCACCAGTATCAGGCTTGTCATGCCGCCGGATAATCGTCAATATAGCCACACTTGATGCTAATAGTGACATAAACCCTGCCGTCAGCCTGATTTCCCAGATGACAGGTATCAGAGTGCAGTGCAGCAGAGATTTTAAAGGGGGCCATCCATGCTTAATGTAGTGATCGCGGGTTTTGATAAAGCCTTATCATCGGCCATGACCGGTGTCGCCGATCTTTTTGGTCTGGCAGGTGTAACCTGGAACCGCATTCAGGGACAGGAACTGGAGCGCCTGTTTAATGTGCGTATTGCCAGCCCGGATGGCGGCCCTATCCGCTGCATTAACGGCATTCAGCTGCTGGCACATATGAGTTACGACGATGTGCAGGATGTGGATGTGATTGTGGTGCCGACCATCGGTGGCCCGGTTGAGGATGTGATAGGTGTGAATCCACAGCTGCTGGCTCTGCTGCGCCGCGCCGATGCTCATGGCTGGACCATTGCCGGTAATTGCACCGGTAATTTTTTACTGGCCGAATCCGGCATTCTCAACGGCAAAGTGGCTACCACTCATTGGGGCTTTAAAGATCTGTTTGAACAGCGTTACCCGCAGGTAGAACTTAAGGCTGATCAGCTGATTACCCGCCATGATCATATTTATTGTGCCGGTGGCGGTCTGGCCTGGTTTGATCTGGGGCTGCATATTATTGAGCGTAATTTTGGTTTTGAAACCGCCATTCAGACTGCCAAAGCCTTTGTGATCGACTATCGTCGTGACAGCCAGCTGTCGTATTCGCTGATGCGTTTATCAAAACCGCATAAAGATGATCTGGTAAAACAGGTTCAGGCCTGGCTGGAAGAACACTACGCCGGTAATTTTACCGTGGATGAACTGGCCGACCGTTTCAGTGTGTCCAAGCGTACTCTTATCCGTCGCTTTAATGCGGCGCTGGATATGCCACCGAATACCTATGTGCAATCCATCCGTATCGAAGCGGCGCAGAAATTACTGGAAGAAACTGAACGTACAGTGGATGTGGTGATGAATGATGTGGGCTATGAAGACGCCAGTTCATTCCGGCGTTTATTCCGCAAAAAAACCGGCTTAACACCAACCGAATATCGCCGCCGTTTCAGCCGCCGTTTCTGATGACTGAACGCCTGTATATGCCGGACGTTACAACTGGTTACGGCTGAAAGGGAAATTCTGACAAATAAAGGCGATCATTGACAAAATCCGGCAGGGGTCGCAATCGGTCTTTTACAGTACAATGCGCGCATGTCAATGGAGGAAAAATACAATGCGCGGGTTGTTCTGGGTTTTACTGATGGTGGCAAACAGCAGTTATGCCGGACTGCTTTGCGACTGGCCTTACCGTACAGAAATTACTCTCAGTGAAAACTCTGGCTCCACACTGACCAATTATCAGATTCTGTTACGTATTAATGGCAGCGAACTTCATCCGTCTTATAACTGGACGTCTGGCGGTAATGATCTGCGCATTCTCGATCAGGATGATACAACGGAAATTCCTTATTACATCGATAACTGGAACGCGCAGAGCAAAAGTGCAGAAGTCTGGATCAAATTAGCCAGCCTGCCCGCCAACAGCAGCCGTAAAATCTATCTGTATTACGGTAAAACTGAAGCCTCGCCATTAGCGCAGGTACCACCAGTATTTGATAAGCCCGGTATTCGTTTTCATACCCGCTACTCAACCCTTAACCCGCAGAACAAAACGCAGGGCCTTGCGGCTTTTAACAGCAGCAACGATAACAGTAACCGTTATGGTTGTACGTTTATCAATAACTTTACAGGTATTACTAACCACGACACGTTTAATAACGGTAATGGCAGCAGTACCGATATTGTCGCTTATTCGCAAAGCTATTTCGAAGTAAAACCTGGTGAAGCAGGAGAGTGGGCATTCCGTTATGGCGCTGATTTTGGCAGAGGTGGTGGTCTTTATATTGATGGGCAGCTGTTGGATGAGGACTGGACCAATGATCTTTGGTGGGAGGGGAGCTGGGGTCATCAGGATGTTTTGTATGGTAAACGGACGCTTGCTGCCGGCTATCATAAAATCGAAATTATTGGTTCTGAGGGCGGTAATGATGGTGGCATCACTGCACAATTCTGTCGTCCAACATCCAGTTCATGGAGGTGTGGTCCAACAACGGGAAATGGTAACTGGCTTCCTTTTCGTACCTCAAATATTGATATCCGCTCCTACAGCTGTCCGATTTCTGAGCCCACTGTTACATTTGGTGCGCATCAGAGTTGCAGTGCAGAACTCAGCCTGAGCGCGACCCCACCGGCTTTATGGGTCAGTGGCAGTGCCCGCGATATAAGCCTGAATGTATTTAATAATGGCCCGGACGCGACACAGCCCGACACTGTATTGTCTGTCGCTTTAGGCGGCAGTTTTCAGCTGAATCAGTTGGGCAGTGCGCCCTGGAACTGCTCTCTCAGCAGCGGCAGTGCGAGCTGCATCTATTCTGCTGCCGTTGCTTCCGGTGAGGCGTTCAATCCACTGACGTTGTCGGCGTTACCGCCTGCGGGAAGTGATGGCCAGACGTTCAGTTACAGCGCGCAGGTTTCCGGGCCGCAATACGACAGCAATCTGAATAATAATCAGGTCTCTGGCTCTGTTGCTGTACGTACATTGATTCTGCCAGCGGGACGCAGCTGTGCAGCCTCGTCCGGATTATGGACACGTTTTTTTAATACCCAGAGCAGCAGCGTTAATTACCCGACCAGCGCCAGCCAGTTTCAGACGATGGTGGATACCTTTGCCAACGAAACCTATCTGGACGGGCAAACCATATTCAGTCAGGTCGATGGCTCAGGCAATCCGTTTGATAACCGCGGTGATGAGTATTATCTGACGATTTTTGATGGTTATTTATATGTGCCGACTGATGGCGACTGGTGGCTGGCGCTGGATGGTGATGATGCGGTTGAACTGCGGCTGAACGATACAGTGCGCGTTAGCTGGTACGGTGCTCATGGGGCAAATAATGGCCCGAATACCAGCAATGATGTCCGTCTGGGTCTGGCCCGTGGTTATCATAAATTTGAATTCCGCCATCAGGAATATGCTGGTGGCGATGTGTACCGCGCCTACTGGAGCAGCACAACAACGGGAGCTTACCAGATTATTCCGGCAGCCAGTTTTTCGCAGTGCAGTGGCGTGTATGATCTGCAGCTGAACAGCACCGCGCAGGTGATTTCTGATCCGGTTAATGGCAGCAGTAATCCGAAAGCCATTCCTGGTGCAGTGATTGATTATTCGGTACGGGCCAGTAATGCCGGTACACTGAGTTCTGACCCGGACAGCACCGTGCTGGTGCAGGCTATTGCCGCTGACTCAGAGTTTTATGTGGGTACCGACAGCACCATCAGCCCGGTCACTTTTGTTAATGGCAGCGGTAATAACCGTACCGGACTGACGTTTACTTTTGACAGTCTGAGCAGTACAACAGACAGTCTGGATTTCTCCAGTGATGGTGGTAACACCTTTGGCCATACCCCTGTTGCAGGTGCCGATGGTTTTGATCCGGCGATTACTCATTTCCGTCTGATTCTGAATGGCAGTATGAATCCCACGCTGGGCAATCTTCAGCCATACTTCGATTATCAATACCGGGTACGTTTGCACTGATACGACACAACTGACACAGGAAAAGCATGCAGGATAAACCGCAGCCATCCGTTCACACAGCGGATGCCACTCTGACAGACGCTGATGCAGAACTGCATTCGCAGCTGGCAGAAAAAAAAGCGATACGTCAGCCGCTGCTGCGGGCGCTGGTGCTTGGCTGCGGTTGGCTCAGTGTATTGCTGGGAGTGTTGGGGATTTTTCTGCCGTTGTTGCCGACAACGCCTTTCCTGTTGTTGGCCGCCGCCTGTTTTCTGCGCACATCACCACGTTTTTACTTATGGCTGATCCGGCATCCGAAGCTGGGCCGTTATGTGATTTATTATCTCGACGGTAAAGGTATTCCGCTGCGCGCCAAAATCTATACGCTGTTGCTGATGTGGAGCACCATGCTGCTGACGGCTTTTGTGCTGGTGGATCGCCTGCCGGTTAAAATTATTCTGCCTGCCATCGGTGCGCTGGTCAGTATTTATATTCTGCGCCAGCCAACGCTGGTGTTATCAGATACCCATCCTCATTCCGCTCCGCACTCAGAACAGCAGCGCTGACCGTCCGCTCAACGCGGTACGCCAGCCGGGCCGGCAATTGTCTCCAGAGCGCCGCTGTCGAGAATATCAATGCGGTTATAGTGTGTGCTGATCCAGCCTGCGCTTACCCAGTGAGCCAGCACCCGCGCGACTGACTGCCGCGATACGCCCATCATTTCTGCCAGCGCCTGCTGCGACATCGAATGGCGGGTATCCATACGGTGTAACTGCAATAACTTACGCGCCAGCCGCGCCGGCATTGGCAGCAGGGTGGCTTCTTCAACCGCATCCATCAAAAGGCGCAAACGCTGGCATAAGTGTTTTGCCAGCGTCGGCCATAATTGCGGATAACGCTGCAGCAACGACTGAAAATCCGTTGCGGCGATCAGCAATAATTCGCTGTCTTCCATCGCACTGGTGTCGTGGGTGCGTGGCAATCCATCGATCAGGGAAATTTCTCCGAACCAGTCGCCGGGTAAAAAATAGGCCAGTGTCAGCACTTTACCGTCATCGGTCAGGGTGCTGACGCCCAGCCGCCCGCTGATAACCCCCATATAGCCTTTCGCCAGATCGCCACGGGCATGTACCTGCTGGCCTGTGCTCAGACGCAGAATGGTACTGGCACGGGCCAGTTGTTCCAGCTCCGCGTCCGGCAATTCGGCCAGCCAGCTTTGCCGCAGCAGTTGCAGACGCTGCTGTACGGAGGGTTCGGCGGGTGCGGATAACGGCGGATTGTCAGGCACAGGATTGTCCAAAAATTTACAGAGTTTGCCGCTCAGGCGGGGTATGTTGCTGGTGAGAATAATAACCAGAGGAGTTTAAGATGACCAAGCAAAACGCCGTCAGCGTCCGTGAACAGGTATCCGCCGAAGAATGGCAGATGCGGGTTGATCTGGCCGCCTGTTATAACCTGGTCGCCCACTATGGCTGGGACGATCTGATTTTTACCCATATCTCTGCCCGTGTTCCCGGTCCGGAGCATCATTTTCTGATTAACCCTTACGGAATGATGTTTGACGAAGTATCGGCGTCCAGTCTGGTTAAGGTGGATCTGCAGGGCAATAAAGTGATGCCGTCGGAATATGAAATTAACCCGGCCGGTTTCACCATTCACAGTGCGGTACACGAAGCCCGTGATGATGCTAAGTGCGTGATCCATTTACACACCAAAGAAGGTGTGGCGGTTTCGGCACAGAAAGATGGCCTGCTGGCAATATCCCAGCAATCGCTGTTTCCGTTGTCTGGCCTGAGCTACCACGAATACGAAGGCGTGGCATTAAATCCGGAAGAAAAAGTCCGCTTGGTCGCCGATCTGGGTGAAACCCGGTTTATGATTCTGCGTAATCACGGTTTACTGACCTGTGCTGATAACGTTGCCGATGCCTTTCTGAATATGTTTATTCTGCAGCGTGCCTGTGAAGTGCAGTTACTGGCGCAGTCCGGTGGCAGCGAATTAATTATGGTACCGGATGCCATTGTGGCCGGTATTAAACAAGCAGCACAGCAGGTAACCCGCAATGCCGGTGGCAAACTGGCGTGGCCCGGATTATTGCGTAAACTGGAGCGTATTCAGGCACCTTATGCGCAGTAATATTGTGCGCAGTAATATTGTGCGCAGTAAACCTGTGCACTGAAAGGTTATTGCCAGGGTCTGTTTAATTGGTGTTAACAGGCCCTGAAACAAAGAGCAGGGCTGAAATTAAGCTCTGCTCTGTTTTTATAAGAATAAAAAAGGGTTTTTATGAGCGCCAACGCACCATCGTTAAACCAGTGGCAACAGCAGGGGAAACGTATTTCCTTACTGGGTCAGGATATTTTCTACTGCACCGCCGGCGATGAAAAAAAACCAGCATTGCTGCTGATTCATGGGTTTCCTACTGCCTCCTGGGACTGGCGTTACCAGTGGCAGGCGCTGAGTGAAGATTATTTTGTTATTACGATGGATATGCTTGGTTTTGGTTTCAGTGGCAAACCGCAGAATGGCGATTACCGTATCGCCTTTCAGGCGGATTTACAGCAGGCCCTGCTTAAACATCTGAATATTCAGCAATACAGCATTCTGGCACACGATTATGGCGATACGGTGGCACAGGAATTACTGGCCCGTGATCTTAACCAGCATGGCACCAGTAACGGCAGCAAAAAAAGCAGCATAAGCGCCTGTATTTTATTAAATGGCGGGCTGTTTCCCGAAACCCACAAACCGGTGCTGGTACAGAAATTACTGATTAGCCCGCTGGGACCACTGTTTGCCCGTTTGTATTCTTATAAAAAACTGCAGAAAACCTTTGCTCATATCTGTGCGAAACCACTCAGCGATGAAGAACTGCAGGGCTTCTGGACATTGATTTCACAGCAACAGGGGCTGCGAGTTTTTCATAAACTGATCCGTTATATGAGTGAGCGGCGACAATTCCGTGAGCGTTGGGTTGGTGCCTTGCAGAACACCAGCGTACCTCTGGCGTTGATTAATGGCTCTGCCGATCCTATTTCCGGTGCGCATATGGTGGCCCGTTACCGTGAACTGGTGGGCGGGGAAAACATTGTGCAATTGCCGGGTATTGGTCATTATCCTCAACTGGAAGACAGCCAGACGGTATTGGCCGCTGCGCAGTCTTTTCTGGCCGGAGTTATGTCGTCCGGCTGATCACTGCGTATTAACAGGCCCCAATACAGGTTCGCCATGAATCAGCCTTCTTATTCCACTATTGCCGCCTGGGCGCTGGCCATCTGCAAAGCCCTGCAGGAATCCGGTCGCGACCCTGTGCCTTTGCTGCGGGACGTCGGCCTTAACCTGCAGGAGCTGGAGCGGCATCCCGACAGCCGTGTTGCCATTGCTACCATGACTGCATTCTGGGACCGGGTGGAACAGATTACTGCGAATCCGGCTTTTGGCCTGGAAGTTTCACGTTATGTGCAGCCGATGCATTTTCGCGCCCTCGGTTTGCTGATGATCAGTTGCCAGAATATGCAGCAGGTGATCGAAAAAATCGGGCGCTATCATGCCATGATTTCCAACACCGTTAATATCCGCGTTATTCATCAGCCACACCGTATCGGTTTTGCCATCGATCCTCTGGCTGGAGTGCCGATCAGCGCCCTCGCTGTTGACGGTTTTTTTGCCACCATCGTTACCTTTGCCCGGCAATTAACCGGGCAGAATCTGCTGGTGCAGAATGTTGAATTAATGCGGTCTTTACCCGCAACAGGCAATGAGCGCTGGAGTACGTTTTTTCAGTGCCCGGTCAATTTTCAGCAGGCCACCAACTGCCTGTGGTTTGAACGTGCTCAGCTGATAAAAATGGCATTGCCTGGTGATTCACAACTGGCTGCCGCCAACGAAGCACTGGTTGAACAATACCTGCAAAAAATGAATGCCCTTAACTGGCACGAGCGGATAAAAAACAGCATTCAGGCGGTGCTGGAACAGGGCGAACCGACGCTGGCCGATACCGCGCAGGTATTTAATCTGAGCGAACGCACGCTGCGGCGTTATCTGCAACAGGAAGGCACCAGTTTCCGTCAGGTACTGGAGGAAGTTCGGCGTGAAATGGCGGTACATTACCTGCTACAGACAGCGGTGCCGGTAACGGATATAGCGTTACGGCTGGGATTCAGTGACAGCAGTAATTTTAACCGCGCGTTTCAGCGCTGGTTTGAGCAGACGCCGGGGCAATACCGTAAGGAAAAGAAAAGCGTCGGATCTTAAAAAATGCCCCGCAGGAATCTCTTTCTACAGGGCTTCATCTGGCTCCCACGCTCTGCGTGGTAACCCTAACCGGTACTGTTGCATTCCCCACGGAGCGGGGCGTTCCCTCGCGGGGCGTTCCCTCGCGGGGCATTCCCTCGCGGAGCATGGGAACGAGAAGAAACAGAAAGTCTCTTGCCATCTGGCTCCTACGCTCTGCGTGGTAGCCCTTACCGGTACTGTTGCATTCCCACGCGGAGCATGGGAACGAGAAGAAAGAAGTCCTTAATCCGGCAACACAATCGCAAACGATGTTGCAGGCTTTTCAAACAGGCTGAAAAAACGCACCAGATCAATCTTGCTGCCATCAATGCTCAGATCATCGGAGAACAGCGTGTCTTTTAAGCCGGCCTCACCAATCAGCATGCTGATAAACAGCGGGTGAGTCAGGTTCAGGCTGGCGTTGATTTCGCCTTCCACCGGCGTGTCTTTGCTCAGCTGGCGGTGATGCAGTACCGCATTTTCAACCCACAGCAGATGGCTTTCATTCAGATCGGTGAAATTAATTTTAATGCGCCAGTTTTTATCGGCGGCATCTTCAGCTTTCAGGCGTACAGCCAGAGTATCGAAGAAGTTGGCCACCGGCGTCTGCAGCAGCATATCTTTCATGGTGGCGATATTAATGCCGGTTTCCGGTGTGCCGGTACGTAATTCCAGTGCCGCGGTTAAATACACATCACGCCACGGGCCGGACTCAGCCTGATAACCCAGCTGATCATAATTACGTGCCAGCAGTTTACGTGCCGCACTATTATCCGGTTCGGCAAACACCAGATGGTTGAGCAGCTCGGCACTCCAGCGGTAATTACCTGCATCAAACGCACTTTGTGCTTTTTCCAGCAGAGCACCTGCGCCTCCGGCGAGAGCAACATAACCGGCGGCCCGTTGCGGATCGGGCAGCGGATCAAGGTGGGCCGGGTTGGCGTCGTACCAGCCTAAATAGCCCTGATAAACAGCACGTGCATTGTGTTTTACCGTGCCGTAATAACCCCGGCTGGAAAAGGCCTGGGCGAGGGAATCGGGCAGGGCCAGATCTTCGGCAATTTCACCCGGTGTCATGCCCTGGTTCATACGGCGTACGGTCTGGTCATGAATAAATTTGTAGGTATCGCGCTGTTGTTTCAGGAAGGTCTGAATGCGTTCTTTACCCCACATCGGCCAGTGATGACTGGCAAAATAAATATCGGCATCGGCAAACAGGTTACGAGCTTCTTCAATATAGGCACTCCATTTCAGTGCATCGCGTACCTTGGCACCGCGCAGGGTGTAGAGGTTGTGCATGTTACGCGATACCACTTCGCCACCGCAGAAGGCTTTATATTGCGGTAAATAAAAGGTGAACTCGGCCGGTGCTTCGGATTCCGGGGTGTACTGGAACTGAAACTGAACACCGTCAATGGTCAGCTCGGTCGGGGTTTCACTGACCAGCTGATTGGGTTCAATAATACTGAATTCACCAAAGGCCGGGCTTTTACCTAAGCCGGAATCCACATGGCCAAATTCATCGCGGGCCAGATTTTTACCGTACATATACACCGCACGGCGGCTCATGGCGGTACCGGCAATAATATTTTCGCTGGTGGCTTCTTCCATAAATCCGGCCGGTGCAATCACCGGAATATTACCCTGCTCAATTTCCTGCTGGCTGATAATGCCGAGCACGCCGCCAAAGTGATCGATATGGCTGTGGGTAAATAAAATGGCGCTGATATTCTGTTTACCCGGGTAACGTTCTGCCAGTTGTTGCATGGCAAAATTAAAGGCGGTGCGTGCAGTTTCTTTAGCGGTGATCGGGTCGATTACAATCCAGCCACTGTCACCTTTAATCAGCGTCATGTTGGATAAATCGAAGCCACGCAGCTGATAAATGCCCGGCGTTACTTCAAATAAACCGTGAATATTATTCAGCTGTGCCTGACGCCACAGGCTGGGGTTGACGCTGTCGGGTGCATCACCCTGAACAAAACCGTAGGCGGGCATATCCCAGACGTTTTTAGCCGGGTCGGCCAGCGAAGCAACCTGCAGGTTTTCCGGGCTGGCGATCAGGCCACGGCGGGCATCGTTAAAATCCTGCTGATCATTCAGATTCAGTTGCTCTGCCACCTGACGGTTGGCGGCAATGGTGGTGGCGGTTGCCGCGCGTTCGTCGCTGCTGACGCTGATCTGGTTATCGGACTGACCGCAGGCGCTCAGTAACAGACCGGCGCTGAGCAGCAGTCCGGCGTTGAGGCATTGCTGGCCACGGGGTTTGCGCAAGCGCAAAGCAGGGAAAGGAAGTTTGATTGTCATTATAAGCTCCTGTGCTGATCCCTCAGTGTAGGAGCCTGGCTGCGGCGTTGCTGGTTCGCGCCGGTCAGTCACTTGTCTTTACTGACCACTCTGAAGTGGCCAGTCTGCTGATGCTGCCGGTTTTAATGCTCGCGGTTTAATGTGAGCAGTTTAATGTGAGCAGTTTAATGTTGAGTGGTTAACGACAAACGGTACGCAGACAGTGCAGGCAGCAGGCCGGCGAGCAGTGCCAGGCCCAGACTGAGCGCAGCGTAGAACCAGACGTCCTGCAGGTTGAGCAGCGGTTCAATCAACAGGCCGTAATGTTCGGCCAGCAGCGGCTGGGCCAGCCACTGAGTAGCCGCGGCCATGCTCAGGGCCAGCAACCAGCTGAGCAGCGTCAGCAGTAATACCTCGGTTTCCAGCAGCACAAAGAGGTACAGCGGGCGGGCGCCGATAATGCGCAGCAGGGCAATTTCCTGACGCCGTCCGGCCACAGTGACCTGCAGCATGGCCACCGAGCCGAGCAGGCTGGTGATTAACATCAGCAGGCTCAGTGCCTGCAGCAGTTGTTCGGCATTGCCCAGTAATTGCCAGAATTCGCTCAGGGCGACGCCGGGAATCACCGCGGTTAGCGGTTCCTGATGGGGCTGGTTTAAAACGTTCTGCAGCTGAAATAACAGCGGCCGTGAGGTCAGCCCAACAAAGAGGGCGGAGATCGCATCAGCCTCAGGCAGATCCTGCCAGCCGGCCTTTGCCAGACGCCCGGCCTGTTGCAGATCGTGCAGCGCTTCCAGTGTCTGCAGATGCACATGCAGCGAGCGGTCAACCGGCGTGCCGGTTAGCTGCAGGATACCGGCAACCACAAAATCCACCTCTTTGTGTTGCATAAAACTGTGACCATGACTGCCGTGACTGAGATGCAGATGATCGCCTACTGCATAGCCACGCTCGCGTGCCACGGTGGCACCAATAAACACCTGCAGCGGTTCGGCAAAGTGCGGTTGCTGCAGATTGATCGCCGGCAGGGCGCTGCTTAATTGCAGCGCCTGCTGGCGGCCATAACGGAAGTGGCGGAAGTAGTCGTCGTTGGTGCCGATCACCGCATAGCCCTGATGGGAGTCGCCGAGCACGATGGGAAAGGTCCAGGCGGTTTGCGGTCGTTGTCCGATTTCATGCCAGCGCTCTGCCGACATCGCCTGAGTCGGCGTGCCCATGCGGAATACCGAATACAGCAACACCTGCAGCGGATGGCTGCGGGCGGCCACAATCAGATCGGTGCCGCTGATACTGTTGCTGAAACTGCTGCGTAACTCGCTGCTTAAGCTGCGCGTCAGTAACAGGGTGGCGAGACTCAGGCTCATCGCCAGCACTATCAGCGCCACCGCCAGTTTACGCTGCAGCAGACTTTTAACGGCCAGACGCATCAGCATGGCAGTGGCTCCTTATCTGATTCCGGCGTGGCGCGGTAACCGGGCTTGCAGCTGGCGATATCCAGCACCCGGTCAAAATGCGGCTGCAGGCTGAGATCGTGGCTGACCAGTAACAGGCTGGCGCCGCTGGCTGAACACTCCTGCAGCAGCAGGCGCATAAAGGCATCTTTGTTTGCACTATCCAGTGCCGAGGTCGGTTCGTCGGCGATGATCAGTGCCGGACGGTGCACCAGCGCGCGGGCAATGGCGGCGCGCTGCTGCTGGCCAACGCTCAGCTGCGCCACGGTCTGGTTTGTCTGAGCGCTCAGGTTCAGCTGTTGCAGCAGATAGCTCTGCCAGTCACGGTCGTTGTGCTGCCCGGCAAAATTCTGCATCAGCTGCAGATTTTCGCTCACCGTCAGATAGGGCAGCAGGTTAAAGGTCTGGCTGATCACTCCGGTTTTGCTGGCACGCAGGTGGTCGCGCTGACGTGCGCTCAGTTGCCACAGCGATTTACCGGCCAGCCATACCTCGCCGGTACTGGGCTGACAGAGCCCGGCAATAATATTCAGCAGGGTCGATTTACCGCTGCCCGACGGGCCATGCAGAAAACAGCGTTCGCCGGCCTGTAATTGAAAATGGCGGATATCCAGCAGGGTTTCCGCCTGTCCGGATTGTGCGTCCGGCCAGGCGTGCAGCAGATGGCGGATTTCCAGCACCGGCTGTACGGCGACAGGTTGATCTGCGGAAAGATCGGCTGTGATCATGTTGATCAGAAGCTCCAGTTCAGCCCCAGCTGAATATTGCGCCCGGCAAGCGGCGCAGCATGTTTCAGGTAGGACACATGATTAACGGCGTATTGGTCGGTCAGGTTACTGGCGGCGAGGCGCCAGAGCAATTCGCTGTGCGCGAACAATTGGCGATAACTGAGGCTGGCGTTCAGAAGCGTATGGCCGTCGCTGGGGTCTTCGTTGGCGGCGGTGCGCTTCTGGCTGGCTGTTGCCTGTCCTTCCAGACGCATCAGCAGATGCCCGCTTTCCCGGTTGATGGCAAACAGGGCACTGGCCGGTGGCGTACGTGGCAGATGATCACCGTTACGCAGACGCGCCTGAACTACGTCGGCATTGATATCCAGATGCCAGAGTTCGTCAATGTTGTGCTGCCAGCTGAACTCTGCACCGAGAAAACGGGCATCGTCCTGCTCATGACGATACACATTATTATCGTGGAAGGGGTCGGTAAAATCTTTCAGCTCGTTGTAGATGTAATCCTGGAAACGGTAGTGGAACAGGGCGATTTTTACGCGGTCATGTTCGCTTTCACGCAGCCAGTTAATATCCACTGTCCAGGCGGTTTCCACGCTCAGGTCGGGATTATCGAGCTGGAACGAGAAGGTTGCATGATGATCACCATTCCAGAACAGCTCGGCGGCATCCGGTGCGCGTTGTACCCGTGCCAGATTCAGTCCCAGACGCTGTTGTTCATCCAGCACCCAGGTGCCTGCTGCCGACAATGTCGCCGGATTGAAATTTTTGTCGTTGTAGTAGCTGCGTTGCTGGCGATAGTTGGGGTCAATCGGGTCCGGGTCTGAGCTGATACTGACAGAATCAAGGCGTGCCCCAAGTTCCAGCGTACCCTGTGCCCAATCTCGTTGTTCAACCAGAAACACACCGGTTTGCGTGGTTTCGTTCAGGGGCATTGGCGTTGAGTGGGAATGCAGAAAGCCGCCACGTTCACGGTTTAACAGGTTGAAGCCGGTTGCTCCGTCCCAGGCGGTTGCCGCAAACGAAGGGATGCCGCTGCAGCCGCTGTGATTATGGCATAAGGCCAGTTTCTGATATTTCATCTGCAGGCCAAAGGTTCCCTGCCATTGGCCGAATGCCGCATGGCGGATACGGCTTTGCAGCTCCCGGCTTTCCTGCTCAAACAGGCCGATATCCACGGTGGCAGCACCGGGAATATCATTTCTGGCCCCTGTTTCTGCGTGTTCATAATCGTTGAATGACAGCTCGGTTCGCCATTCATCCAGCCAGCTGAAAGCGCCGGATGGGTCTGGACGCCAGGCACCTTTCAGGTCATAACGGACTTGTGTGGGCTTAACCCGGAAAGCTTCGCCATCGGTATTGGGCACACCGTAGTCATATTCCAGGGTGCTGATGCTGCCACCGATAAAGCCCTGTTTACCGTCGGCCCAGCTCAGGGCAACAGCACCGCCTGAGCCATCACTGTCACTGTTGGCAATGCGGCCACTGTTACTGGCGGCGGGTATATTGCCGCGCTCGCCGCTATGGTAATCAGCGGCACTGCGATGAAAACCGTCGAGGTGCAGTGTCCAGTTGCCACGGCTTGTATCGATTAAGCCATCAGTGCTGTAACCGCTGTCGTTACTGCTGCCTTTAATATTCAGTCCGCCGCTCAGGCCTGAGCCTGGTTGTTCATGGATGCGGCGGTCAATCAGGTTAACCACGCCGCCAATGGCGCCACCACCGTACATCAGGGTGGCCGGACCGTAGATCACTTCAATCTGTTCTGCGGAACTGGCTTCTGCCATGGGTGAGTGGTCGGAGCTCATGGCGGATAAGTCGGCACTGTCACTGCCATTCTGCAGGATTTTTACCCGGCTGCCGCTCATACCGCGAATAACCGGCCTGCCAACGCCGGGCCCAAACGAGGCGTTGGCAATGCCTGGGGTGCTGTCGAGTAATGTACCGAGAGTGTCACCCGGGTTGTCGTTGATCGCGTCCTTATTAAGAACGGTCGCAGGTTGGGCAACATCATAGATTGAATTCTGTCCGGCACTGCTGACAACGACGGTATCAAGTTCGGCGGAATGAGCGAGTGCCTCAACGGACAGGCAAGCGGAGGTAAGACTTGTAATAACGAGAAACAGACGAGGCATAAAAAAGAACCTGAAACGTAAGGGCCAGCAGATGCTGGCCCGGTTATCTGAGCAGAGGTTACGCAGAGCAATTAATGATCGTGATCATCATCCGCGTGCTCTTCCTCTGCTGCATGAGCGAATACAGCGCTGAAGGCATTGTTCAGGTTGCTGTTGGCAGTCGTTGAGTGCAGGTGATAATCGTCTTCAGCACTATGGGTATCGACTTCGTACAGTGTGCCTGTTGCACTGTTTACAACCAGAAACTCAAAAGCACCGGCCAGCAGCTGAGCATTAGCTGTGTTCCAGATTGCTGCAGCAGCTCCCAGTTGCTCCCGTGCAGTTTCTCCGCTGGCTACCGGATTACTGCTCTCATCGACATCAAAGCGGCTCACGGCCAGCTTGCCGCTGTTGCTCAGAAGAGCGATGGCATCGTCTTCGGTTGTTGTTGTCACCGCGATAATGTCACCGAAGTTTTCACCGGTAACGGACACTAAATCGCCACGGTGTGGATGATCGTTGTGCGCATTGACCAGCCACAGCTGATCGGCAGACCAGGCAGCAATAACACTGTGTTCATGGTTCGTTTTGGTTAACCCGGTAATGTTTTCGATAAAGCCGGTATTGCCTGTTGTTACTTCACCGACAGCACCTTCACGGCGGGTTTCGGTGGCAGGGTAGCGCTGGGTGACATGGAGGGTTTCACCGGCGCCTTGCGGATGGCCGTCAATGGTTACATAGCCGCTGATCAGCCAGCGCAGGGTGCCATCACCGCATAAAATAAGCGTGAAGTTTTCAGTCTGAGCAGTTTGTTCTACGCCATCGGCGCAGGTCATGGATTCTGCAAAGTAGCCACCGTCGTGCGGGCGTACCCAAATCAGACCATCGGTACCGGTTGTGCCGTCAGCATTAACCACGGTGATGTCGGTATTGGCCGGGGTTACAGCGTTAGCCGTAAAGGTCATGAACTGACCGCCCTGTAAAGCCAGAGCCGGGTAGACAAGGTTGTTGGGTAAATTCAGCCCGCTAACGACTTCGCCATCGGCGGCTTCCAGCAGCAGGCCGCTGCCATCATTTTTCAGCACAGAGAAGTGATCCGTTGTGGCGACGACCTGAGCGACATCGGCAATATGGGCTGCGGTTAATGTTGCAACAGCATGAGCGTGAGCATCTTCACCGTACATATGCTCCAGACCCGAACTGACAATGCTCAGATCACTGCCATTCAGCATGGCGAGGGTGACACCATCGTTAGACAGAACCAGCTGAGCATCGGCACCTGTGGCTACGGTGGTGGAGGTGAACTGCTCGCTTGCAACTGTCTGATCAAACATTTTCAGGGTGTCAGCAGAGCCGGACAGAGAGTAAATCAAACGACCACCTTCGGCATGATCATGGTTATGATCGTTATCACTGCTGTCACTGCTGCTGTCGCCACCACAGGCGCTCAGGGTCAGGGCCAGCAAGGTGGTTAAGGCGGTGGTCGTTACCGGCTTAAGCAAATGGCGGTGACGGAAGCGTACCTGGGGTTGTGCTCGTAGGTTCATGCTGAATTCCTTATAGTCTGCGTCTTGTGTCAGTAACGTTGGCGCTGCCTGCTTGGCAAGGTGCGGCGCGCCAAAGAAATGATATGTTATATTATAACTTTAAGAATAGGAAACCCTGAGATGGCTGTTTTTCGTTCTCTGCTGTCGGGCAGTCGCCGGACTGCTGGCTTCTGGCTGCTGGTACTCGGCTGTGCCGTTTGTTTTACAAGCGCGCAGGCCGCAGACCCGGTCTATCGCGAAATTGAATTTGCCGATTTGCTGCCGGATGAGGATTTTAAGGCGCTGTCGAATCCACCGGCTGAGCTGGCGGCGATTGCCGATGGTTCAGAAGAAGATCAGATTGATGCGGCGCTGGGACAGGGCGAAGCGGGGAAAAACCCGGATCAGCCACAGACTGACTGGCACCGGGCGTTGCAATCAACCAATATCCGCGCTGAATTTAACGGCCAGAAAGTCCGTATTCCGGGCTACATAGTCCCGCTGGAGTTTGATGACCAGCAGGTAGTTACCGAGTTCTTTCTGGTGCCTTACTACGGCGCCTGTATTCATCTGCCGCCACCACCACCGAATCAGCTGATTCTGGGCAAAAGCAGCGATGGGGTAATGCTGGAAACCATCTACGATCCGTTCTGGATTGAAGGCACGCTGCTGACGGAAGTGAATAAAAATGACGTTGCGACTTCGGCCTACCGCATGACGGTTGAGCAGATTATTCCGTATAAAATGCAGTAAGCCTGAGCCGTTGTGAGCGGGGTTACTCCCAGGCTGGGAATGGGTCGGGCAGTTGTTGCCAGAGCTCTTTCCCGGCCAGCAGTTCTTTATCGTTCAGCAGGCAGGCATCCAGCTGGGCTGTGACTTCAGCAGCGTCCAGCCCTTGCCCGATAAACACCAGCTCCTGGCGCATATCGCCAAAAGGCTCCACCCATTTTTCGCGGATATAGGCGAGGGATTCTTCATCCTGTGGCCAGCGCTCATCGGGTACGGCTTTCCAGAACATGCCGGCAAAACCATGGTGGGCGATACCGCCAGCCTGACTCCATTGACCGGCAAATTGCGGGCGGCTGGCCAGCCAGAAATAGCCTTTGGAGCGCAGCAGCTTGCCATCTGGCCAGTCCTGATGCAGAAAATCCCAGAATTTTTGCGGGTGAAAGGGTTTGCGCGCGCGGTAAACAACACTGCCGATACCGTATTCTTCCGTTTCCGGATGATGCTCGCCGCGTAGTTCCTGCAGCCAGCCCGGTGCCTGAGCGGCCTGATCAAAATCAAAACTGCCGGTGCCCAGTACTTTGTCCAGCGGCGCATTGCCTTTAACCATCGGGATCTGTTCAGCGCGTGGATTCAGACTGTGCAGAATGGCCTGCAGGCGCTGCAGTTGCTCCGCGCTGACCAGATCGGTTTTGCTGATCAGCAGCTTGTCGCAGAATTCAATCTGATCAATCAGCAGGTCACTGACACTGCGCTGGTCGTCTTCACCCAAGGATTCACCGCTTTCCTGCAATGAACGGGCGGCGTCAAAATCCTGCAGAAAATTCACCGCATCGACCACCGTGACCATAGTATCCAGGCGGGCAATATCCGACAGGCTGACGCCATCTTCATCGGCGAAGGTAAAGGTTTCAGCTACCGGCAGAGGCTCGGCGATGCCGGTGGATTCAATCACCAGGTAATCAAAGCGCCCGGCTTCCGCCAGTTGGCGTACCTCAATTAACAGGTCTTCGCGCAGGGTGCAGCAAATGCAGCCGTTGCTCATCTCCACCAGTTTTTCTTCACCACGCTTCAGCTCAACTTCGTCTTTTACGAACGCAGCATCGATATTCACCTCGCTCATATCATTCACAATTACCGCCACCCGACGGTTATCGCGGTTATGCAGAATATGATTGAGCAGAGTGGTTTTACCGGCACCGAGAAAGCCAGACAGCACGGTAACCGGCAGGCGGGTATCGGTCATCGCCGGAGTTGAATGGGTGGGGGAAGTCGCAGGAGCGTTCATTGAATCCTCGTACTGGGTTGCGTGAGTTATCACAATTAATATATGTTATAACGTAACACTTGTGGTTTTGAGAAAGCAAGATAAGAAGAGAAGGGTGAGCCGCAAGTAACAGAAGGGCGCCGGAAGAACGCGTAAGAGAGCCTGGCAGGAGCTGGTCACTGGGCTGTTGGCATTAAAACCGTTATCCTTGCGCTCTTTATGTTTAACGCGGATTTAACCCACATGGCTTTTGCAAAACAGCACATCGATTGGATTTTATTTATTCTTCTGGCCGCTATTTTTGTCATTTTTCCGCAGATTGATCTGAGCGTCAGCCGCTGGTTTTACGACGCAGAACAAGGCCGCTGGCCGCTGGCCAATCACCCGGTCAGCGAGTCGGTGTATGCGCTATTTCGTTATGTGCCCTATGTGCTGGTGCCGGTATTACTGATTGCCGTTGCACTGACCTTTGTTAAAGGTGGTATTGCACAGGCGCAGCGTAAAGCCTGGGTATTTATTCTGGTGTCGTTGCTGGCGGGCCCCGGTATTCTGGTACACGGCGTGTTTAAAGAAGGTTTCGAGCGCGCACGGCCAAAACAGGTGCAGGAATTTGGTGGCCACAGTGGTTTTACTCCGGCCTTTGTGATTTCTGACCAGTGTGCAAAAAAATGTAAATCTTTCGTTAGCGGACATGCGGCGATGGGATTCTGGCTGATGGCTTTTGCCTGGGTCTTCCGTCGTCGCAGCTGGTTCTGGGCTGGTATGGCCGTGGGTATTGTGGTCAGCGCAGGGCGTATTGTGCAGGGCGGGCACTTTTTAAGTGATACGATTTTTGCCGGTTTTGTCTGCTATTTTACCTACCGGCTGATGAGCTACTGGATTCTGGGTTACAGCCGGATTCAGGACGATAAAAAAGCCTGAAAAAACCTCTGATTATTTTCTGGCAACAATAAAAACGGACTGTGCTGCCGGTTGCCAGAGATGATCGATACTGAATCCGGCCCGGGTCAGTTTTTCCACTAACTCCGTTTTATTAAAACGATTCACAAAGGGCGCCAGATTCAGCACCTGCATAACCGGAATCAGCATACGCCAGAGGATATTCATTTCCTTCACCAGTGCTGTGCTGGTAATAAATACACCGCCTGGTTTTAACGCCTTATAACTGGCGCTGATAGCGGAATCCGGATCTTCCAGCAGGTGCAGGATATTCAGCCCCAGCACGGCGTCAAAGCTGGCCGCGGACGGATTAATACTTTCCAGCGTTCCCTGCTGAAAACGGATATTACCGATACCAGCATCTTTGGCTTTCTGTGCCGCAATGGCCAGCATATTGTCGGAAATATCCGTTGCCAGAACCTCTTTAACATACGGCGCATGAACCATCGCGGTGCTGCCGGTGCCACAGCCAAACTCCAGTACTGACCAATCGGGTTGCAGATAGTGCTGGGTTATTTCCAGCTTCTTACGGTAGGCCGCTTCATCCTGAATCCGGCTTTTGGCATAGCGCTGTGCACTGTTATCCCAGAATGTCTTTGAATCCTTCATCGTCATCTCCTTTGCTTACGTGTGGCGGACTACGCCGTAAAGTGCAGCAGTAATTCAGTGTGTCCGGTATGACTGTCGGTTTGTTCCCGGACCAGTGTAAAGCCCTGACTCCGGTAAAAACGACAGCTGGGTTCGTTGGCTTTATATACCGTAAGATGCAGCTCATTGCGCTGCTGTTTGGCGTGATTTAATAATTGTTTACCAATTCCCTGGCCCTGATGCTGCGGAGCAACAAAGATGGCGGCCAGCGTGTTGTTATGCAGAGCATAAAAACCGACAACCTGTGCGTTCAGCTCAAATACCCAGACATCGGAGTTGGGTAAATACACCTCGCGCATATTATCCAGCTGAGACTGCCAGAATGATGACTCAATAAAATCATGGGCTTTAACGGACGCATCCAGCCAGACTGTCAGTATTGCGTCGATATCACTGCGGGCTGCCTGTGTGCTGCCTGCGCCGGGTGGGGGCAGCGTAGCGGGGGAGGTTGTGGTATCCAGACGGATACCGGCAGCGGGTCTGATCATAATTATCCGGAGGAAGTTTTAACAACAAAGAGAGTTTTAACAACAAAGAGAGTTCAGGGCATATCAAGGCAACTGAAACTGTCTGGCAGAATCTGCTGCTGATTATCGCGCTCAAATTTTAAAAATCGGGTGGAACATTCCTGATTCTGCCAGGGTTTGCAATCGGAAACCGATAGCGTACAGACCCCGTTATAACAACCGTAACTCAGGCGGTTTCTGCTGGTTGTATTATTCATTTCCAGCAGCGAGGCAATAACAGCGCCCACTGTGGTAACCGGGCTGCCTTCACAGGCATAATTCTCTGCGGCAATTTCCGTGCTGGCATAGCGCATCACATTTTTCAGTAATGGCTGTTGTTCTGCTGCAGACGGACTTTCGCGATAGGAACAAACCCAGGCACTGAACAAGCCAGTGGTAGCTCCCAACAGGAAAATAATAATATTCAGTGTTGTACGTTTCATCGCATCACTTTCCGCTTATAAACCGGCTTTGGCCCGTTCAATCGCGGCATTAATTGCCGTTTTCGCTTGTGGGCTGTTTTTCCAGCAGGTGGTTCTCAGCATCTGAGCCACTCTCTCGGCGATATCTTCTGCGTTGTAAGCGGCCAGCTCAGCCAGCGAACTGATACCAATTTCCTCAAAGCGTTTGATCACGGTCGGGCCAACGCCCTTCAGCGCCAGCAGGGCTTCTTTTTCAGGTTCAGAAAATTTCATAGATTACTTTATTTTAAGGGGGTAACGGAGTGGGGCGATATTAATTCAGCTTTGGTGTCTGTTAAACCGGAGGAGGATTAAGGTGACATTGAGCAATTTGTTATATGCCTGAATCAAGATGTTAACTCCTATTTTTGAGTATTGTTTCAATGTTGTTAACGCTCTTCTTTAAATCTACAATCAGCATGATAGGGCCAAAGAATATTACTGAAAATATGAGAGAAGAAATAAATCCAATGCCCGCATCAAAAATTGGATTGCCAGTAATTTCAGAACTGACAGCACTAAGTGTTCCCATGAGTACGATCAACCACATTAGTATCTCAAGAATACCAGCGAACGAATTTGCCAAAAATCTAGTTAACATAATTATTCTCCTTTTATAAACCTAATGGATTGTGCGGACTCCATACCCCGTATGCACATAACGATCAAAGCAGGCGCGCGGTACGTGTTGCTTTGCCTTTGCTTGTTAACTGCTGCTCCATGAAGGCGTCACCAATGGGCGATTTCTTAGTGAAGCAACAAAATTTTCATATATTTCCGGCTCGTGAATATGGCCGCACCAAGATATAAGGGAACGCATCTCCTTCACTAGATACTCAGGCCGATTATTTCCGTAAGCTAATTTCGCCAACTCAGAAGCGTACCAATCTAGATCCTTGACCTGTTGATTGGACGCAGGCTGAGTTTGCGAGGCTAACTCCTCCAATAAGTCCGTAGCACTATCGGTCAGTTCAGTTATTCGTTTATTCAAGTCGGGCTCGTTTCTCATGGCCAGTTAACGCCGCAATTTTCGGCGAGCGTAGCGAGTCCGAAACATTGCTTTGTTAGGCATTTATTTCGCATTGCGTTAACAAATTCTCGCAAAATATCTCTATATCTGAGGCAAGCTCTTGAAGGTATGATTCCTTTATAACTAAGTGAATCCTTGCAAAAGATTCACTTTCGAGACTTTGCGATGCGGATACTATACTTATTGCCTTTTTATGCTTATCTAAATCCAAATGACCAGCAGAATGTACGACAACATTCCTAACAGTTTGAGAATTCTTAATGCTCTGCCATTCGCGTGACTGCATGGGTAACTCTATTCTGGAGTTCTCAGAAAGATACTTTTTCGCTCTTTCAATCCCCTTGCCTTCAATATCAAATAAGCTTTTTGACAAATTCTGATTTTTTTGAACGCTAAGGCAAAGTTGATTTAAAAAGTCCTCTAACAAAGCTAGCAACATCACTAGATATGCCCGTCTTTGAGTTTGCGGGAATTCTGACGAAAGCTTACTTGATAAATCGGCACGAAAATCGTACCTCTCACCATACTTTTCATTCTCGTCTGACAAGCTAATTTGATATTTAGATAGCTCTTCTGGCCACAAACGCTCAGAAAACTGTACGAATTCCAAAAAATTCTTTATTTCATTATAAAAATAGGCGACTTATTGTGTAGGAGTTTTCATTGGAACCCAATTTATTGCCTAACGTTGCCAACAGGGGCCCGCGTTAGCGGGTCCCTGCCTGGTTGGCCTTGTTAGCCCGTTCTGGGCCACTCAGCTTATGGAAGTGCGGCCCGGGAGCCACAAAGTAATCGGCTCTATGCTTCTGACCATTTGCCCAGTCGAAGTTACGCCGGTCCCTTAGAGCATCAAGCGCCGCATTCTTCTCGAGAGTAACCGTAGATGTTTCGGAATAGCGATATAACTCAACCTCACCATCTTGAATCATTGCCTCCAAGGCAGAAACTAGTTGATCCAAGGTTAACGCCGCCTCCTCTTTAAGATCATGGAGGTGGCATTCTTCCTGAATTAGCACTCCTAATGTCGTCATACGTAGATTCTCGCTGGCTAACAGTTTCTTAGTAAGCATGCTCATTAACACACCTAAACCCTTGTTCAGATTCCCAGCCTAAACCACTGTCCGGGCTGTAAAAATCATCGTTATTTTCTTTCTTGTCAGGATATAAACGCGCATGCGCGCTTTTACCCTGAACCGCTCTTTACACTTTGCGCGTTATCACTTTTCGCAGAATCTTAAGTAATTGATTTTCTTCCATTCTTTCTGGACTGAAGGTGTCAATCTGCGCATGCGCGTTTTACTGCCGGAGCGTAAACGCGCATCAGATTCCGAAAACAGTAAAATATACTGGTTGTTTGTATATTATTTTGCGTCGGTGATTTTCAGTACTTTTCCGGCAGTGAAAATCGTTCAGGTGGTGCTTGTACTCCAGACACGCTGCCGCCCATCCTTGTATACGCAGGGCAGGAATCGCGTGGTTTTATCATTCGGGATTGTAAGCGGGGAGGGCGTGTGTCCGGACGCTGTGTTCGTACGATATGGTGGCATCCCTGCTGAGGCTCGAGAGTACTGAACTTCAGGGAGCGATTCAATAATTGATAGAAACAGTTACAACTGGCACAAGGCGGCAATGCTGTATTACGCATAGTCGGGCAGGTTCAGGCTCTGCTGAGTAGCGCTGTGCGGGCGGCCATAAAAAACAGGGCAGCACATTGTGCTGCCCTGTTGCTGTCATGCTAAAAAGTATTTGCCGGTGTTCCGGCAAAATAACCGCGACGGTTATTCGGCCTGAATGCCCACAATTAACCATGGCGCGTTGTCTTTGCTCAGATCGCGCTCCAGATGCCAGATATCAAAAATACCGTCTTCGGATTTTTCCAGCAGGTCGCGTACGCGGCCTTTAAACAGCAGGCTGATTTCGGCGTTGTCTCCGGCCTGACCGGCGGCGACGATTTCGGCGCTTAAATCCAGCACTTCGGTTTGTGGTGGCACCATCATGCGGTTGCGCTGGTTGGCGAGGGCGGCATACAGGCCCGGGCTGACGTATTCAGCGATGGTGTCGAGGTTGCCCTGATTCCAGGCTTCCTGCACTTCACGGTAGTGCTGTAAGGCGCCGTCGATAAAGGCTTGCTGATCAAAACCTGCTGGCAGATCAATGCTGGTTTCGGCAGCAAAAGCGGCGCTGTTGCCAGAGGCCGGAGCAGCACCGCTGTCGGCCAGGTTGCCCATATCGAAGCTCTGGCGCTGCTGGGCAGCATTACCGGCAGCGGAATAAGCACTCTGTGGCGCATTGTGCTGAGCGGCGCGGCCACGCAACAGCTTAAACAGAACAAAGCCAACCAGCGCCAGCAGCAGAATATCCATCATCTGAATGCCTTCAAACGCGCCGCTGCCCAGCAGGTAGGCGAACAGACCACCGGCCAGAAGGCCACCCAGCAGGCCTTTACCCAGGCCACTGCCCGGACGGGCGCTATTGGCTGGCTGCTGTTTCTGGGTCTGATCCGGGGTGGCTTTTTTCTGCTGGAAAGGTACAGATTTGGTTTTGCCAAAACCACCGGAGCCAAAGCGTGCCGCATCTGCGGTGCTGGCGAGTCCGAAGGTAAGCATCAGGGCGGTGAACAGGGTCCAGAAGGCTTTCATAGTATCCTCGTTGTATTTTTATGCCGGTCTTTCTGCATAGTGTTTCCGCAGAAAAGCCATTTTCAGGCATGCATCATAGGGCAGTGAGAAGGGGGCGTCATGCAGGGAATTGGCAGGAATCGTAAATGTGATGGACGTTTTATTTTGCGTGAATTTAACCCTTCAAAGTGTATGTGAATTGATTCAGGTCAATTTCTGATCAGGCCATTTCTCTAGACTCGCCGGAGTCTATTAATAAAAACAACAGCGACAGGATGTTCCGGCTATGGATATGTATGAGTGGACCGCTGACCTTAATCTGGGGATTGAGGTAATTGATGCTCAGCATCGGCAGATTGTGCAGTACATCAATGATCTGACCCATGCTATTGGTTCTGAAGATGTTGATGAAGTCTTTGATGTTATGGAGCGCCTGCGCGACTACACCCTTGACCATTTTGCCTTTGAAGAGCAGTTAATGAATCAGGCGGGCTATGTTTTGCTGAGTGCGCACCAGATGGTGCATCGCCGCTTTGAAGATAAAATTTCCCGTATGCAGGAAGAGCTGACCAGCGGTCGTGATCCTTTTGGTATCGCCCGCCGGGTACGTACATCATTAATGGCGTGGCTTATTCAGCATATCCGCCACGAAGATGTTGATTATGTGCCGGTGGTAAAAAAAGTACTGAAACGGGAAGAAGGCTGGATTAATTCGGCGTTAAAGCGGATTTTTGGTAACAACACTTCCAACGCCTGATCATACTCTCTGGCATAAAAAACGGCTGACGCTTTTGGCGGACAGCCGTTTTTTTATACGTTTTTACGGGCTTGTATTTACCAGAACAACCAGGCGAACAGGGTCAGTACAATAATGCAGGCCAGGTTCAGCCAGATGCCTGCACGCATCATTTCACTTTGTTGCACATAACCGCTGCCAAACACGATGGCATTGGGTGGCGTGGCGACCGGCAGCATAAAGGCGCAGGATGCGGCGATAGCAATCAGTGCCGACAGAATAACGGGTGATACACCCAGACTGTCAGCAATGGCCGCAAATACCGGTACTAACAGTGCGGCGCTGGCGGTGTTGCTGGCAAACTCGGTAAGAAACACCACGAAGGTCACAATGCTCAGCAGTGCTACGAGAGTGCCGCCGGAGTGAAGAAAATCGCCGATACTGTGCGCCAGAAATTCACTGGTGCCGGTGGCTTTTAAAATTGCGCTGAGGCACAGACCACCACCGAACAACAGCAGCACACTCCAGTCGGTGGTTTTTTCAATGTCTTTCCAGGTTACAACGCCGCTGACTGCGAGTGCGATTATCGCGCTGATGCCAATAACGCTATCAAACGAGGCAAGGCCACCAAGCCAGGAGTTTAACGGCGCACTGAATATCCAGCACAGTACAGTCAGGGTAAAAATGGCGAGGGTAATACGCTTGTTGTTATCCCAGACCAGAGTACTTTTCTGCACGCTGAAGCGGTGGTTCAGATCGGGCTTAAGTACCCAGTACAGTACGCCGACAGCAACCGGCAGCAGAACCAGCGTAACCGGCAGCGCCAGTTTCATCCAATCCACAAATGTCATGCCATTCTGTGCCGCTGCAATGGCATTCGGCGGGCTGCCAACCAGTGTGGCAATACCGCCAATACTGGCGCAGTAGGCAACGCCGAGCAGGGTAAATACATAGGTGCGGTGATGTTTTTCCCGGTCAAGCTGGCTGAGCATACCCAGCACCAACGGCAGCATCATGGCAGCCGTTGCTGTGTTACTGACCCACATCGACAGGCCGGCCGATACGGCAAACATCATCAGTACCGCAATGACCAGACGGCCACGGGCAATATTCAGTACTTTATTGGCGATAGCACGGTCGAGTTCCTGAGCATGCAGTGCTGAAGCCAGGGCAAAGCCGCCGAGAAACAAAAAGATAATAGGGTCGGCAAAGTTACCCAGTGCCTGGGGGGTTTTAAAAATGCCGAAACCGACGGCCAGAATGGGTACCAGTAATGCGGTTACCGATACATGAATGGCTTCGGTCAGCCACAGCACGGCAACAAACACCAGAATACTCAGTCCGGTGACCACCGCCGGAGCAAAGGGCAGGGTTTTGAGCAACAGCGCAAACAGCAGAATGTCGGCACCTAAAATCAGCGGCCCACGCCAGCGCCGGAAAAAAACGGAAGAAAACATACCCCTACCTTTATTAATGGTAATAGACCAGCATACTGCGTGGCACGGGCGGCTGCCAGTCGGGTTTATAAGAGGGGGCGCTAGGTATAAATACGGTAACAGGCGGCAGGTTTTAGTCTGATATGAGTAAAACCATGCTGCCGTGCGGAGTCTTTAGCGGTTTACTCTTCTGTGTATTCTGCTGTTGGCAGAAAATCAAAATACTGATCGGGGTAGGGTTCATCGGCAAGAGTAAAGTGCCACCACTCTTCCCGCACACCTGTAAAACCGTGGCGACGCATAACACTCTGCAGTAAATCGCGGTTGGCGCGCTGGACTGGGCTGACGTCCGCCGACTCCGGCCAGGACTGCGGGCCAAAGAAATCAAAGATGGTACCCATATCCAGCTCCCGGCCGTCGCTGTCGGTCAGTGTCAGGTCGGCGGTACTGCCGCGCGAGTGCGAGGAATGGCTGAACAGATAGCCCTGTTCAAACAGTTGTGGTTTTTCCAGTGAGGGATAAAAGCGGTCTTTGGTGCGGAAGTCTTCGGCACGGTTGGCCCAGCGTAAAAAATGGTCAACCGCACGTTGCGGGCGATAAGCATCAAAGATTTTTAAGCACAGGTTTTGCTGACGGAGTTCTGCTGCTACATTGGCCAGAGCTTCTGCCGCCGGACGGCTGAGCAATGCACAGGCCTGCTGGTAACCATCCACCACAGCACCAATAAAGTTATCGCAACCGGCGTATTTCAGGTCGATCAGAATGTCAGGAATATGCTGGTCGAGGCGCACAAAGGATGGCCGTAACTCATGTGCAGAAAGTGGTGGCTGGTGGTTTGCGGAGAAATTGCCATTCTGAGGCTGAGGCATTGTTGCGTGTCGCGGCTGTTGAGGTAATGACTGCAGTGTAACGCTTTTTCTGCCCGTTGACTGTTCAGCTTATGTATAAGCCGGATAAGCGCTGGTCGCGTCTTGTGTTAATCGGGGCAGGCGGCTTTTGTGTACCGCCTGCCTGCGGACTACTGCTGCATATTTTTCTTATGCATGTTCTGCATATTCATCATTTGATCTTTACGCATATCCATCATTTCCTGCTGATGCTGCATCTGGCCATTCTTCAGCTCATCGGCGCTCAGCTTACCGTCGTTATTGGTATCAAACTGGCTGAACATGGGGCGGTTAGCGGCGCCTTTCATCGGCATACCGGCGGCAGAGTTATTTTGCATACGTTTGTCGTGGGCGGCATTGAATTCGGCTTCAGAAATACTGCCGTTTTTATCGGTGTCGTAATCGCTGAAGGCCATAGGCCCACGGGCAGGAACATCGGCGGCCTGAGCACCAGTGCTCAGTAAAAATGATACAGAAAATAAGACGGACAAGACGGGTAGGGCAATATGACGTGTTTTCATGGGAGCCTCCTTTAAGGGCTGCAAACACAGGTGATACCTGTTTACTGTAGCGCTATGACGGAGACATGATCACGACTCAGATCAATAAATGATCAGCAGATGGCTGCACCGTGAAAAGCGGTTATTAGCGTTCACGGCACAGGGGCTCAGTTATCTGCTGCATAACCCTTTGCTGGAGAAGCGTTTATGCAGCAGATAACCGTTCGGCAGTAACTCAGGCCGGCGCTCAGGCTGCGCCTAAAGCAATACCGGTCAGAGCAATCGCAGCACCGGCAGCGCGGCGGCTGATATCTGCTGCTTTGCTATGACCAAAGGCGGCCAGTGCATAACCGGCCGCATGCAGAACCGCGGTGGCCAGCAGGAAGCCTGCGCCATAGGTTGCCAGAGTGCTCATTGCCGGCATTTCCGCGCCGTGGGCAAAACCGTGGAAAAAGGCAAAACCACCGGCCAGCAAAGCACCGGCCAGAGCGCCTTTTTTCAGGTTAAAGGCAATCAGAGACCCGAAGACCACCACAGAGGCGGCAATCATCAGCTCGGTAAACGGCAGCTGCAGGCTGCTGGCTCCGGCCAGAGCACCCACCGCCATCATGGCAACAAAGGCCAGTGGCGTCGCCCAGCGGGCAGCACCACTCTGGCGTGCGGCCCAAAAACCCACCGCCAGCATCGCCAGCAGGTGATCCAACCCGGTAAAGGGGTGCGCAATACCGGCAGCAAAACCAGACACTTCATGGCCGGTGTGAGCAAAGGCCGCGGCTGGCATCAGCAGGGCGGCGGCAGAGATCAGAACTTTTTTCATAGGATTCTCCTTAGGAGTTTTTTACAAATTTAAATAACCGGCAACACAGATTGTCTGAGCGTCGCGAGCGCCGGTGAGACAAGGCAAAAATAACTGAGGGAGCGGAGTGCAGTTGGCCTGCATGAGCATCCCGAAGGCATTTTTAACGCCGTATCACCAAGCGCAGCAGCTCAGATCAGACGACTGCTTTAGCGGGTGGGATGGTCTTTTGCTCCAGCATCCCCTCGGTCACAATAAACTGAATAATATCGTCCAGCCCCTGCGCCTTTTTCAGGTTTGAAAATACAAAAGGGCGTTCGCCGCGCATTTTTTTCGCATCGCGGTCCATCACATCCAGATCGGCACCCACCAGTGGCGCCAGATCGGTTTTATTAATCACCAGTAAATCGGAGCGGGTAATACCCGGGCCACCCTTACGCGGAATTTTGTCACCGGCGGATACGTCGATCACATAAATGGTCAGGTCGGATAATTCCGGGCTGAAGGTTGCACTCAGGTTATCGCCGCCGCTTTCAACAAACACCACGTCCAGATCGCCATGACGTTTCATTAATACGTCGATAGCGGCCAGGTTCATTGAAGCATCTTCACGGATCGCGGTGTGCGGACAACCACCGGTTTCCACCCCCATGATGCGGTCGGCTGACAGCGCTTCGTTACGGGTTAAAAATTCGGCATCTTCTTTGGTGTAAATATCGTTGGTTACTACCGCGATATTGTAGTGATCACGCAGGGCAGAACAGAGTGAGCGTAATAATGCTGTTTTGCCGGAACCGACCGGACCACCGACACCTACGCGTAATGTTTGTTTTTTCATTTTGTTCTCCAGTAATTCTGAGTCTTGCTTGAATTTTTAATCGTGTAATACAGCCAGCGATGAGGGCGTTAGTGAAGCAGTCAGGACGCGGCAAAAATTATCGAAGGAGCGCAGTGTAGTTAGCCTACATGAGCATCCTGAGAAAATTTTTAACAAAGTCCTGACAATGCAACCAGCCCTCATGATCGGAACAGGCGCGTGTACTGTGTCTCATGCTGCGCACTGGCAATCGCCAGTGCCGGTAACGAGCCGCCAATTTCTGCTTCATCCACGTCTTCTGCAGTGCGGATAGTGGCCGGAATCAGCGTCTGTAAATCACTTAATAATTGCTGCGCCTGAGTCTGACCCAGAGGTACCAGCTTGGTGGCAGCGGCAATCTGATTTTCCAGCCAGGCGAAGGTCAGGCCGGTCGCCGCAGCAGTAAACGGAATCTGCCACTGCACCGCCGGATAGGCATACAGCGCAACAAAGCTGACATCGCCCTCTGCCTCACTGGCATAACGCGGCAGGGTAACGTCCAGCTGTTTTAATAAACGCACCAGTGCTTCGCCCATGGCTGTATCGGTAAGGCGTAATTCGCTGGTTTCGCGGCTGGCCAGAATTAAATCGTTCCAGCCTTGCCAGGCTTTTTCATCGGCCGCGCTTACCGCCTGCATCGCGCCTTTTAATACCGGTAAATCAATCAGCGCCTGGGTTTCGTGTAATTGCAGCGCAATCCAGTCACGGGTCTTTGCCATATTACTCACCCAGCCTTTTTCCACGGCGTATTCCAGCCCCTGGGAAAAGGCGTAACCACCCACCGGCAGGCTGACACTGGATAGCTGCAATAAACGCAGCAGCCCCGGTGTTGTCAGCGCCGCGTGGTTATCAGTGGTCATGTCCGTCACCGTGCTCGTGCCCTTTACCATGTCCGTCTTTATGGCTGTGGCCGTGGTGATGATCATGATCGTGGGAATGACCATGCGAATGTCCGTGCGAGTGGCTGTGTGAATGACCATGTGAATGTCCATAACCCGGGGCATAAGCGCCGGACTCAGGTACAAAGACGGCGTGTTCATGGCTGACCATCAGTCCAAGTAAATGCAGCATATCTTCCAGCACATGATCCGGTTTTATCCGTAACCAGCGCTCACCCACTTCCACTTTTACATGGCGGTTGCCGAGGTGATAACAGGCTTTGGCAAAGGTTTGCCAGTCGTCGCAGCTGGCGTGGGCAACATCTTCTTCAGCGCCTTCAATTTTTACGATTTTGCCATCAGTGGCGCGTAAAAATTCTCCAACCAGTAAGGGTTTTCCACGCTCCAGAAACAGACGTACTTCTTCGCCGTCGGTACTGGTCAGACGCAGACGGCCACGGTCGCGCTGTTCGTAGTTCAGTACTACCGTAGCGCTGACCGGATCATGGCAGTGAGTGCCAAGGCGTTCATAAACTTCTAACATAAACAGTCCTTAAAACAGTGCTTTTACATTGCACGTTTAAAATAAGTTATACAGTTGCGCCAGTGGCAGTTCGCTGGCCGGTTCGCAGGTCAGTAATTCGCCGTCGGCACGCACTTCATAGGTTTGCGGATCAACAGTAACGTCTGGCATCCAGTCGTTCAGAATCATGTCTGATTTACGGATATTACGGGTGTTTTTACAGGCCGCTAAGGTGCGTTTAACGCCCAGTTTTTCACCGACGTTATTATTTAATGCCGCTGCCGATACAAAGGTCAGACTGGTGGCGGCGGCGGCTTTACCAAAGGCACCGAACATCATGCGGTAATGCACCGGCTGCGGGGTCGGGATGGACGCATTCGGATCGCCCATCGGCGCTGCGGCAATCATGCCGCCTTTAATAATCATGCTCGGCTTGGTGGCAAAAAAAGCCGGTTTCCACAACACCAGATCGGCCAGTTTTCCTTTTTCGATGGAACCCACTTCGTGGGAAATACCGTGAGCAATGGCCGGGTTAATGGTGTATTTGGCAATGTAGCGGCGCGCGCGGAAATTATCGGCGCCGATCTCCAGATCTTCTTTTAATAAGCCGAACTGGGTTTTCATTTTATGCGCTGTCTGCCAGGTTCGGGTGATGACTTCGCCCACGCGGCCCATGGCCTGAGAGTCGGATGAGATCATGCTGAAGGCGCCACGGTCGTGAAAAATATCTTCAGCGGCAATGGTTTCTTTACGGATGCGCGAATCGGCAAAAGCAACGTCTTCAGGAATGCTGCTGTCGAGGTGATGACAGACCATCAGCATATCCAGATGTTCATCCACCGTATTACGCGTATAAGGACGCGTTGGGTTGGTGGAAGAGGGCAGCACATTGGGGTAAGCACAGGCACGGATAATATCCGGCGCATGGCCACCACCGGCCCCTTCGGTATGGTAGGTGTGAATTACGCGGTCTTTAAATGCACCAATGGTGTCATCAACAAAACCGGATTCGTTCAGGGTGTCGGTATGAATGGCAACCTGCACATCGTATTTTTCCGCCACACTCAGACAACAGTCGATGGATGCCGGAGTGGTGCCCCAGTCTTCGTGTAATTTCAGACCGCAGGCGCCGGCTTCCAGTTGTTCTTCCAGAGCTTCTGGCAGGCTGGCGTTGCCTTTACCTAAAAAGCCGAAATTCATTGGCATATCGTCGGTTGCCTGCAGCATTTTGCCGATGTACCAGGGGCCGGACGAACAGGTGGTGGCGTTGGTACCGGTGGCAGGCCCGGTGCCGCCGCCAATCATGGTGGTGACGCCGCTCATTAACGCTTCTTCAACCTGTTGCGGACAAATAAAATGAATGTGCGCATCGATACCGCCAGCGGTAAGAATGGAGCCTTCGCCGGCAATTACTTCGGTGCCCGGGCCGATAATAATATCGACGTTATCCTGAATATCCGGATTACCGGCTTTACCTACAGCAAAAATACGGCCGTCTTTAATACCGACGTCACCTTTCACAATCCCCCAGTGATCCAGCACCACGGCATTGGTAATCACCAGATCGACGGTTTCAGCACTGCTGCGCTGGCTCTGGCCCATACCATCACGGATAACTTTGCCGCCGCCGAATTTCACTTCGTCGCCGTAGGTGGTGAAGTCTTTTTCAATCTGAATCAATAATTCAGTATCGCCGAGGCGCACTTTATCGCCGGTGGTAGGGCCGAACATCTGTGCGTAGGACGTGCGGTCCATGGTTTTATTACTCATGTATTTTCTCCAGCTTGCCCATTATTTCGCCGCGGAAGCCGTAAACAATACGGTCTCCGGCGTAGGCGACTAATTCCACTTCACGGCCCTGACCCGGCTCAAAACGCACGGCGGTACCCGAGGCAATATTCAGGCGGAAGCCCCTGGTTTTTTCCCGCTCAAATGACAGTGCCGGATTGGTTTCGTAAAAATGATAATGGGAGCCGACCTGAATCGGGCGATCACCGATATTCTCAACACGCAGACGAACCGTTTCACGGCCTGCGTTTAATTCGATATCGCCTTCGCCGACGATAATTTCACCTGGGATCATGTTCTTTCTCCTGTAAACCGTTAAGCATCTCGGCTGAAGTTGTTTAAACGCAGGCCGTTTTAAACAATAGGCTCATGCACGGTGACCAGCTTGGTGCCATCCGGGAAGGTCGCTTCTACCTGTACCTCATGAATTAATTCCGGCACGCCGGGCATTACCTGATCGGCGCTCAGCAGTGTTTTACCGTAACCCATCAGCTCGGCCACGGTTTTGCCATCGCGTGCGCCTTCCATAATTTCCATGGTCAGGTAGGCCATGGCTTCCGGGTAGTTTAATTTCAGACCACGGTTCAGGCGGCGTTCTGCCAGCAGGGCTGCGGTAAAAATCAGCAGCTTATCTTTTTCGCGCGGTAGCAGTTCCATCGTTCACCTCAGTTAATCAATCAGTTCTTTAAATAGTCAGAAATAATCAGGTTGCCCAGATGCGTGGTGTGCAGGCCGGACGTTGCATTAATTGCGGGCGGATAATCGCCCAGGCGTCACTCAGCAGCAGACGGGCTTGTTCGCTGCAGGTGCCGAGATAACGCACGCTTAAAAATTGGCCGTTCAGGCTGACACCGGCCAGTTGGTCGGCGCACAGCTCCTGAAGTTTCTCCAGAGCCTGTTCACAAAAGCCCTGAGTAAACGGTCCGGCCACTAACAGACCGTGTACCGGCATGCCACGGAAACCGGCGGCGGCATTTAATAATTCGCTGTTACCCGGATGCAGGCTCAGGCGCTCATTCAGCAATAGCTGTTGCTTATAATAAATACGCAGCCCTTGTTTCAGCGTGGTGTGCTGACCAAGGTCATCCAGACGGCTGCCATTGGCGGGCAAACCGAGGCTGACAATATCCCAGCCGATATAGCGGCTGTTCTCACCCAGATGTACTTCGGTTTCCAGCTGCGCACGGGATGACGGAAATAAAATGGTTTCCAGCGGCATCCATTCCAGTGCCGCGTTGTTCTCAACCCTCAGCTGTACTTTCTGCTGCTGCAGCAGACCATCGGCACGGGCGCGGTAAACACGACCGGCTCCGGGTGTTGTTACCAGCACATGGCTGTTTTCCCCGGCACTGACATTAATAGTAAGAAAATCACCCGACACCATGCCGCCGGGCGGGTGCAGCAAATACAGATGCGCACAGTCCGGCCCTTCCGGGTAAAACGGCTTTTGCACATAAAGAGGGCCATTATGTTCACACTGCACCAAACGGGTGCCTCTTTCTGTCTGGCGCGTGGTCAGCTGTAACTGCGCGTTCCAGTATGGTGCATCAGCCTGTGCGCTTAGCAGCGGCTGAACGGGGTGATTCAAGCCGTATCTCCTTTGTTCTGTCAGAACCAGCCCAATAACAACGGGCCGCAATGGGTTATGCCGGGTTGTTAAGCAAGAGGGATACCATATTGACTGCTTAGTCAGTTTTTTTAGCGGCGGGCTGCCCGGTTAAGGCCGGCAGAGGGACAACGATGTGCAGGTACGGCGCAGGTAACAGGCGTGCACAACATAAGGGATCACTGTGCGCCAGGAAGGCGCACAGAAGCCGGACAATATCAGGGGCCGGACAGCCGCCGGATAAAAAATGGAACATTATTAAAAACAGATGAAATCTTTTGCACAGGTTTTGCTGTTGAATTGATCAGGTTATAAAACGCTCAGACTTATCCACAATGCGTGACATATAAAATTCATGTCGCACTTCCCCCTTATTTACCGTCTTCAGTGGTAGCTGCCGGTTGCTGCATTCAGGCCGGAGTCATTCACATATGATCAGGGGAAGTAAAAATGGGGGTATCGAACAAGCATTTACTGACTGGCTTTATCAGTTTGTTAAGTGCAGGACCATTGTTTGCTGCGGGTCTTAAAGCAGACATCGTACTCGACGGGCAACCACTGGCAGAAGCCATTATTTTGCTGGATGGAAAAGAAATAGGGCGCAGCAACGCCGATGGCAGTTTCTGGTATGAAGGCTTTGGTGGTGGACGGCATACGTTAACGTTGCAGTTGCCGGATCAATCTGTTCCTTACAGCTTTACGCTGGCAGATGATGAAGCGGCTTTTATCAGCATCAGCGCAAAGCGCGGTGAAAAAACAGTAGATGCGGCTATTGATCGTGTTCCGCTGGCGGCAGCCAATCGTAATAATAAAAAAGAGCTGGCAGGCATTGGCGTGCTGACAGGCGAAGTTTTCGGACTTGAAACTAATGGTCCGGTTCGTAATGCAATGATTAGTGTTGTTGGTAAAAATATTACCGCACGCACCGATCGTAATGGCGAATTTAAAATTGAATTGCCAAAAGGCGAATACAGCCTGCTGATTGAACATCCGCAATATATGTCGCGCACCCTGACATCGGTCAATGTGATGCGCGGTATGGAAGTGAGTGTCTTTACCGAATTACCGATGCTCAGCAGTGATGACAGTGAATTTATTGAAGAAGTGGTCGCAGTGGGCAGCTATCAGGCATACAGCCCGGTTGATGCTGAGCGAATGTCATCGGCGGTAATGGATACCATGGATTTCACGCAGATCGCCCGCTTTGATGACAGCACCGTCAGCTCCGCCATGACGCGGGTCGTTGGGGTCAGTATGGAAGACAGCCGCTATGCGATTGTCCGTGGTATGAAGAGCCGTTATCAGTCCACTTTTTTTAACGGTGCTATTCTGCCCTCCACCGATCCGGCCCGTCGTGATTTACCGCTGGATATCTTTCCTGCAGATATTATGCAGTCGCTGCCACTGCAAAAATCGGCCACCGCAGATGTACCGGGAACAGCAACCGCCGGTCATATTGATATGCGTACCAAGCCTACCCCGGATGAAGGATTTTTTAAAATCTCGGCCAGTCTGGCCTATGGTAAAGCCAATAGTGAAGACGGCTATATAAGCAAAGAACATGGTGGCCGTGACTGGACAGGGTATGACGACGGTTTCCGTGAGATGCCTGACATTGCCAAACAAGCGCGCGGTGCTTATTTTTTTGGTGATCCGGATTCTGCGGGCAGCAATGGCCTGGGCTACAGCGAAGAATTTCTGCAGTTCCGTGAAGAGCTGGGAGAGTCCTTTGAAAACTACGGCGTGTATAAAGGGGATTTACCTGCCGATATGTCCATCAGCCTGTCCGGAGGTGACAGCATTATAACGGATAGCGGACAACGCCTGGGGATGATTGGCGCAGTGCGTTACAGTAATAAATGGGCCAACGATGAAAAAATTCAGAACGGTTTTGAGCTGTATACCGTTAACAATCCTGATACAAATGAACCAGAAGATCTGCTTGCGCTGACATCTTCAAAAGTGACCTACGATACCAATAATGTTATCGACCTGAGTGCCATGCTTAATCTGGACTGGCGCATTACCGAAAATCATACACTTGGCCTGAATAATATTCTGTTACGCCATACCACCAACTCGGCAGAGTTTGAGGATAGGTATGTTCTTGCTAGTGGTCATTATATTGCCGAGAATAATATTGTTATGCCCGAAGATCCGCGGGACTGGCCATATGGCGGAGGCATAGATAAGCAGGAAACCCAAAGTATTGACTGGATTGAGGAGCAGCTGGTCAGCCATCAGTTATGGGGTGAACACTACATCCCCCTGAGTGATGGAGGATTACTGGGGGACTTAAAAACCCATTGGCAGATTTCCCGGTCAAGCAGTGAATATGATCGCCCCAATGCTCAACGTTACTCCTATCAGGGTAATAGCCTGTCTGCAGACCCTGTGCTGCAGGTTGGTTTCAGTAGCGCCTATAATCTGTGGGAAGCTTCTGAAGAAGACGGCAACTCAGCCAGTATTGATCTGGAGTTACCGATCAATGAAGGCGGAGATATTTCAGTAACGGCAAAAACGGGTCTGTATCAGCTGAGCCGTACCCGCGATGGTTATGAAGATCGATTTTCATACCGAGGTAATAAGCTAGAACAGGAAACCAGGGAAAATATTCTTTTGTACCCTGACCCTGCGGATATATTCACCGATGAATATATTGGTGATGGCACCAATGGCAGTAATGGTCTGTACGTGAATTATGGTGGTTCTATCGATGCAGAAAATGATACCGGCGTCGATAAAGGTTATCAGTACCGTGTCGAGCAGAATACCAATGCCTGGTATGTGCAAACCGACTGGAATCTGTGGCAAACGGTTACGGCGAATATCGGTGTACGCCGTGAGTCATTTAAAGTAGAAGCTGACCAGTATTACTACAACCCGGAACCCTTGTACGAACTGCTGGATGAAACCAAAACCCTGCCATCTCTGGGCCTGACCTGGTTAATCAGCGATAACTGGCAATTACGCGGCGCTTACAGCAAAACCGTAAGCTGGCCGGAAACCTTCGAGCTGTTGCCACGGAGTTACCGTGATATCGAGACACTGACCAGCTACAAAGGTAATCCGGATCTTAAACCGGCCGATATTAAAAACTACGATATGCGCCTGGAGTGGTACCCCAGTGATAATGAATCCATCAGCCTGGGTGCTTACCGAAAAGACATGGACAACCCGATTGAAAATGCCTTTGACACGCTCGGTGATGATTACGATTACTACACCTTTGTTAACGTAGAATCCGGCAAGGTGACCGGTTGGGAGCTGGATTTCCGTACCGAGTTTATTCTTGATGATAACTTCAGTCATTCTGTCTTTGTGCAGGGTAATTACACCGACATTGAATCAGAAATCAGCCTGGCCCCTGATTCCAAAGAAACCGATTTAAACCGTCCACTGCAAGGCCAGCCTGATTATATCTTTAACCTGCAGTTAGGGTATGACCACTTCGAAACCGGCCAGGAAGTTACGCTGGTATTTAACCGCAAAGGTAAAGAGCTGGTGATTGTTACCCCTGATGCGGGCAGTAACGTCACCAATGTTTACAGCGACCCTTATGACGATCTGAAACTGATTTACACCAAACGTTTTGGTGATGACCTTAAAGTGTCATTGTCGGGTGAAAACATACTGGATTCTGAAAAACGTCAG
>FLOH01000558.1_pt1 | contig 76728 bp, 63 predicted proteins | sample 756751 | NCBI WGS metagenome assembly FLOH01 (sample SAMEA4026879, study PRJEB14308) | marine metagenome | biome: coastal water; material: water | depth 74 m
ATTTCAGCAGTAATTAAATCAACTTTTCCTATTTCTTGTAAATACTTATCTAATGATGCAGTTTCTCTATTAGTAACCTGTTTTGTAATTTTAAGTTGTCTCATTTTAGTAGCTAAAATATTTTCGTTAATATATGGTGTACATTATATTATACGTTGTATTTCTCAAAATGTTACAAAAAGAGTTATAAATAATTTATTTTTCTTAATTTTATAGATTAGATCATAAAAAAAGCTTCTCAAATTGAGAAGCTTTTAAATTTATAATGAGATAATTATTTCTAATTAATCTCTTGGTCTTGGTTTTCTATCTCTATCTCCACCACCACGATTATCTCTTCCGCGGTTATCACGTCCACCACTTCTATTGTCATCTCTTGGAGGTCTTTCTACAAATCCTTCAGGCTTTGGTAAAAGTGCTTTTCTAGAAACTTTATCTTTACGAGTTTTAGGATCTTTCCCAAAATATTTCACATCAAATACATCACCCATATTAACAATATCAGTAACATTGTCTGTACGTTCCCAAGCTAATTCAGAAATATGTAATAAAACTTCATTTCCTGGAGCTGCTGTATATTCTACAACTGCACCAAAGTCTAACATTTTTATTACTTTCACTTCATATATACTTCCTACAGCTGGTTTAAATAATAAAGAATCAATTTTAGCTAAAACTGCATCTATACCAGCTTGGTTTGTTCCTAAAATTTCTACAATTCCTTCTGTTGTAATTGGATCTTCATTAATAACAATAGTACAACCAGTTTCTTTTTGTAATTCTTGAATTACTTTACCTCCTGGGCCAATTAAAGCGCCAATAAATTCATTTGGAATAGTTTTGGTAACCATTTTAGGAGCATGTGCTTTAACATCAGCATTTGGTTTAGCAATTGTATCAGTTATTTTTCCTAAAATATGTAATCTACCTTCGCGTGCTTGTTTTAATGCACTTACTAAAATCTCGTATGATAAACCTTTAATTTTAATGTCCATTTGACAAGCAGTAATACCGTCTGCAGTACCTGTAACTTTAAAATCCATATCACCTAAATGATCTTCATCACCTAAAATATCAGATAAAACAGCATAACGATCACCATCAGAAATTAATCCCATTGCAATACCTGAAACTGGTTTTTTCATTTCAACACCAGCATCCATTAACGCCATAGTTCCTGCACATACAGTTGCCATTGATGAAGAACCGTTAGATTCTAACACCTCTGAAACTACACGAACAGTATAAGGACAATCTTTCGAAATCATTCCTTTTAATGCACGTTGTGCTAAATTTCCATGTCCAACTTCACGACGAGAAGTACCTCTTAATGGGCGCGCTTCTCCAGTACAAAAAGGAGGGAAGTTATAATGTAAATAAAATGTTTCTTCACCTTGGTAAGTTGGCATGTCAATTTTGTTAGCCTCTCTTGAAGTTCCTAAAGTAACTGTAGCCAAAGCTTGAGTTTCACCTCTTGTAAAAATTGCTGAACCGTGTGTTGATGGTAAATAATCTACTTCACACCAAATTGGTCTAATCTCATCAGTTTTTCTTCCATCTAAACGTAAACCTTCATTTAAAGTTAGATCACGAATTGCACTTTTTTCGGCTTTAGAATAATATTTAGAAATTAAAGCACCTTTTTCTTTTAATTCTTCTTCAGTAAAGGTTGCTTTTACCTCATCTTTAATTGCTGCAAAAGCTGCGCTACGTTCATGTTTAGCACTCCCTGCTTTTGCAATATCATATACTTTTTGGTAAACAAAATCAGAAATTATTTTAGCTAATTCCTCGTCATTTGCTTCAGTTTCGTATTCACGAGTTTCTTTTTTACCAAAAGCTTCAGCTAATGCTACTTGAGCAGCACATTGAATTTTAATAGCTTCATGAGCAAATTTAATAGCATCAGCCATTTCTTCTTCACTACATTCATCCATTTCACCTTCAACCATCATTACTGAATCTGCAGAAGCACCAACCATCATATCGATATCAGCTTCTTCTAGTTGTTTTCTACTTGGATTGATAACAAATTCACCATTTATTCTGGCTACACGAGCTTCCGAAATTGGCATTTCAAAAGGGAAATCAGTTAATTGTATTGCTGCAGAAGCTGCCAAACCTGCTAAAGCATCTGGCATTACATTTTCATCAGAAGACATTAACTGAATCATTACTTGTGTTTCAGCATGGTAATCTTTTGGGAAAAGTGGGCGTAATACTCTATCAACTAAACGCATAGTTAATACTTCAGCATCACTTGGTCTTGCTTCTCTTTTGAAGAAACCTCCAGGATAACGACCTGCAGCCGCAAATTTTTCACGGTAATCTACTGTTAATGGTAGAAAGTCAACTCCTGGACTTGCATGATAATTAGATACAACTGTACATAATAACATGGCATCACCCATTTGAACTACAACTGAACCATGTGCTTGTTTTGCTAATTTTCCTGTTTCTAAAGAGATAGTTCTACCATCTCCTAAGTCAATAATTTGTTTAAATACCTTTGGTATCATAAATAATGTTTTAATTTTAATTAAACAATTGGTTTTAGTTGTTGTGTTGCTTATGAACCAATGAAAAGTTTAATAAATGCTTTCTTTAATGTATTCTTAATTTTAAAAAAAAAGAGGCAAAATTTGCCTCTTAATTTATGAAATTATTTTCTAATACCTAGCTCTTTAATTATTTCACGATATCTTACAATATCGTTCTTAATTAAGTAGTCAAGGAAATTTCTTCTTTTACCTACTAATTTCACTAATGAACGTTCTGTATTAAAATCTTTACGATTTCTTTTTAAGTGTTCAGTTAAGTGGTTAATTCTGAAAGTAAATAATGCAATTTGGCCCTCTGAAGAACCTGTGTTTGTTGCTGATTCACCATGTTTGGCAAAAATTTCAGCTTTTTTTTCTTTTGTTAAGTACATGCTAACATTAATTTTTATTAATAATTTTTATGTATGATTACTACAAATGCAGTAAACAGGCCGCAAAGGTACTATTATTATTTTGATTAACAATTAACTACATAAACAACTTATTTATTTTTAGTTACAATTAAACTTTTATGATTTCATAAGGTCTAAGATACTATGAATGTTAACAATTAAAACACTAATATTATGAGAATGAATAATTTAAAATTAAAGTTGGTTGCGATTTTTATGGTAAGCGGATTGGTTTTTACAAGTTGTGAAGATAGTAATTTGGTTGAAGTAACTGATGTAGCAGAAGTAGTAGATGTTATATCAGATGAAGAAGCAATTGCTCTTGTAGAATCTGATGATATATCAGATGAAGTTGATAATATTATAGATGACTTTTTATATGATGATTTGAACCTTAGCGGTAAGGATGAAGCTTTAAAAACTGATGATAGATTTGGTGGAATGCCAGATTGTGTTGTTAAAACTGTTGTTATAGATGGAACAATTAAAACTGTAACATTAGATTTTGGTGAAGGTTGTGAATTACCTAGTGGAAATATTATTTCGGGTAAAATTATAATGAGTTATTCATTTGATTTAGAATTGCAAATAATAACTGTTATTCAGTCTTTTGAAGGGTTTACGTTTAATGATATTACAGTTGTAGGAGAAAATACAATTGTTAGAATAATGGAAAATGAAAATGGAAATCCTGAGTCTACTAAAACAATTGACATGATTTTAACTTGGGAAGATGGTGAGTCTGTTTCAAGAGTTGGTACAAAAACGAGAGAATGGATTGAAGGTTATGATACAATAACTTGGGATGATAATGTTTATTTAATTACAGGAAATTGGACAAATACGTTTAAAGATGGTACAGTTTGTTCTGCTATTATTACTGAAGCATTAAGAAGAGAAATGTCTTGTAGATTTATTGTAAGTGGTATAATTGAATATACAAAAGGAGAACTTACTAGTTCATTAAATTTTGGGGATGGAACTTGTGATGATATTGCTGTTTTAACAAATAGTGATGGAGTAGAGACTGAAATAATTCTAAAAAGAAGGATGCACTAATCTTATCAAACTATATTTAAATAAAAAAAGCGAGCTGATTTTCATCAGCTCGCTTTTTTTATTTTCTAATTGGTAAATTTTGAATTAAATCTATGTATAAATTTACTTGTTTTTTTAAGTTTTTACGTTCTACAATTTTATCTAAAAATCCATGTTCCAAAACAAATTCTGAACGTTGAAACCCAGGAGGTAAATCTTTTCCCGTAGTATCTTTTACAACTCTTGGTCCTGCAAATGCAACTAAAGCATCAGGTTCAGCAATGTTTATATCGCCTAACATTGCATATGAAGCGGTTGTTCCACCTGTTGTTGGGTCTGTACATAATGATATGTATGGGATATTAACTTCTGCAAGTTGGGCTAATTTAACAGATGTTTTTACTAATTGCATTAAAGATATTGCAGCTTCCTGCATTCTTGCACCACCAGATTTTGAAATCATTAAAAATGGTACTTTGTGTTTTATTGAATAATCAATTGCTCTCGAAATTTTTTCACCAACAACACTTCCCATAGATCCACCAATAAAACTAAAATCCATAGCAGCTACTACTAAATCTTTGCCAAAAGATTTACCAACAGCTGTTCTTACTGCATCTTTTAAGTTTGTTTTTGAATAGGCATCCTTTAATCTGTCAGTATATTTTTTAGTATCAGTAAATTTTAAAGGATCTTTAGATGTTACATTTTCATCAAATTCTTTAAACGTATTATTATCAAAAAGAATTTCAAAATATTCAGCACTACCTATCCTAACATGGTAGCCATCTTCTGGACTAACATAGTAATTAAGTTTTAATTCTTCAGTGTCTACAACTTTACCACTTGGTGTTTTGTACCATAGTCCTTTTGGGACATCTTTTTTATTCTCAGTTAATGTCTGAATACCTTTATCTTTTCTTTGAAACCAAGATGACATAATATTTTGTTCTAGTTGAAAATGGGAGTGCAAATTACTAAAAAAAACAAAGAGAACATCTAAAAAAAAGTTCTCTTTGTTAATTTAATTATTTATTTAATTGATTATAAGACGTTTATGCAATTTAAATCTTTAAATGCTTCAATTAAACGAGTTTTAAATGTTTCTTCACCTTTACGTAACCATCCACGTGGATCGTAATATTTTTTATTTGGTTGATCAGCTCCATCAGGATTCCCTATTTGTGTTCTTAAATAGTCGATTTTATCATTCATATAGTCTCTAATTCCTTCTGTAAAAGCAAATTGCATATCAGTATCTATATTCATTTTGATAACACCATATCCAATAGCTTCTCTAATTTCTTCAAGAGTTGACCCTGAACCACCGTGGAAAACAAAATCTACAGGATTTGGTTCTGTTCCATTTTCTTTTTCAATATATTTTTGAGAATTATCTAAAATTTTTGGAGTTAATTTTACATTACCTGGTTTGTATACACCATGAACATTACCAAATGATGCTGCAATTGTGAAATTATCGCTTACTTTTTTAAGTTCGTTATATGCATAAGCAACTTCTTCAGGTTGTGTGTATAATTTTGAAGCGTCAACATCAGAGTTGTCAACACCATCTTCTTCACCACCTGTAATTCCTAACTCAATTTCTAATGTCATTCCCATTTTACTCATACGAGCTAAATAAGTTTTGCAAATTTCAATATTTTCTTCTAAAGGTTCTTCCGATAAATCAATCATATGAGAACTGTATAATGGAATTCCATTTTCTTTGTAGAATTGTTCTCCTGCATCTAATAATCCATCAATCCAAGGAAGTAATTTTTTTGAGCAATGGTCTGTATGTAAAATTACAGGAACTCCATAAGCTAATGCTAAAGTGTGAATATGTTTTGCTCCAGCAACGCCACCAGCAATAGCAGCTTTTTGCCCTTCATTAGATAATCCTTTTCCTGCATTAAATTGAGCTCCGCCATTTGAAAATTGAATGATTACTGGTGAATTTAATTCTTTTGCAGTCTCTAAAACAGTATTAATTGTATTTGATCCTATTACGTTTACAGCAGGTAATGCGAATTTTTTAGCTTTTGCTAATTTAAAAATTTCTTGTACCTCTTTACCTGTTGCAACTCCTGGTTTAATTGTATGGCTCATAATATTTTATGTGTAATTAGTATTGATAACTTAATTGTAGCAAAATTAAGGAATTATAGCTGTTAATAATATAATTTGAATAGAAAAAAAACGAAATCGTAATAGTTTTTTTAGAAAGGATAGCTTATACCAAAATTATAAACAGTTTTACTGAAATTATAATTAGTAAACCATTTGTTTCCATCAGTAAGGTAAGGTTCGTATGTTTTAAACCCTAAATCTAATCTTAATAATATAAAACTCAGGTCATATCTAATACCAAACCCTGATCCAATTGCAATGTCTTTTAAAGAATCAAAACCGTTAAATTTTGCTTCGGAAGAAGTTATAGTTGAGTTTGAAATATCCCAAATATTTCCTGCATCTACAAATAAGGCTCCTTTAATGCTGTTAATTACTTTAAATCTATATTCTAGACTATTTATAAATTTTAGATTTCCTACATTAAATTCTAAACCGCTTTGAGTAGATCCTGGACCTAAATCATAAATTTTCCAAGCTCTTAAATCATTTGGCCCGCCTATAAAATAACTTCTGCTAAATGGTATTGTACTTGAATTACCATAAGGAATTGCTATTCCTAAAGAACTTCTGAATGCCAAAACATTTTCTAATGATAAGTTCCAGAATTTTTTATATTCTAAATCGGTTTTTATATATTGAGCTATTGGGGTATTTAAAAATGTTTTTACATCACTAGCATCTTTTTTTGTAGCTAATAAAGTAGTTAAATTCCCGGAGGAAGCAATTCTAGCTCTAAAAAATGAAAAATCTGAATCCTTATAATTTTCACTATTGTTGTATGTAAATGTATAAGCTACCAAGGGGATAAGTACATCCTCTGTAATAATATTATATCTGGCTTCTATATTTTTTGCCGTTTGGTATTCTGTAGCATTTGTGTTTTTAAAATCTGAGTCAATAAAAGTTTTAATAAATGTAATTGCATTTTGTTCAGTTAAAATTTCGCTAGGAAAATAGTTGTTTTTAATTTCAACAAGATTATTATATTCAGATGTATAAATGCTAAAATAGGAGTCAATATTCAAATTTTTAATAAATTGCGCATTTAAAAGTTGAAAACTATGTTTTTTAGTTAAAGATGATTCCCAAGTGTAATCTACAATACCAGTGTATTTTTGTTTATCTAAACCAATATTTTTTTGCAAACTGGTTCCTAATGTGAAGGTTGTTTTTGGAGATTTCTTTTTTGAAATAATTTTAGTTGGGTTAAAAGGCACTAAAAACCTAGGAAGTTCTAGAGAAACGTCACCACCAATTTCCCATGCATTTAATAAACTTTCGTTGTCAGCAGCATCTTTTGAATCTAAAAAAGAGCCTTGAATAGAAAATTTTAAGATTTCGGATCCTTTAAAAATATTTCTATTTAAGAAAGACAGTTTACCAGAAACACCAAGTTGCCTAATATTAGAGTGTGTTAGTTCAGTGTTAAAACCAATTGAATATTTTTTAAGCGGAGTTAAGAATATGGATGCTTCAAGCATATCATCTTCCAATTCGGTATATTTTATATCAACAGACCTGAAATTATTTAAACCTCTTAAATTTTTTCGGGTTAATTCACGGGTTTCATCTTTATAAATAGAATTTGGTTCAATAAAAATAGAATTTAATAATATTTTAGGATTGTATTTTAATGTTTCTTGTGCTAAAAATGAATATCCATTGTAATTTAGGCTGTCTTTAATAGGGTTTTCTTTTGTATTGTAAGAGTAATCTGTATAAATATTTACGTTTTTTATTTTTTGAATTTTAAAAGGAAAAACTCCAATACTATCATTAATAATAAGATCAATGTCAGATTTATAATTGGCAGAATCTGCTTCAAAAGTGATGGCGTTTTTATTAAATCTAAAAACTCCTGAATTTCTAAATAACTTAGTTAATCTATTTTGTTCATTTACAAATGAAGCAAGCTTAAAGATGTTTTCTTTTTTTATAAAAGATTCGTTTTCATGAATTCTATATATTGAATCTAAAATTTTTGATTCAATAGTGGTTTTAACACTATCTAAAGTATAGGGTTTGTCAGTGTTTATATAGTAGTTAACTTTAGCTTTTTTATTTTTTAATAATTGTTCTTCATAGGTAACCTTAACTTTAAAATATCCTTCATTGTAATAATGAAGCATTAAATTATTTACCGTTTGTGTTGCTTTTTTAGCCTCAAAAATTACAGGAGGTTCTCCATTATTTAAAAACCATTGGTGTGAATTGTATTTAAAATTTCGAATTCCTCTAGCTTGCTTTTCTGAAAATACATTTTTTGTAAAGTTGTACCATTTAGGATTGGTTAATTTCCAATTTTCAAAATTTCTTTCAAAATTTTTATTTCCAACATTGTAAAAATGAAGCGGAAAAGGAATTCCTAAAACTAATTGATTAGGTCGTTGAACAATATAATCGTTAATTTCATCAGCCACAACTTTCTTATCATTAACAATTACGGTATTTTTAGTTAGCAAGTGTTTATTTTCAGGAACATACTTTACCGTATTACACGATGAAAAACTATAAGATATACTTAATAGAATTATTAATATTATAATATTGTTTTTCAATAAATAAGAGTTTAAATTTGTTTCAAAAGTAATCCTTTTCAAGATATTATCAAATTACAATTTTTTATAATTAAAAATATGAGTTTAAGTAAAAATCAGTTAAAATTAATAACGAGCTTACAGCAAAAAAAGTACCGAACCAATTATAATTTATTTATTGCCGAAGGTACAAAAGTTGTAGGCGAATTTTTAAACTCAAATTTTGAAATAGAGCAGTTATTTTGTGTGGATAAATTAGGCTATGAAAATATAGAAAAAGCCACAATAATTTCTGACTCTGAGTTAAAAAAAATAAGTACACTTAAAACACCTAATAATGTATTGGGAATTTTTAAAATTCCTTTAAAAGAACCAATAAAAAATGAAGGTTTAGTTATTGCTCTAGATGAAATAAACGACCCAGGAAATTTAGGAACTATTATTAGATTGTGTGATTGGTTTGGAGTTGATCAGCTTATTTGCTCAACAAATACAGTTGATTGTTACAATTCAAAAGTAGTACAAGCATCTATGGGTTCTTTAACAAGAGTCTCTATAATTTATGCAGATTTGGAAACTTATTTGCAAAATATGGAATTGCCTAAATATGCATCATTAATGGAAGGTGAGAATGTTTATAAAAGTAGTTTGCCTAAAAATGCGATTTTGGTGATGGGAAATGAAGCTAACGGAATTAGTAATTCAATTTTAAAATTGTTAACGAATACAATTTCAATACCTAGATTTGGAAACTTACAGCAAACAGAAAGTTTAAATGTAGCAACTGCTACAGCAATTTTATTAAGTGAATTTAAGCGATAAAATAAATTTTATTTTTAGTGAAAAGCGAATTTTATAAAAATGCCTCTGGTTCCAAGATAATCAATATTACCAGTCCATTGGCTGTTTGGGTCAGTATCTCTCACCAATTCATTATTTATTGCAAATACACCTCTAATAGATGGCGAAAAAATAAAGTAGGGTAAATATAAATCAATTCCTACACCAACTTCATACATAAAATTATTTTTGGTCATTCTAAATTCTCCATCCAAATTGTCATTAGGATTGTCTTGATTACTTGAAAAATTAAAATCGTATGAAACTCCACCAACTACATAGGGTCGCATATTATTTAACCTATCGGTACTAAATTTTAACAACAAAGGAATTCTTAAATAAGTTCCGTTTACCTCCCTTATCCTAACATTATCATTACCTTCAATATTTGTAAATTCTAGTGTTTTTGTGTTACTAGAAAGTCCTGGTTCCAAACGTAAGTTTATATTTTTGTGTAATCGAAGATCACCAATTAACCCAACTTCAAAACCAGAAGTACTTGTAACGTTTATAAAGGTGTCTGGGTTAAGATAGGATATTTTAAAATCTTTTTTGTTGATTCCAAGATAATAACCCCAATAAACTACTTGCTTGTCCCAATTTTGTTTGTATTGAACAATGTCTCTTTTTTGGGCTGTACTATTGTTCATTATTATGAAACACAGAATAGCGGTTACAAAAACTTTTTTCATCTATTATTTTTTTGCTATATAAATTGAAGCAACCCCAAAAGTTTGAGGTTTGTTTTCAATAGCTATAAACCCAATTTTTTGTAAAATATTGTTGAAAGCTTCTCCATAAGGAAATGCAGCGGCTGAATCTGATAAATATTTATAAGCTGATTTGTCTTTTGAAAATAATTTACCAATTAAAGGTAAAATATTTTTAGAATAAAATGTATATCCTTGTTTATATGGAGTTTTGGTTGGTATTGAAGTTTCTAAAACAGCAAAAGTTCCTCCGGTTTTTAAAACTCGGTATATTTCAGATAAACCTTTTTCTAAATTTTCAAAATTACGAACACCAAAAGCAACTGTAATAGCATCAAAAGAATTGTCTTCAAAAGGAATTTTTTCGGAATCGCCAAATACCATTTCAATAGTATTATTTAAATTTAATTTTTCAATTTTTTTTCTTCCAACTTCAAGCATCCCTTCAGAAATATCTAATCCAATTATTTTTGAAGCTTTTGTTTTAGTTAAATTAATTGCTAAATCACCTGTTCCAGTTGCAATGTCTAAAATTGAATTTGGATTTGTATCTCCAATTATTTTAACAACTTTATTACGCCATTTCACATCAATTCCAAAAGATATAACACGGTTTAAACCGTCGTATTCTTTAGAAATTGTATCAAACATTTTTGCAACTTGCTCTTTTTTGCCAAGTTCAGAATTTTTATAGGGCTTTACTTTTTCACTCATAAATAGTTAGTAATTTACAGCTACAACTTGCCCAATTTTTCCCGGGATTAGTTGTTTTAGCATATTTTCAATACCATTTTTTAATGTAATTGTTGATGAAGGACAACCGCTACAAGCACCTTGCAAAATTACATTCACTGTTTGTGTAGTTGCATCGTAAGATTGAAATGCAATATTTCCTCCGTCAGCAGCAACTGCAGGTTTTACATATTGATCTAAAAGATCAATTATTTGTTTTGAAACATCATCAAGATTAGTTGTTGCTTCTTCAATAGTTTGAGTATGCTTTTTTTGTTGAGCATTGATGGAGGCTATTGTTTTTCCATCTGCAATATATTGTCTAATAAAACTTCTAACTTCTACAGTTATTTCACCCCAATTCGCTGTCTCTAATTTTGTGATTGAAACATAATTTTCTGAAATAAATACTTCTTTAACATATTCAAAATTAAATAATTCAGTTGCTAAAGGTGAGTTTTTAGCTTCTTCTTTATCTTTAAATTCAAAATCTGTTTCAACTAATTTTTTATTAGCAACAAATTTTTGGACTGAAGGATTTGGTGTTGATTCAGCATAAACTTCAACAGGAATTTTTTGTTGAGGTTCATTTTCTTCTAAAACCAAAACACCTGGGTTGTTTAAATAAATTTCAATTTGTTCTTTTAGTTCTTCCTGAACGTCACTCCATTCAACAATGTTAAATCTTTCAACAGCTATAAAGTTTGCTGAAATATAAACTTGTTTTACAAATGGTAAATGAAATAATTGTTGAGCTAAAGGTGAATTCTTCGCTTCATCAATATTATTAAATTGATAACTTCCACTAATTAAAACTGTGTTTGCAGTAAATTTTATAATTGTATCAGTTGTTGTTTTTTCTATTCTTAAAGAAATTGCTTCCATTTTTTTAAAATTATTTGTGCAAAAGTACTAAAACATACTTAATGTATTGGGTTGAAAATAAAAAACGCCTCTAAATTGAGGCGTTTACTATAATAGAATGTTATATATTAAATACTTAGTACTAGTGTTGCTGTAAATTTTGAAGTATCAAAATTTAAATTAGTAGTGTTTATTTGATTGTATTGAGGGTAAAAATTATAAGATGCTGTGTTTGTAGATTTTTGATATGCGAAATCTAATTTTCCACCTCTAAATTTGTAACCGGCACCAAGTGAAAATCCGTCTGTATCATCAGAACCTAAAGCGTTCTTATAAGGGCTTTTTTCCATATGATAACCACCTCTAATAGAGATATCGTCAAAACGCCATTCAGTACCAATACGTAATTGCCCAGTACTTTCTAAATCAGTATTGAAAATTTTATTTTCGGCAGAAAACCCTGGGTTATTTATTTCAATATTGCTGTAGTTTTTGTAAATGTAATCAATACTAATTAGTCCTTGTTTATCAAAAATATAAGCAAAACTCCCTGTTAATTTACTAGGTGTTCTTAATTCGTAATCGAATCCATTTGTGCCAGAATAAGTGTCTTCTGCGGGATATTCATTGGTTATATTAAAATCATTTTCAAATATATTTACATCAAATTCGACAAATTCTTCAGCTAAACTATACCAAACAGGAGATTGATAAGCCAATCCGAAACGAATATTATCTGAAGGTTTAGAAATAAAACCAATTGAAAATGAATAACCGTTACCATAGGTTAATAATTCTTGTATTTGAGACACATCAAAAGTGTTTCAACTGCCATCATTATTATATTCTTCTATAAGTGCCCTTTGGTAATATTCTAAATCATAAGTATTAATAGATGCTCCAACATATAAATTATCTCTGTATTGTGAAGCAAGAGTAAATGTGTATTTATTATTTCTTCCATCGGTAAAATTCTCAAAATTTTGCCCTTCAAAATTACCATAAACTACTGTAGGGTCATAAATATCTGAAATGGGTGCAAAACTACTATTACCATTGGCTTGCCAAAGGCCATCAAAATCATTTGCAATGCTATAATTAAAACCTAATGCAAAGCTTGTCCAATCAGAATTATGACTAGTATCAAAAACAAATACACCACCTGCTTGCGATAAGTTGGTATAATCATTATCCGTTAGCTCACTTGTTCCATAAAAAGAACTTGTTGTTTTAGTATTTCTAATATTTAATGAAGCTGAAAATTCACTTTTTAAAAATACTGCAGCACCAGCAGGATTTGTTTCAATTGATGACAAATCACCTCCTAAAGCTCCAAATGCTCCACTCATGGCATTATAGCGTGCTGTTCCGTTTATGTTTTCTGTTGAAAACAGAACGCCTATATCATTATAATCTAAAGTTTGTGCGTTAGAAATATAAGCAACGCATAATAGCATTACTACAAAATATAATTTTTTCATGACGTTTTATTTTTAATTACGGGTTGAACTTCTTCTTGATGAACTAGTATTTGATGAAGACGAAGTACTTCCAGATGATCTTGATGAAGATGAACTTGCGGAACTACTACGGCTACTACTTCTACTTTCAGAAGATGAACTATTATTATTATTATTATTATTTGAAGAACTTCTATAATTAGTGTTATTCGTTTCTTTTTGCTTTATTGGTGCACGTCTTTCATTCGTAGTAGTTCTTCTGTTTTCAGTATTGTAATATCTATTTGTAGAAGGTTGCGAACGGGTATCAACAATATTTCTAATGGTTCTTGTTCCTGTTGAAGAACTTCTAGTATTGGAACTTCTTACAGGTTGTCTGTAATTTCTTGTATTTGAACTTCTTGAAGTTTGATCAACTCTTCTTGAGTTCACATTTCTACTACTTGTTGTTGCAGTACTTCTTCGGCTTGCTGTTGGTGAAGTTAAGGTGTTAGCTCTCCTTGTATTCGTATTGTAAGTTGTTCTTTTTCCGTAAGTATCATAACGATTGTATCTGGTATATGGCGTATAATAATTACTGTAAGGAGCGTAGCTATAATATGGATAATAACTTCCATAATAACCATATTCATAATAAGGATAATTGTATCCGTAATAGTTATAAGAATAATTGTACGGGTTGTAATATCTCCAAGGTGAATAATAATTAGAATAATAAGGGTAATAATTATAATTAGGCTGGTAATAAGGGCTATGCCAATAATAACCGGAACTTGCATAACCAGAATTTATAGTAATTACTACATTATCAGTATACTCCCAAGGAGCATCATAATCATTATAAATAGTGTCGTTTTCAACTTCAGCATCTTCATAATAATATTCATCAATATTAGTAAAAGTATCATCTTCATTTAAATTTTGAAGATCTTCAAGTTGACGAGAAAAATAATCTTTATCAAAATTAGAGTTGTTTTCAACAATAATTACTTCTTGTTGGTTTTGATTGGTTGATGAAGAATAAATTCCATCATTATCATTATTGTAAGCACTTTGATAAGTACCACAAGAATATAAACTTGCCATCAGTACTACTAAAAGACTAATTTGTGAGTTTTTTCGGTTAATTATTTTTGAAACTTCCATAATCAGTTGTAATTTTTATTGTTGAACTATTTAAAAAGAATTAGTTTTGTCGAAATTAATTCTTTTTATTATAAAAAGGTGCAATATTTATGCCAAACATTTAATTATGAGTAAGAAATTAACAAAGAGAGAAGAGGGCTATTCAAAATGGTATAATGAACTAGTTGTAAAGGCAGATTTAGCTGAAAATTCAGGGGTAAGAGGTTGTATGGTTATAAAGCCATATGGTTATGCAATTTGGGAAAAAATGCAAGCTCAATTAGATAAGAGATTTAAAGAAACAGGTCATGAAAATGCATATTTTCCTTTATTTATACCTAAATCATTTTTAAGTAAAGAAGCAGCTCACGTAGATGGATTTGCAAAAGAATGTGCAGTAGTAACACATTACCGACTTAAAAATGCGGAAGATGGAAGTGGATTAATAGTTGATCCAGACGCTAAATTAGAAGAAGAATTAATAGTTCGTCCTACTTCAGAAACAATTATTTGGGACACTTACAGAAGATGGATTGAATCATACAGAGATTTACCTTTATTAATAAATCAGTGGGCAAATGTTGTTCGTTGGGAAATGCGTACTCGATTGTTTTTGCGTACTGCAGAATTTTTATGGCAAGAAGGCCATACTGCTCACGCAACCAAAAATGAAGCTGTAATAGAAGCTGAACAAATGTTAGATATTTATGCTGAATTTGCTGAAAAGTATATGGCAATGCCAGTTATAAAAGGATTAAAGACGGAGAGTGAACGATTTGCAGGTGCTGATGAAACTTACTGTATTGAAGGCTTAATGCAAGATGGAAAAGCCTTACAAGCTGGGACTTCTCATTTTTTAGGTCAAAATTTCGCCAAAGCATTTGATGTTCAATTTACTTCAAAAGAAGGAAAACGTGAATATGTTTGGGCAACATCTTGGGGTGTTTCAACTCGATTAATGGGAGCCTTAATTATGACTCACTCAGATGATTTAGGATTGGTTTTACCTCCAAATTTAGCACCAATTCAAGTTGTGATAATTCCTATTCATAGAAATGATGAGCAATTAGATGCAATTTCTGAAAAAGTAAATGAAATTGTAAAAGAGTTGCGTGAAAAAGGAGTTTCTGTTAAATTCGACAATAGGACTACATACAAGCCAGGTTGGAAGTTCGCTGAATATGAATTAAAAGGAGTTCCATTAAGAATTGCTATGGGACCAAGAGATTTAGAAGAAGGTACGCTTGAGATTGCTCGTAGAGATACTTTAGAGAAGAAAAGTATTTCTCAAGATGATGTAGTTAGTTATGTGGTAGAAACGTTAGAACAAATTCAGAATAATTTATTTAATAAAGCATTAGATTATAGAGAATCTCATATTACAGAAGTAAATACGTTTGAAGAATTTAAAGATGTTCTAGAAAATAAAGCAGGATTTATTTCAGCTCATTGGGATGGAACTAAAGAAACTGAAGAAAAAATTAAAGATTTAACAAAAGCAACCATAAGATGTATTCCTTTAAACAATAAAATTGAAGAAGGAAAGTGCGTTTTTACTGGGGAAAAGTCATCTCAGAGAGTTTTATTTGCAAAAGCTTATTAATTTTTTAAAAAAAGTTTTGCAGATAAGAAAATAGTTGTATTTTTGCATCCGCAATGACGAAATACTGTCATCGCGAAAAACAAAGCGGTCCGTTCGTCTAGGGGTTAGGACGCATGGTTTTCATCCATGTAACAGGGGTTCGATTCCCCTACGGACTACAAGAAATTAATTAAAAAATTAAAAATGGCAAATCATAAGTCAGCATTAAAGAGAATTAGAGCAAATCGCGTTAAGCAATTAAGAAATAAATATCAGCATAAAACTACTCGTAATGCTGTTAGAGATTTACGTGCTTCGACTGAAAAGAAAGATGCTGAGGTATTGTATCCAAAAGTAGTTTCAATGCTTGATAGGCTTGCAAAAAAGAATATCATTCACAAAAAGAAAGCGATTAATTTAAAATCTAAATTAGCAAAATTCGTAGCTGCAATTTAATTTTAATACACATATATTATAAAAAAACATCCTATTTTAGGATGTTTTTTTGTTTGATATCAATTTAAAAAATGGCTTTACCATTCGTAAGATCGATTGGCATCTAATCTAATAAAAATGAATAGTAGCACCGTAAATCCCCATAGCGCTGAACCTCCATAGCTAAAAAAAGGTAATGGTATTCCTATTGTTGGTAACAAACCTAATACCATACCTATATTTATGGTAAAGTGAGTGAAAAATATTGCAGCGATACTGTAACCATAAACCCTACTAAACTTTGATTTTTGTCTTTCAGCAATATGGATAATCCTTAATATGAAGAAGATGAAAATGAGTATAACTAATGTACTTCCAATAAACCCCCATTCTTCACCAACAGTTGTAAATATATAGTCAGTTTGTTGCTCTGGCACAAAATTGCCTTGTGTACGCTCACCATCTAAAAAACCTTTACCAGATAAACCTCCAGATGCAATGGTTGTAACAGATTGGTTTGTATTGTACCCAATACTTTTTATATCGGTTGTTTTACCTAATAAAATGTCAAACCGATCTCTGTGGCGTTGTTCAAAAACCTTATTAAATACAATATCTACACTAATAATAAAGATTACAGAAATTAAATAGATACCTAAAATTTTAAGCCATCCTTTTTTTAATGCTTTTTTCCTATAAAAATTAAATAATAACAGAATAACTAGAAATAATAATAACGAACCTATAATTACATATAAATATCCAAAATAAAGTGTAATTATAAAAAGAAATACAGCAACAAAACCAATTGTAACATAATAAACAGGTAAACCTTCTCTATACAATACAAAAATAAATGCAGAATATACTAGTGCTGAACCAGGATCTGGCTGTAAGGTAATTAGAATGGCAGGAAAAAATAAAATGAGAAGTGCTTGTACTTGAGTATTCCATTTTTTTAAGTTGAACTGTTTGTCGCTAACTAATTTTGCAATAGCTAATGAAGTTGCCGCTTTTGCAAATTCTGAAGGCTGAATACTAAGTCCACCTAAATCGTACCAAGATGTAGCTCCATTAATATTTTTACCTAAAATAAAAAGACCTACTAAGGATATTAAACTTATTAAATATATAATTGAAGCATATTTTTCATAAAATTTAGCTTCGAACATTAAAATTAAAAGAATAATAGGAAAACTAAATCCAATCCAAATAAGTTGCTTTCCATATTCTGTAGAAAAGTTAACTAAACTAATTGGCTCGTCTGTAACAGTTGCAGAATAAATATTTAGCCAGCCTATAAAAATTAATACAAAATAAAAAAGGATAAGTATCCAATCAATTCCAAAAAATATGTTAGTTTTTCTATTTCTCAATTTTTTTAGTTTCTATTAATTGTTTATCATATTCATCTTGTATGCTTCCATTAAACATTCTTTCTTCCTCCATTGGCCTGCTAATTTTTCCAGTTAAATATTTTTCAATCATTAAAGTGGCAATTGGTCCAGCCCATCGTGATCCCCAATAGCCATTTTCAACAAATACAGCAATAGCAATTTTAGGATTATCTTTAGGTGCAAAAGCTATAAAAATGGAGTGATCTTGCCCATGTGAATTTTCAGAGGTTCCTGTTTTTCCACAAATTTCAATTCCTGGTACTTTAGACCAATGTGCTGTACCTCTAGGATTATCAATAACATTAAACAAACCTTCAATAACAGGATCAAAATGTTTTTTATCAATTGTTGTTTGGTTTGGAATTGTAAATTTTTTATCTAATGCAATACCTTCAATAATTTTAGCAATATGAGGTGTAAAATAAAATCCTCGGTTTGCAACTGTTGCGGTCATATTTGCCAATTGAATAGGTGTAGTTAAAACTTCACCTTGACCAATTGCATTTGAGATGGTTGCTGTAGATCTCCAACGACCATTTGGATACACTTTATTGTAATAATCTCCATTTGGAATAAATCCTTTTTGTCCAACGGATAAATCATTATTTAAATATTTCCCTAATCCAAAACTTTCAGCATGCTTATTCCAAATATTCATTCCTTGAGTTGGAGTTGGGTATTTTTCTATAACTCTTCTGTAAACAGTTGAAAAGTAGCTATTGCAGGATCTGTAAATAGCAGTATTCAAGTCAATCGGATATCCAGTTCCACAATGGCATTTCATAAATGAACCTGCCCCTGAACCATATTTATAGCCACCAAAACATAATGTAGTAGTAGCAGGAGTTATTACATTTTCTTGTAAAGCTATTAAAGAAGATATTACTTTGAAAGGTGATCCTGGAGGATACTGGGCTTGTAACCCACGATCTAAAAGAGGGCGGCTAATACTATCTAAATATAATTTTGTAAAATTTGCAGAGCGCTCCCTTCCCACCATTAAATTTGGATTATAAGTTGGCATAGAAATTAATGCTAAAATTTCGCCAGTTGAAGGTTCTATAGCAACAATACCACCGCGCTTATTAGCCATTAAGGCTTCACCATATTGTTGTAATTTAGAATCAATAGTTAATGTTATGTCTTTCCCAGGAATAGGTAATGTATCATAAATTCCATTTTTATAAGAGCCAATTTCTTTGTTAAAACGATCTCGTTGAATATATTTAACACCTTTTGTTCCTCTTAAAATGTCTTCATAAGTTTTTTCTACTCCTGCAGTTCCTATTAATTCACCTAATTGATACTCAGGATTTTTCTCAATTAAGCCTTCATTTACTTCACTTATATAACCTAAAACATTGGGTGCGGAATTTATAGGGTAGTCTCTTAATAAACGTTTTTGAATATAAAACCCTTTAAACTTATGCATTTTCTCTTGTAAATATGCGTAATCATTTTTAGACAATTGAGCTAAAAATATAGAAGGAATTCTTGTAGAATAGCGTTTTGCCTTATCAATTTTTTTTATAAAATCTTCTCTATTAATACTTAATAAAGAACAAAATTCAGTGGTATCCAGAGGTTTCACTTCTCGGGGAATTACCATAATATCATAAGATAATTGATTGGAAACCAACAAAATACCATTTCTATCAAATATGTAACCTCTTTCAGGATAGTCATACATTATTTTTACTGCAGAATTATTTACTGTAGGTTTATTGTATGTATTACTTACTATTTGTAAATAGAAGAGCCGAATTATAAAAATTATTCCTATAGAAATAATTAGAAAAAATAATAATCCAGTTCTTTTCATGTGTTTTGTATTACTGTTTTTTTATAGGTTACAAGCAATTATTTTTAGTTTGATAAAGGTAGTAGCATGTGCTCGTGTCATTTAGTTTTTTTAACAAATAGTTGTATTCCTAAAATACTTATAAGTATAGTAAATATACTTGTAAAAAAAGTATTGGAAATTATAGTTGTAAAATCACTAAGGCTAAAATATTCTAGCGAAAAAACTATAAAATGATGTATTACTGTTAACGTTGCTATATATAAAAATATTTTGTCGAATGAAATAGTTCTTAAATTAAAAAGGAGGTAATCGAAATCTGATTTTCTCAAAATAGCTTTTAATATAGGGAGTCTAATAAATGCTATAAATACCATTGCAGCAGCATTAATACCACCTGAATCTGAAAAAAAATCTATTGAAAGCCCCAATAAAAAACTGGTGAATAATATTAAATTTTTATTTTTTTTAATTGGAAATAAAAATACCCATACAATATATATAAATGGATTTAAATACCCAAATAAGTCTATATGGTTAAAAATTAACACTTGTAAAAGTACTAAAACTATAAAGCGAATACTATTTGAAAGTATTAGATTATTCATTAGTTGTATTTTGTTCTAATTGGTTTTGTTCACTCTTTTGAAGATTTTTCACTATCTGAACATAACCAATTGAGCTCATATCATTAAACAACAACACATTTATTTGTTGATATTGATTATTTTCAAAACTAAAATCTTTTATAACACCAATATTTATGCCTTCAGGAAATATGGCCGATTTCCCTCCTGTTATTATAGTATCACCAACCTTTATTAAGGCTTGTCTTGGGATGTCCATTAGTTGAATTGTAGTGTGTGTTTTTCCATTCCAAGTTAATGTACCAAAGTGATTGCTGTTTTTTAAGCGGACATTTATTTTTGAAGAACTGTTTAAAATAGAAAGTACGGTACTATAATTTGATGATACGTTTTTAATTACACCAATTATTCCATTGCTATTTATAACACCTAAATCAGAAGTTAATCCTTGGTTAGTTCCTTTGTCGATTGTTAAAGTATTATTCCTTTTTGTAAAATTATTATTGATAACTTTAGCGGCTGAATACTCATATTTTTGAAAGTACTTGGTAGAATCTATTACTTTATAATTTTCAAGAGTGTAATTAATTTCTTTTTTATCTAAGAGGTTTTTTAAACGTACATTTTCTTCAATTAAGAGTTTGTTTTCAGTTTTTAAAAGAAAAAATTCATTAATTGAGTTTATTTTAGTGTAGAAACCTCCAGTAATCAAATTTGCAGAATTTACAAACTTACTGGTATGATATGAATGGTATTGAATGGTAAATGTAATAGCTAAAATTTCTAACAGTAAAAACAGCAGAAAGTTTCTGAATTTTCTAAAAAAGTAAATTATTTGCTGCATACATTAACTAAAAACAGTGAAACTATTTCATTAATACATTATGATATTTATGTAGATCTTTTAGTGCAATTCCAGTACCTCTAACTACAGCTCTTAAAGGATCTTCTGCAACATATACAGGTAAATCAGTTTTTCTAGATAGTCTTTTATCTAAACCTCTAAGCATAGATCCACCACCGGCTAAATAAATTCCAGTATTGTAAATGTCGGCAGCTAATTCAGGTGGTGTTTTAGATAAAGTTTCCATAACAGCATCTTCAATTCGTAAAATAGATTTATCTAGTGCTTTTGAAATTTCTCTAAAAGAAACTTGAACTTGTTTTGGTTTACCACTTAATAAATCACGCCCTTGAACAAGCATGTCTTCAGGTGGAGTTTCTAAATCTTCAGTAGCTGCGCCAACTTGAATTTTAATTCTTTCAGAAGTGCGTTCTCCAACATATAAGTTGTGCTGAGTTCTCATATAATATGCAATATCAGAAGTAAAAACATCACCAGCAACTTTAATAGATTTGTCACAAACAATACCTCCTAAAGCAATAACAGCAATTTCAGTTGTACCACCTCCTATATCAATAATCATATTTCCTTTAGGTTGCATAATATCAATTCCAATACCTATAGCTGCTGCCATTGGTTCATGAATTAAATAAATTTCTTTGGCGTTCATATGCTCAGCTGAATCAATTACAGCACGTTTTTCAACTTCAGTAATTCCAGAAGGAATACAAATTACCATTCGCAATGAAGGTGAAAAAAACCTTTTTTTTATGTTTGGAATATTTTTGATAAACTCTTTTATCATTTGTTCCGAAGCTTCAAAATCAGCAATTACACCATCTTTTAAAGGGCGAATTGTTTTAATATTTTCATGAGTTTTTCCTTGCATTAAACTAGCTTGTTTGCCAATTGCAATTATTTTCCCTGTATTTCTATCTCTTGCTACAATTGAAGGAGCATCAACAACAACTTTGCCATCATGAATTATTAGTGTATTTGCAGTACCTAAATCAATGGCAATGTCTTCAGTCATAAAGTCGAAAAAACCCATACTATGTTAATTATTTTTAATTTTAAAATCAGAATTGCACAAAGTTACTAAAATTAGTGTTTAAAATGACGTGTCCCCGTAAATATCATTGACATTTTATGGCTGTTACAATAATCAATAGATAATTGATCTTTAATAGAACCTCCTGGTTGAATTACAGCTTTAATACCTTCATTATCTGCTATTTCAACACAATCAGGAAAAGGGAAAAATGCATCACTTGCCATAACAGCTCCATTTAAATCAAAATTAAAATGTTTAGCTTTAACAATAGATTGATTTAAAGCATCTACACGGCTTGTTTGACCAGTTCCACTTGCACAAAGTTGTTTGTTTTTTACTAAAACAATTGTGTTTGATTTGGTATGTTTACAAATTTTAGATGCAAAAAATAAATCTTCCAATTCTCTATCAGACGGTGCTACTAAAGTTGAAGTATTAATAACGGCTGAATTATCAGTTTTATTGTCTTTTTCTTGAAACAGCACACCGTTTAAAGCAGTTCTATATTGAGTTTGTGGTAATTCAATATTTTTTTGAATTAAAATAATTCGATTCTTTTTACCTTTTAATATTTCTAAAGCTTCTATATTATAGCTAGGTGCAATTACAACTTCACAAAACAGGTTATGGATTTCCGAAGCTGTTTCAGTATCAATTTCTTTGTTTGAAATTAAAACACCACCAAAAGCCGATGTTGGATCCCCAGCTAATGCATCAATATATGCTTGTTTTAAAGTCTCTCTTTGCGCTAATCCACAAGCGTTATTATGTTTTAAAATAGCAAAAGTTGGAGAGTCGTTTTTAAATTCATTAATTAAATTTACAGCAGCATCCACATCTAACAAATTATTGTATGAAAGTTCTTTTCCATGAAGTTTTTCAAATAAAGCATCTAAATCTCCAAAAAAGTATCCTTTTTGATGTGGGTTTTCTCCATAACGAAGAGTTGAAACTGTATCAAAGCTTTTTCTAAAAGCAAGTTCTTCTTTATTTAAATAGTTGAATATAGCAGTATCATAGTGACTTGAAACAGCGAAAGCTTTGGCTGCAAAATTTTTACGTTGCTCAATAGTTGTGTTACCATTGTTATCTGTCATTATTTGTAAAAAAGCATCGTATTGATTCATTGATGAAACACAAATAACATCTTTAAAGTTTTTTGCCGCGGCTCTAATTAGTGAAATACCTCCAATATCAATTTTTTCAATAATATCTTGATCTGAAGCACCACTTGAAACAGTTTTTTCAAATGGATATAAATCTACTATAACAACATCAATTTCTGGAATTTCAAATTCATTTAGTTGAGTTATATCATTTTCATTTTCACGTCTTGCTAAAATTCCACCAAAAACTTTTGGATGTAATGTTTTTACTCTTCCTCCTAAAATTGAAGGACATGAAGTTAAATCTTCAACAGGTATTACATTAATACCTAGTTCTTTAATAAATTTTTCAGTACCACCTGTAGAATAAATAACGATTCCTAGATTATTTAATTTTTCAACAATGGGTTTTAAACCATCTTTGTTAAATACAGAAATAAGTGCTGATTTTGCTTTTTTTGATGAATTCATTTGCTGTGCTGTTAGTTTCGGCAAAGCTAATAATTATCAGTTGTTTAACAATATTAAACAACTATTAATTTTCGTTTGTATCTTTAATTTTTGAATAAAAATTTTCAACCATTTCATTATAGTTTTCTGAGATGTTTTTACGACGATTTTTTAGTAAAAATTTAGAGAAAAAAGATGATTTTTTTAAGTGAGAGTTGGGGTTGTTGGTTTTTTTAAAGGGTAATTTTATCATTTGCCAAAAATAGTTTTTAATTATAAAAAGGTTACTGTTTCATAGCAAATTTGAAAAACAAATATATAAAATACTTTTTTGTTAAAGTAATAATAAATTAAAAAATGAGATATTTTATTGTTTGAACTTTCACTAAAGAAAGTTAAAATAATTTAGCAACTTTTTCGCATACAAATTCTAGTAATAATTCATCATTTTTATTAAAAGGATTTACCGTATGTGAATCAATATCAATTTGACCAATATTTTCATTATTTACAAAAATTGGGATTACTATTTCACTTTTAACTTTAAATCCACATGAAATATAATTATCTTGTGCTTCAACATCAGGAACTACAAAATTTTGATTGCTTAAAGCTACTTGTCCACAAATTCCTTTTCCAAAAGGTATAATAATATGCTCGGTAGGTTCGCCAGCAAATTCTGCTAACCTTAATTCTTGTTTATCACCATTTTTAAAATAGAAACCAACCCAATCATAATATTCAATTTCTTGCTTTAATAAATCACAAATTAATTGAAGTTTTTTTGAAACTGTATTATTGCTTTCAGTTAGTGTTGTTATAGATTCTTTTAATTCAGAAATGTTCATATAAAGTTGTAGTTTTATGCAAAATTAAAATTCTTTTTTTGTGAATAGCAATAAAACAGTAATATTATTTATAATTAAATTTTTTGGGACGTATGTGCTACTTTTTTTAATTTATTCACTTTATTTAAATAAAACACAAAAAACTTCTGATGTGTTTTCTTGTGCTCCAATTACCAAAATTGTTGCAAAACAAACAGAAATTGTGTTAAATACTTTTGGTTATAATGCTAAAATTGAACAACATACGGAAGAGGTCTCTGTAAAGTTATTTATAGATAATAAGTTTATTGCTCGTATTATTGAAGGGTGTAATTCAATTAGTATTATTATATTATTTATTTCTTTTATTGTGGCTTTTTCAAGTAATTTTGAAACCACATTTTTATTTATAGTATTTGGAAGTTTACTTTTGTATGCAACGAATGTTTTTAGAATTGTGATAATTTCTATTGCTTTGTACAAGTATCCTCAATATGAATATATATTGCATGATATTTTATTTCCTTTAATAATTTATGGAACTACATTTTTGCTATGGTTTATTTGGGTTCAAAAATATTCAGGATTAAAAAAATGAAAAAACCACTTCAAATAGTATTAATAGGAGTGTTATTTTTAATGCTAGTTGCTGTTAGAGCTTTTGTGCAACCTTATTTTTATGATCCTTTGATTGAATATTTTAAGAGTGATTATCTTCACTCAGCATTTCCTCAACTTAATTTAACACTTTTTTTTCTTAATATACTTTATAGATATGCCTTAAATACAATGATCTCTTTAGCAATTATCTATTTATATTTTAAGAATTTAAATATTCTAAAGTTTTCTCTTCAATTTTATGTAATTGCATTTGTACTATTAAGTTTACTATTATTTATACTGTTAAAATTTAATTTAGAGCAAGGATATATGTTTGTTTTTTATGTGAGAAGATTTTTAATTCAACCATTATTTCTGCTATTATTATTACCAGCTTTTTATTATCAAAGGTTGATTAAAAAAAGGAATTTTAAAAAAAGGAAATTATAAAATGATAAATTGTCATTTTTTACTATTTTAGTCGACTATATCAATGAATAATAATAATTATAAAATTAATAAATCAAAATTATGAAAAAAGCAATTTTTGTATTTGCAGCAATTTTCTCATTTGCTGTTTTGTTTACGGCATTTAAAGAGACTAAAAAGGAAGAGGTAAAAGATGATGTTAAAATTGAAAGTCATGAAGGACATGATCATGAATCTGAAGCTACAGCAGATGTATACCAATGTCCAATGGATTGCGAACATGGAAAAACATATGAAGAGGTTGGTTCTTGCCCGGTTTGTAAAATGGATTTAAAAGTAAATTCTGCAGAGAAAAAAGAAATGAAACATTCAGATAATTGTAAATGTAAAGAAGCAGGTGAGTGTACTTGTGAAGGAGGTGTATGTGAATGCCAATCAGAAATGGCTTCAATGGCAAAAGAATGTAAAATGTGTGAACCTGGTAAATGTGAATGTAAATCTTAAACATAATTTATTTTAAATAATTCAAAAAATATTTAAACAAAAAAATCCGATGTTTTTAGCATCGGATTTTTAATATATATTAAATAAATTTTTACATCATTCCTGGCATTCCGCCACCCATTGGCATTCCACCAGCAGGTGCATTTTCTTTTATATCAACCAATGAACAAGCAGTAGTTAAAATCATACCTGCAACAGAAGCAGCATTTTCTAATGCAATTCTTGTTACTTTAGTAGGGTCAATAATACCTGCTTTTAGCATTTTAGTATATTCTCCAGTTTTAGCATTGTAACCAAAATCACCTTTTCCTTCCATAACTTTAGCAACTACAACTGAACCTTCACCGCCTGCATTTTCAACAATTTGACGTAATGGCTCTTCAATTGCTCTTGCTAAAATTTTAACACCTGTTAATTCGTCTAAATTATCGGTAGTAAGAGTTTTTAAAACTTCTATAGTTCTTACTAAAGCAACTCCACCACCAGCAACAATACCTTCTTCAACAGCTGCACGAGTAGCATGAAGAGCATCATCAACTCTGTCTTTTTTCTCTTTCATTTCAACTTCACTAGCAGCACCAACATATAATACAGCAACACCACCAGCTAATTTAGCTAAACGTTCTTGTAATTTTTCTTTGTCATAATCTGAAGTTGTAGTTTCAATTTGAGCTTTAATTTGTGCAACTCTACCTTTTATATCTTCAACATTTCCAGAACCATTAACAATTGTAGTATTGTCTTTGTCAATTGTAACTCTTTCAGCAGTACCTAACATTTCAAGTGTTGCTTTTTCTAAAGTCAAACCTCTTTCTTCGGCAATTACAGTACCACCCGTTAAGATTGCAACATCTTCTAACATTGCTTTTCTTCTGTCACCAAAACCTGGAGCTTTAACCGCTGCAATTTTTAACGCACCACGTAATTTGTTCATTACTAAAGTAGCTAAAGCTTCACCTTCAACATCTTCAGCAATTATTAATAATGGTTTTCCACTTTGGGCAACTGGTTCTAAAATTGGTAATAGATCTTTAAGATTTGTAATTTTCTTATCAAATAATAAAATATATGGATTTTCTAAATCTACTAACATTTTATCGGCATTTGTAACGAAATATGGAGATAAGTAACCTCTGTCAAATTGCATTCCTTCAACAATATCTACATAAGTAGAAGTTCCTTTTGCTTCTTCAACAGTAATAACACCTTCTTTACCAACTTTTTCAAAAGCTTGTGCAATTAAATCACCAATAGTTTCATCGTTATTCGATGAAATTGAAGCTACTTGTTTTATTTTATCAGATTTGTTACCAACTTCTTGAGATTGCTCTCTTAAATTTTTTACAATAGCTTCAACAGCTTTGTCAATACCACGTTTTAAATCTAAAGGATTAGCTCCTGCAGCAACATTTTTCAATCCTTCTTTAACAATTGCTTGTGCTAAAACAGTTGCAGTTGTAGTTCCATCACCGGCTAAATCATTAGTTCTTGAAGCTACTTCTTTCACCATTTGAGCTCCCATATTTTCTAAAGGATCTTCTAGTTCAATTTCTTTTGCAACAGTTACACCATCTTTAGTAATTACAGGTCCACCAAAAGATTTTCCTATAACAACATTTCTTCCTTTTGGTCCTAATGTTACTTTAACTGCATTTGCTAAAGCATCAACACCACGCTTTAAACCGTCACGTGCTTCAATATCAAAAATTATATTTTTTGCCATTTTATTTTATTTTTAAGTTTTAAGTTTTAAGTTTATGATTATTCTAAAAACTTAAATAAATTAATTTTAAATTTTTTGTTTTAAACGTTTAAGCTTAAAGCTATTTTAAACAATTGCTAAAATATCAGACTCTCTCATGATTAAATATTCAGTACCTTCTAAAACCAGTTCAGACCCTGCATATTTACCAAATAGAACAGTATCACCAACTTTTACAGTCATTGGTTCATCTTTTGTACCGTTACCTACAGCTATTACAGTTCCTTCTTGTTGTTTTTCTTTCGCTGAATCTGGAATAATAAGTCCTGAAGCAGTTGTTGTTTCAGCTTCAAGAGGTTTTACTAAAACTCTGTCAGCTAATGGTTTAATAGTATTTTTGCTCATTTGTAATTAGTTTAAAATTTATTAATTCTGTGAATTAAACTGTCTAAAAGTATGCCAGTTCTTTAAAACTGACAAATGTACTTTTTAACTAAACTTATTGGAAACAAAAATGCCAACGTGTCATCCACATTGGCATTTAAACATTCTATATTTTTGAATATTATTGAGCTGAATCTTTTAAAGTTGTAGTTGCAGCAGGTAGTGCTGGTACATCTTGAACTTCACGATTTTCAATAGTGTTTTCAATTTCTGAACTTGTATCAATTGCATTTACTTTTGGTGCTACAAAATTTGATAATAAAATGAGCACAAGTAATACTATTGATAACGTCCAAGTACTTTTGTCTAAAAAATTAGTAGTATTTTGAACTCCACCTAATGATTGTGTTCCGCCTCCACCAAAAGAAGAAGATAATCCTCCACCTTTAGGATTTTGTACCATAATAATTAGAATTAGCAAAAATGCTACGATCATAATTAGAATTAAAAATAATGTATACGTCATGACTTGTTTCTTTGTAAAATTTTTATTGCTTTAATTCGGTCTGCAAAGAAACTACTTTTTTCTGGATATTTCAAACATAAAATGTGATATGCTTTAATTGCATTTTCATACTTCTTTTGTTCTAAGTATACTTTAGCTAACGTTTCAGTCATTAAACTGTCATTTTCTTTAGAGCTTTCAGTGGAAACATCAAAATTTATAGCATTTTTATCTACAGGTTTAATTTTTGGATTTAACTCAATAAACTTATCTATAACGCTAAATTTATCATTCTTTTTTTCGTCTCTAGCAATTGGTTTTTGACTAATTAATTGCATCCATTCATTAAATGAGTGAGGTTCAGCGCTATTAAATGGAATTGGTTTGCCAATTTGTAAAATCTCAGTTGCTTTTTGTGTAACATTTTCAATTTCATCTCCTATAATTATAAGAGGTTCAATTTTTTCAACATCAGAAGCTACAGTATCGGTTATTTTTTTATGTAAAACTTTAATAGTCTCAGCATCAATAATTTCAAGATCCTCTATTGGTTCAACTTTTGTAATTGTATTGTTAGTAAATATAGGAGATGTAATAAAATTAAAAAGTACTCTTCTATCTATAGTATAGGCAGCAGTTTTTTTTAATGTAGGGTTGTATTTATAACTATTAGTTTTGTTAAGCCCTTTTAATAATAATGCTCTAGCAGACTGAAAATAAGGAAATTCACTAACAATTTCTTCTAATTGCTGAGCTTTTAAAGAATTTATAGTTTCAGGATTTTGTAAAATGTTTATGTATTGTGAACTATTCATAAAATTACCACTTTGCTACTGAGGCATTAAAAATATCTTGTGTTATGCGTTCTAAAATTTCAGTAAAAGCATCATCTAAGCTTGATCCTGATAATATTACATTTGCATCATAATCATAATAATGAGAAAAACTTTTTTCAAAATTATCTTCTTCTAATTTATTGTTGAAAAAGCGAACATTTACTGTAATTGTAAGTCGGTTTTGTGCCGCAGTTTGTTGTGCTGTTGCGGTCATTGGATTAATTTTATATCCAGTTATTTCGCCTTCAAATTGTAAATCTCCACCTGATTTCACCAATGTTAAATTGGTTTGTGTTGTAAATAAATCTTGAAATTTAATTGTAAAATCTTGACTTAAAGAAGGTTCAACTAAAATAGCATTGTTAGGGAAATAATCTATTTGTACTGTTTTTACATCGGGATGTAAATTAGTTCCTGTGAATGAATATATTCCACAACTTTGAGTTGCAAAAACCAATAAAAATAAAATGATGTAATTAAATTTTTTCATTGAAATATTTTAAACCTGTTTTGATGAATTTAAGAATTAAATTCAAAGTTAATTATTTAAACTATAAATCGTATTGTTTTATTTTACGATATAAGGTTCTTTCAGAAATTCCTAATTCTTTTGCAGCCAGTTTTCGTTTGCCTTGATTTTTTTCTAACGATTTTTTTATCAGCTCAATTTCTTTACTTTGAATAGATAAACTTTCATCATCGTCAACTGTTTCAGCGAATTCATAATCATCATCAAAATTAAATTTCTCATTGATACGAACAACTTCAACATTATTTTCATCTTCTAATTTTGAGGAATCTTCTTTATATATTTTTTTAATCAAGCTTTTGTTTTCTTCTTGAACTTTATGGCTGTCTCCACTTTTCATTAAATCAAGTGTTAACTTTTTTAAATCGTTAATGTCATTTCGCATGTCAAACAACACTTTATACATGATATCTCGTTCGTTTGCGAAATTACTACTTGAATTTTTTTGATCTATAACTGAAGGTAAATTTGTTCCTTTACTGGGTAAATATTGTAACAGTTTTTCTGAGGAAATTTCTCTATTTTCTTCAACTACTGAAATTTGTTCAGCAATGTTACGCAACTGTCTAATATTTCCAGGGAAACCATAATTTTCGAGCATTTTTATAGCATTATTTGAAAGTCTAACCGTTGGCATCTTATATTTTTGAGCGAAATCTGCGGCAAATTTTCTAAATAACAAATGAATATCACCAACACGTTCTCGTAATGGAGGTAAGTGTATTTCAATTGTGCTTAAACGATAGTATAAATCTTCTCTAAATTTTCCTTTTCCAATTGCTTGATGCATATTTAGGTTAGTTGCAGCAACAATACGAACATTTGTTTTTTCTACTTGTGAAGAGCCAACTTTAATAAATTCACCATTTTCTAATACACGCAACAATCTAACTTGTGTTGTTAGCGGTAATTCTCCAACTTCATCTAAAAAAATTGTACCACCATCAGCTACTTCAAAATATCCTTTACGTGCAGCAGTTGCGCCTGTAAAAGAGCCTTTTTCGTGACCAAAAAGTTCACTATCAATAGTTCCTTCAGGAATTGCACCACAGTTTACAGCAATATATTTGGCGTGTTTGCGATGGGATAAGTTATGAATTATCTTTGGAATACTCTCTTTACCAACACCACTTTCACCTGTAACTAATACAGAAATATCTGTTGGAGCAACTCTAATTGCTTTTTCTAAAGCTCGGTTTAAATGAATATCGTTTCCAATAATTTCAAAACGTTGTTTTATTGCTTGTAATGAGTCCATAGTTTTAAATTCTTTTTCCTAGAAGCGTTGCTGAAGTACAATCTTCAATATAAACGTTTACAAAATCACCAATTTTTTCATCTCCTTTTGGAAAAACAGCAACCGCATTTTGTGAATTTCTACCTTTCCAATGTGCGTCAGATTTTTTTGAAGAACCCTCAATTAAAATTTCAACAGTTTTTCCAACAAACTGCTCTAAATGATATAAACTGTGTTTTTGTTGCACTAAAATTATTTCAGCTAAACGTCTTTTTTTGACTTCAAGCGGAATATCATCTTCCATTTTTTTAGCTGCAGGGGTTCCAGGTCGTTCAGAATACGCAAACATAAAACCAAAGTCGTATTTTACATACTCTAATAAACTTAATGTTTCTTGATGTTCTTCTTCAGTTTCACCGCAAAAACCTGTCATCATATCTTGTGATAACGCGCAATCAGGAATTATTTTTTTAATGTTATCAATTAATTCCATGTACTCTTCACGTGTATGTTGTCTATTCATTCTTTTTAATACTGAAGTGCTTCCAGATTGAACAGGTAAATGAACGTAATTACAAATATTTTCGTGTTTTGCCATGGTATGAATTACGTCTAAATTCATATCCTGAGGATTTGATGTGGAAAATCGAATTCTTATTTTTGGAAATGCAATAGCCACCATATCAAGTAAATTAGCAAAGCTAATTGCAGTTGTTTGTGCAATTTCAGAAGCATTTTTAAAATCTTTTTTTAATCCGCCGCCATACCAAAGGTAACTATCCACATTTTGACCTAAAAGTGTAATTTCCTTATAATTTTGCTCACTAAGTTGTTTAATTTCTTCTAAAATACTTTTCGGTTCTCTGCTGCGTTCTCGTCCTCGTGTAAATGGAACTACACAAAAAGTACACATATTATCGCAACCTCTAGTAATAGATACAAAAGCTGAAACACCATTGCTGTTTAACCGAACTGGAGAGACATCTCCATAGGTTTCCTCTTTTGATAAAATTACATTAACGGCATCGCGTCCTTCATTTATTTCTTTTAATAAGTTTGGTAAATCTCTGTAAGCATCTGGCCCAACAACTAAATCAACAATTTTTTCTTCTTCTAAAAATTTTTCTTTTAATCGTTCAGCCATACAACCTAAAACCCCAACTTTCATTTTAGGATTTATCTTTTTTATGGCATTGTATTTTTCTAAACGTTTACGAACAGTTTGTTCGGCTTTTTCTCTAATTGAGCAGGTATTTACTAAAACTAAATCGGCTTCTTCAATTAAATGAGTGGTGTTATATCCTTGTTCAGATAGTATTGCTGCTACAATTTCACTATCATTTAAATTCATAGCACAACCATAACTTTCAATATATAGTTTTTTGCTGTTACCTTCTATTTGATTGGTCAAAAGCGCTTGACCTTGGTTTTTTTCTACGATTACTTTTTCTTGACTCATATATCTTTTATTCAGCGGCAAATATAATTCATTTTTTTAGAAATGTGACATATTGGCAGAAATTTAACAGGTGAAGTATTTGTTAAAATAAGGGGTTTTTGAAGATAAAAAGTTCCATTTAAAAAAATCTATATACTTTTGCAATCGAAAATCTCAATTTGAATTAAAATTATTTTGAGTATGAGAATGTTTTTATTGAGAGTTTAAAAATTATAACAAAAGATATATGGCGAAGAATTTAGTAATAGTTGAGTCACCTGCAAAAGCAAAAACAATAGAGAATTTTTTAGGTAAAGATTTTCAAGTGGAATCAAGTTTTGGACATATTGCAGATTTACCTTCAAAAGAAATAGGGATAAATGTTGAAGGTGATTTTATGCCAGAATATATTGTGCCAAGCGATAAAAAAGCGCTGGTTAAAAAATTAAAAGATTTAGCTAAAAAAGCTGACACAGTTTGGTTAGCATCGGATGAGGATCGTGAAGGAGAAGCTATTGCATGGCATTTATTTGAGCAATTAAACCTAAAAGAAGCCAATACAAAACGAATAGTTTTTCACGAAATAACAAAGAAAGCTATTTTAAAAGCTGTTGAAAATCCTAGAAGTATAGATTATAATTTAGTAAATGCACAACAAGCTCGTAGAGTTTTAGATAGGTTAGTGGGGTATGAATTGTCGCCTGTACTTTGGCGTAAAATTAAAGGAGGTCTATCAGCAGGGAGAGTTCAATCAGTTGCAGTTCGATTAATTGTTGAGCGTGAAAGAGAAATAAATGAGTTTAAATCTCAAGCATCCTATAAAGTAGTCGCTGAATTTTTAACTGAAGAAGGAAAGAAATTTAAAGCTACTTTACCTAAAAATTTCGAAACCAAAGCAAAAGCAGAATCGTTTTTAAATTCTTGTAATGGCGCTGATTTTAAAGTTGAAGATCTTCAGAAAAAACCAGCTAAAAAATCACCAGCAGCACCATTCACAACTTCAACATTACAACAAGAAGCATCAAGAAAATTAGGTTTTCCAGTAGCTAAAACAATGATGATTGCACAACGTTTGTATGAAGCAGGTTTCATAACCTATATGAGAACAGATAGTGTAAATTTATCTGAAGATGCTAAAAGTGAAGCCCAAGAAGAAATTATAACATCATACGGTAAGGAATTTAGTAAACCCAGAAATTTTAGTAACAAAACTAAAGGCGCACAGGAAGCTCACGAAGCAATTAGACCAACAAATATGAGTCAACAAGCTGTTTCTGTTGATTTTGACCAAGACAGATTGTATAGCTTAATTTGGAAAAGAACCATTGCCTCTCAAATGAGTGATGCAGAATTAGAACGTACAAATGTTAAAATATCAAACACCAAAAATTCTAAAGTTCTTACTGCAAATGGTGAAATGATAAAGTTTGAAGGGTTTTTAAAAGTATATTTAGAAGGAACTGATAATGAAGATGATGAGCAAGAAGGGATGTTACCTAATATGACGAATGGAGAAACTTTAATTAATGAATATATTACAGCAACTGAACGCTATACGAAAGCGCCATACAGATATACGGAAGCTTCTTTGGTGAAAAATCTTGAAGAATTAGGGATTGGTCGTCCATCAACATATGCACCTACAATTTCAACAATTCAACGAAGACAATATGTTGAAAAAGGAACTATTGAAGGAACAGATAGAGATTATACACAGTTAAAATTAGAAAATCAAAAAGTAACTTTAGCAACTTTAACAGAAAAGGTAGGTTCAGATAAAGGAAAATTAATTCCTACAGATATAGGGAATATTGTAACTGACTTTTTAGTAGAAAATTTTTCTAATATTTTAGATTTTGGGTTTACAGCCAAAGTAGAATCTGAATTTGATGATATTGCTGAAGGAAAAGAAGATTGGATTTCAATGATTAAAGACTTCTACAATGAATTTCATCCTATAGTTGAAGACGTTGCAGCAAATGCTGACCGTGCAAAAGGAGAACGTTTATTGGGGGTAGATCCAGAAAGTGGTAAAAATGTATATGCACGTTTAGGAAGATTTGGAGCGATGGTTCAAATTGGAGAAGCAACCGATGAAGAAAAACCAAAGTTTGCAAGTTTACAAGGAGATCAAACACTTACATCTATTACCTATAAAGAAGCAATGGACTTATTTAAACTTCCTAAAACCATTGGAGGATATGAAGATATTGAAATTATTGTAGCTAATGGTCGTTTTGGTCCCTATATAAAGTATGATACTATGTTTATTTCAATTCCAAAAGATGAAAATCCAATGTCAATTGATCTCAATAGAGCTATAGAGTTAATTCAAGAAAAGCAAGAAGCTGATGCGCCAATTGCAGAACATGATAATTTACCAGTTCAAAAAGGAGTTGGACGTTTTGGTCCATTTTTAAAATGGAATGATATTTTTATAAATGTGAGTAAAAAATACGATTTTGATAATTTAACAAAAGAAAATATTGTTGAATTAATTGAAGATAAAAAAAGAAAAGATATTGAAAAAGTGTTACATAATTGGGAAGAAGAAGGCATTAGAGTTGAAAAAGCACGTTGGGGAAGATCAAATATTTTAAAAGGAAAATTAAAAATTGAATTACCAAAAACTGTTGATGCAACTAAACTAACCCTTGAAGAAGTTAAAGATATAATTGAGAAGAAAACCCCCAAAAAGAAAGTAACTAAGAAAGTAACTAAGAAAATTGCAAAGGGCAAAATAACAAAAAAATAATTTTTTTGATTATCTTGCTCCAAATTAGAAAAAGATAACAACCCCTAATCAATGAATTTCGAATATCTTAATCCTGTTGATGAAACATTATTGATTCATGCCAAAATGCAATCCAGTCAAGCTTTTGGTCAATGTATCGAAATTTATACTGCGCAAAATGGTTTTCCAGATTTAACAAATAAGAAAATAGCAATTGTAGGTGTACAAGAAGGAAGAGCTTCTGTAGGTAATTATGGAACTGGCTCTAATTTAAATGAAATTAGAAAAGAATTATACAAACTTTACCCAGGTAATTGGCCAGTTAGTGTTGTTGATTTAGGGAATATTCAACAAGGAAATACAATTGAGGATACTTATTTTGCTTTAGGTAACTTATTATCCTATTTAATTAAAAATAAAATTATTCCTATCGTAATTGGAGGAAGTCAGGATTTAACCTATGCCAATTATAGAGCATATGATACACTTGAGCAAACAGTTAATATAGTAGCTGTTGATAATAAATTTGATTTAGGTTCTATTGAAGATGAATTAACTTCGCAGTCATATTTGAGTAAAATTGTGATGAATCAGCCAAATAATTTATTCAATTATAGTAATATTGGTTACCAAACCTATTACAATTCTCAAGAGGAAATAGATTTATTGGATAGTTTATTTTTTGATACTTATAGGTTGGGAGAGATTGCAAATTCAATTCAACTTGTTGAACCTTTAATGAGAGATGCAGATATTGTGAGTATAGATTTATCCGCAATTAAAAATGCAGATGCACCTGCAAATAAGAATGCAACACCTAACGGATTTTCAGGAGCAGATATTTGTGCGATTTCACGTTATGCAGGCATTAGTGACAAAGTAACTTCATTTGGTATTTATGAATACAATGAAAAATTTGATAACAAAACTCAAACGGCTCAACTAATTTCACAAATGATATGGTATTTTATAGAAGGTTTTAATTATAGAGCAAAAGATTATCCTTTTGGTTTAAAGGATAATTACCAAAAATATATTGTGCCAATTGATGAACAAATACTTAATTTTCATAAAAGTAATAAGAGTGGACGTTGGTGGATGGAAATTAATTTAAATGATAATAATAAATTTAAGAGACATGCGTTAATACCATGTACTTATGAAGATTATATAAGTGCAACCCATCAGGAAATCCCTGAGAGGTGGTTAAAAACCTTAAAAAAATTAGTTTAAAAAGGTATGCTTGCATATATTAAAATTAGTTTTTTAATCTTTAAACAGATTAAAGTAAATATTGTTTTTTTAAATAATTAGTAATACGTTTGCCTAAATAGATGAAGAAAATAATTATGAAGAAAATATCATTGTATATTTTACTAGCTTTATTAGTATATAGCTGTGGTTCTAGCGACCAAGGCGAGTTGATTGGTGTAAAATCACAAAGTAAATGGCATTCACAAAAACCATTAGGAATGGTTTTAATACCAGGAGGTTCCTTCACAATGGGGAAAAGTGATGAAGATGTTGCAGGAGCGCTAAATGCACCTTCAAGAACCGTTACAGTTAGACCATATTATATGGATGAAACTGAAATTACAAATAGTGAATATAAAGAGTTTGTATTTTGGGTTAGAGATTCAATAATAAGAACCAAATTGGCTCTATTATCAGAGTTAATGTCTGATGATACCAATATAATTTTACCAGATTATCAATTTTCAAATCCAGATACTACTAATATGTCACCATACCAAAAGTATATGATGAATAATTATGGAAGTTTAGGAGATATAAATTCACCATTACAAGGAAGATCCTTAAATTGGGAGCAAGATTTAATTTGGGATACAAGTGAATTTCCAGATGAATATTATTCAGAGGTAATGGATACCATGTATGTGTCAATTGATAATAGTTTTGATGGAAAAAGAATTTTGGACACCAAAAAATTAAAATTCAAATACTCATGGTTGGATAGAGGTGCTGCCGCAAAAGCTAATGGAGATAGAAAAGACTTTATTAAAGATGAAATAGTAGAAGTATATCCTGATACAACTGTTTGGGTAAAAGATTTTAATTACTCTTATAACGATCCAATGCATCAAGATTATTTCTACCACCAAGCTTATGGTGATTATCCAGTTGTTGGAGTAGATTGGAAACAGGCAAAAGCATTTTGTAGTTGGAGAACCAAAAGGAAAAACGATTTTTTAAAGACTAAAAAGAAAGAAAGTTCAGTGCCATATTTTAGACTAGCTACAGAGGCTGAGTGGGAATATGCAGCTAGAGGTGGTTTAAACTATGCAACATATCCTTGGGGTGGGCCTTATACCACTACTGATAGAGGTTGCTTCTTAGCAAATTTCAAACCGAGTAGAGGTGATTATGCAGTTGACGGAGCTTTGTATACAATGGAAGCTAAATCATATAATCCAAATGATTATGGACTTTATAATATGGCAGGTAATGTTTCTGAATGGACAAATACGGCTTATAGTGAAGCGTCTTATTATATAGGTTCAACAATGAATCCAAATGTGGAAATTTCAGAAAATCATAGAAAAATTATTAGAGGAGGATCTTGGAAAGATGTTGCGTATTTTTTAGAAGTGAGTACACGAGATTATGAATACGCTGACTCATCAAGAAGCTATATTGGTTTTAGAACAGTACAAGATTTTTTAGGAACCAATATTGAAGGAAATTAAAAACAAAGCTTAACCCAAACTTAAAAATTAAAATTATGGCACAATCAAAGAATACAAAAAAATTATTTAATATGGCTTACGGTTTAGGAGCATCTGTAGTTATTATAGGGGCTCTTTTTAAACTTACACATTTCCATATAGGATTTTTAACAGGGAATGTAATGTTAGCTCTTGGTTTAGTAACAGAAGCTGCAATTTTTGCTATTTCTGCATTTGAACCTGTAGATGATGATTTAGATTGGAGTTTAGTTTATCCTGAATTAGGTGGAGGACAAGATAGAGATAAAGATAGAAAAGAGGCAAGAGAATCACAAAGTTTACTTTCCCAAAAGTTAGATTCAATGCTTAAAGAAGCTAAATTAGATGCGGGTTTAATGCAAAGTTTAGGAGAAAGTATTCAAAATTTTAAAGGAGCTGCAGATAATATTGCACCAGCGGTAGATTCTATAGCAGCTACTAATAGATATAGTGAACAAATGTCATTGGCAGCAGCTCAAATGGAATCTTTAAATAGTTTGTATAAAGTTCAGTTAGAAAGCTCAAGTAGACAAGCTGAAATTAATGACCAAGTTGTTATTAACTCAGAGAAATTAAAAGAACAAATGGAATCCTTAGCAACAAATCTTTCTTCATTAAATGGTGTTTATGGAGGTATGTTATCTGCAATGTCTAAAAAAAATTAATTAGTTAATTATTGACTAAATTATTAACCAAAAAAACTAATTAGAATGGCTTCAGGTAAATTATCAGCAAGGCAGAAAATGATTAACTTAATGTACTTAATCTTTATTGCTATGCTTGCAATGAATATGTCTAAAGAGGTACTTTCAGCATTTGGGTTTGTGAACGAAAAACTAGTAGATAATAATACATCTACCTCTGTAAAAAATAGTGAAATATTAGCAAATATAGCTACCAAGGCACAAGAACAACCAGAAAAATATAAATCTTTATATAACACAGCTAAAAGTGTAGATGATTTATCTAATAAATTTAATATTTTTTTAGAAAATGAAAAGGCTTTATTTCTTGAAGAGATTGAAGATGTAAACAATTATGAATCAATGGACCAGTCAGGAGTTGTTGATGAATATTTTTTTAAAGGAGACACCTTTACTGAAGGAGGTAAGGAATTTTTAAATAATATTAACTCTTATAGAGAAGAAATAATTAAACTTGTTGGAAATAATACTTCTATTTTAGCAAATATTAGAAAGAGATTTGATACATCTGAACAGGAAACAGAAGGAGGTATTATGCAACCTTGGTTAAATAATAGATACGAAGGTTTTCCTTTAATATCTACGATTACCAATTTAACTTCTATTCAAACCGATATCAGAACAACACAATCTGAAATTTTCGGAAACCTTTTAGGTGGTCAATTAGAAAGTGATGTCTCAATGTCAAATTATAAGACGATATTAATTCCAGAAAAATCTGCATTTTTTCAAGGTGAAAACTTTAAAGGAAAAATAGTATTGGGTCGTTATGATGCTTCATTAAAACCCGAAAAAGTAGTTGTGAATGGAATTGAAATTAAAACTATTAAAGATGGTGGTGCAGAACTTAATTTTCCAGCAGGTGCAGTAGGTGAAAGAGAAATTAAAGGAAAGTTTGTTTTTATAGAAAATGGAAAACCAGTTGAAATTGAAATTAATAGTTCATATGCAGTTATTCCAAAACCAAATAGCGCAGTAATTTCTGCAGATAAAATGAATGTTGTATATAGGGGAGTGCCAAACCCTATGACAATTTCAATACCTGGAATACCTGATAATTTAGTTACAGCAAATGGAGCTGGACTTCAAAGAGCAACAGGTTCGGGTAAATATATAATGACACCTAGTACAGGAAGTGAGGTTAAAATTAGTGTTTCAGGTAAAATGCCTGATGGACAAACAGTTGCTACTTCTCAAAATTTTAGGATAAAGGATATTCCTTCTCCAAGCGGAAGTATAAGAAAACAAATGGGTTATGTTAAAATGCCTAAAACTAGTTTAGAAAATTCAACTGTAGGTGCAGAATTACCAGATTTTGATTTCGATTTAGTACTTAATACTTCAGGATTTACTATTAAAGTACCAGGACAAGGAGCGGTTGTTGTTAATGGAAGTAAAATGGATGCCCAAGCTAAAAAAGCAATTGCAAAAGCTAAAAGAGGTGATGTAATTACAATATTTGATATTAAATCTTCGTTAGTGGGTAATACATCTTATAAAATTAAAGAGGCTTCAGCAGTTAGTATAGAAATACAATAAAATATAATTTAAATGATGAATAAGAAAAATATTGGAATTTTTATTTTGGCATTTTTGCTGTTTAGCGCAACATATGCACAGTCAAATTTATTGAATGCGAAAAAACCTTCTAATATTGGCGAAAAAACCGACGAGCAATTGGCTGTTGATAATGATAAGCCATTAGAATACGGTTATATTGATGATAGAGATATTTTATGGTCTAAAGTTGTTTGGGAATATATTGATTTAAATGAACGTATTAATTTACCAATGTACTATCCTATTGATACTACTACTGTTTCTGGAAATAGACGCTCATTATTTGATACGTTGCTAAGAGGTATAAAAAGTGGTATAATAACAGAAGTTTATGATGACTCTTATTTTACAGCTAAAATGACAAAAGCTGAAATAAGCAGTAAATTATACAGAATTGATACTACGGAAGCTGGTATTGATGAATTGAATGCGGGAGCAACTAATATTGATGAATATGTTGATAAAATTAACTTAACTTCTCAAGATATTGAAGGTTTTAAGATTAAAGGACTTTGGTATTTTGACAAACGCCAGGGAGAATTAAAATATCGTTTATTGGCGTTAGCACCTATTGCACCAGATATTCAAATGATGGGAAGAGAAGATATGGATATTTCTGAGCAGTTACCCTTGTTTTGGGTTTGGTTTCCAGATGCAAGGCAAACTCTCCATGAGATGAAAGTTTTCAATCAAAAAAATTCAGCATACCCAATTTCATATGATCATTTGTTAAATGCCAGAAGATTTAATTCTATTATTTATAGAGAAGAAAATATTTATGGAAATAGAGATGTTGCACAGTATGTAAAAGGAAATGCATTATTCCAAGTAATTGAATCTAATAAAATTAAAGACGAAATTAGAAATAAAGAATTGGATATGTGGAATTATTAAATTCCTAAATATATAAAACAAAAAACTCTTGCATATGCAAGAGTTTTTTGTTTTATAGCCTAAATTTACAAAATGCAAGTAGATTATATAATTGTTGGGTTAGGATTAGCGGGTTTAGCTTTTACAAAAGAGTTAGACAAAAATAAAAAATCATATATAGTTTTTGAAGATCATTCTCAAAACTCTTCAATTGTTGCCGGAGGAATGTACAATCCAGTAATTTTAAAACGTTTTACACCTGTTTGGAATGCAATAGAACAATTAGAAATTGCAATGCCTTTTTATGAAGAATTGGAGGAGCAATTCAATAAAAAATATGATTTTCCAGTAGCTATTTATCGAATATTTAAATCGGTTGAAGAACAAAATAATTGGTTTATTGCTTGTGATAAACCATTGCTTTCTAATTATATGGTTCCTCAACTAATTAACAAAAATTTTGAAGGAGTTTTAGCACCTAATGGTTTTGGAAAATTAACCAATACAGGAAGAATTGATACTAAAACACTATTGGAGGATTATAGGAATTATTTAGTAGAAAGAAATTTATTAAAGAATGATAGTTTTGAATATGCCGAATTAAAAATAAACGATGATAGTGTTGAGTACAAAAATATAAAAGCATCAAAAATTATTTTTTGTGAAGGGTTTGGATTGACCAAAAATCCATTTTTTAATTATTTACCTATGCAAGAAGCCAAAGGAGAGTTAATTATTATTCATGCCTCTAAATTAAATTTAGATTTTTTAATAAAGGCTTCAGTATTTGTACTTCCTTTAGGTGATAATTATTTTAAAGTGGGTGCAACATTTAATTGGAAAGATAAAACGAAGCTTCCAACGGAAGAAGGAAAGCAAGAATTGATTACGAAGTTAGAAACTATTATAACGGTTCCTTACACTATTGTTGAGCATACAGCAGGAATTAGACCCACCGTAAAAGATAGAAGACCTTTAGTAGGAAAGCATCCAAAATATAAAAATTTAGCGATTCTAAATGGATTGGGAACTCGAGGTGTAATGATAGCTCCAGTAGCGGCAAAAGCATTATACAATTATTTAGAAGAAAAAGTGGAAATTGATAAAGAGATTTCTATTGATCGTTTTCAACATCTTTGCTTAGATTAGCATCGTAAGAAACAAATAGATTAATCCAAATAATTCGAGAAAGACGTATGGTAATTGGAGCTGTTAAAATTAAGATGACTACAATAGGAATAAAACTTTGAAGTAAATTTAAATGAAAAACCAATGTTGATATTAAAAATGTAACTATTGCAAGCCCAACCGTTAGCCCATAATTAACATACATAGCTCCATAAAAAAAAGAAGGTTCCATCATATATTTAAAACCACACTCTGAACAATTTTCATGCATTTCAAATGCTTTGTGAAGTTTGAAAATATTCTTTTCAATCATAAAATCACCTTCATGACATTTAGGGCATTTATTAAATAAAATGCTATATAATTTTGATCCTTTTTTAACTATTTTCATTAAATTTACGTCTAAGACTCTTTTTTTTTAAAATAAATAACTTTAATCGAGTACCAAACTTATTTATAGTAAGTTTGCATCGTTTATATAAAAAACACAAATTTACATTAAATTACAAAATACAAATGCTTAACGTACATAATTTAACGGTTTCTTTTGCCGGTTCTGATTTGTTTTCAGGAATTACTTTTAAATTAAATAAAGGAGATAGAATTGGTTTAATTGGAAAAAATGGAGCAGGAAAATCTACCCTATTAAAAGTACTTTCTAAAGATATTGAAAGCACTAGTGGAACTATGGCTTTTGATAAAGAGGTGCGTATTGGTTTTTTGCGTCAGGATATAGATTTTGTTGAAGGAAGAACAATTTTAGAAGAAGCATATCAAGCTTTTGAAGAAATTAAAGAAATAGAAATCAAATTAGATAAAATAAATCAAGAATTAGCGGACAGAACAGATTATGAAAGTGAATACTATCATGATTTAATGGTTGATTTAAATGATTTTACACATAGATATGAATTGCTTGGAGGTTATAATTATCAAGGTAATACGGAGAAAATATTACAAGGATTAGGTTTTCAAAGAGAAGATTTTGATAAGCTAACAGATACTTTTTCAGGTGGATGGAGAATGCGTATTGAATTGGCAAAGCTATTATTACAAAATAATGATATTTTATTGTTAGATGAGCCAACAAACCATTTAGATATTGAATCTATTATTTGGTTAGAAAACTTTTTAAAAGTGTATTCTGGTGCCATTGTTTTAGTATCACATGATAAAATGTTTTTAGATAATGTAACCAATAGAACCATTGAAATTTCTTTGGGTAAAATTTATGATTATAAAAAACCATATTCTCAGTTTTTATTATTGCGTGGTGAAATAAAGGAGAAACAATTACAAGCACAAAAAAATCAGGAAAAAGAAATTAAAGCAACCCAAGTTTTAATAGATAAATTTAGAGCCAAGGCTAACAAAGCAACCATGGCTCAATCTTTAATAAAAAAATTAGATAAAGTAGAGCGTATTGAAGTTGATGATGATGACAATGCAGTGATGAATATTCGGTTTCAAATTTCAAAAGAACCAGGGAAAGTTGTTGTTGAAGCTGAAAATCTTTCGAAGAGTTATGGCGAAAAACATGTGTTAGAAAACGTAGACTTATTAATAGAAAGAAATAGTAAAATTGCTTTTGTTGGTCAAAATGGACAAGGAAAATCTACCTTGGCAAAAATTTTAGTAGGAGAAATACCGCATGGTGGTCATTTAAAATTGGGGCATAATGTTCAAATCGGGTATTTTGCTCAAAATCAATCGGAATATCTAGAACCAGAACAAACAGTATTGGAAATTATGGAAAATGCTGCCACAGATGGTAACAGAGCCAGAGTTAGAGATATGCTAGGGTCATTTTTGTTTGGGGGAGATGCGGTAGATAAAAAAGCTAAAATGTTGTCTGGTGGTGAAAGAAATAGATTAGCATTATGTAAATTGTTATTGTCTCCGTTTAATGTTTTAATTATGGATGAGCCAACTAACCATTTAGATATAGCATCTAAAAATGTTTTAAAACAAGCACTTAATAAATTTGATGGCACACTTATTTTGGTGTCGCATGATCGTGATTTTTTACAAGGGTTAGCCAGTACTGTATATGGTTTTAAAGATAAGGTGATTAAAGAATACTTAGGTGATATCGACTTTTTCTTGGAACAACATCAGCTTGAAAATTTGCGAGAGGCAGAAAAGAGAACTGTGATAGCAAAAAAACCAGAGGCTTCTAATAAAGAAGAATATAAATTATCACGAGAAGAAGAAAAAGAGCTTAAAAAATTAAAAAATAAATTATCTAAAATTGAAGCTCAAATAGATCAGTTGGAAAAAGAAATTTCAGAAATGGATGTGGATTTAGCTGAAGACTTTGAAACGACTTCTACAAAACCCAACTTTTTTGAAAACTACAAAGCAAAAAAACAAAAAGTAGAGAAATTGATGGAGGAATGGGCTGAAATTGAAGAAAAAACCGAGAATTGTTCTTAACCAATATTAATAGCAGCATACAGCAAGTTTACTTTTCGGAAATAAAAGATAAAGAAATTTCACTGTTTATAAAGCGTGAAGATGAGTTGCATCCTTTTATTTCAGGAAATAAATACCGAAAATTAAAATACAATTTAATGGAAGCTTCTAACCAAAAACAGCATATGTTGTTAACTTTTGGTGGCGCATATTCTAATCATATTGCAGCAACTGCAGCAGCAGGTTTTAAACATAATTTTAAAACAATTGGAATTATTAGAGGTGATGAGCTGGCTACTAATTTAGATAAAACCCTTAAAGAGAATCCAACATTAAAATTTGCTTCAGAACACAATATGAAATTTCATTTTGTTTCAAGAAGTGACTATAGAAATAAAACCACACCTGAGTTTATTGCAAATTTAAAAGAAAAATTTGGTAATTTTTATTTAGTCCCTGAAGGAGGAACCAATAATTTTGCAGTGAAAGGGTGTGAAGAAATTTTATCTGATTCTGATGAACAATACCATATAATTTGTTGTGCAATTGGTACAGGAGGTACAATTTCAGGATTGATAAATTCTTCTAAAAAGCATCAAAAAATAATTGGGTTTCCTGCTTTAAAAGGTGATTTTCTTCAAAAAGAAATTGAAAGATATGTACTAATAAATGATAATTGGAGTTTAAATACAGCGTATCATTTTGGTGGTTATGCTAAAATTTCAGAAGAATTAATTACTTTTATAAATAAATTTAAAAGTGAAACACAAATACCTTTAGATCCAATTTATACGGGAAAAATGTTATTTGGTATTGTAGATTTAATAAAAAAAGATTATTTTAAAAAAGGAACTAAAATTTTGGCAATTCATACGGGTGGTTTGCAGGGAATTGAAGGAATGAATAATTTATTAAAAAAGAAAAATTTAACTCAAATACGTTAACCTATGAAGTTGAAATATATATTGATTTGTTTGCTTATAATTGGGGTATTTTCAAGTTGTAAATCTAAAAAACGAGTTGCTTACCATCCTAAAAAAATTCAAGTCAAAGTTGTTGAAGTAATAGAGGAAAAAGAACCCATTAAAATTATTCACGAGACAAAGCCTTCTGCTACAATTTCAACATTAGAATATATTGCCTTATTTAAAGAAACCGCGATGGAAGAAATGCGTGAATTTAAAGTTCCTGCAAGTATTACGCTTGCACAAGGTATTATTGAATCATCAAGTGGTAATAGTGAGTTAACAAGAAAATCAAATAATCATTTTGGAATTAAATGCCATAAAGGTTGGTTAGGAGAAGGAGTTTATCATGATGATGATGAAAAAGGTGAATGTTTTAGAAAGTACGACAACCCCTTAAATTCATTTAAAGATCATTCTTTATTTTTAACGAGTAGAGATCGGTATTCGAAATTATTTAAATTAAAAGAAGGAGATTACATAAGTTGGGCTGAAGGATTAAGTGAAGCAGGATATGCTACCGATAGAAGATATCCCGCAAAATTAATTGCATTGATTGAAAAGTATGATTTGCATAAATACGATACTCAAGTCTTAGGTACAAAGTTTAAAAATGATAAAAAAGTTGAATTGGATAATCATATTGTTGTAAAAGGTGATACGTTGTATTCAATTTCAAAAAAATATGGTTTAACCATTAATGAACTTAAAAAAATGAATGGATTAAATTCTAATGATATTAGTATTGGGCAATCATTAAGTTTAATGAATTAACCTATAAATTTTCTTCACTATTTTCATTATTTTATTTTTAGGATTATTAATTGATTAAATATTTTAAAATCAGTATATTAGAGGTACTGTTTTTGTCAATTTAATTCCTTCGAAAATGAGTGAATTGGAAAAATTTATGCAGAATTTTAAAAATTGGGAATCAAGCCAGTTGCTATTTGAGTTTGCTCAGTTTATTTCTTGGACCATACTTATATTCTTTTTATCATGGCTAATTCGAAAAAGCATCAGTAGAAGTTTTAAAGACAATACTATTCGCTACCGTTTAAAAAAAATTGTAAGATTTGTAAGTTATATTTTTGTGTTGCTTTTACTTATTGTCACATTTACAAGTGAGTTACAATATTTTACGGTTTCAATTGGTTTAATTAGTGCGGGTATTGCTTTTGCACTTCAAGAAGTTATATTAAGCGTTGCCGGTTGGTTTGCCATTTTTGGATCAAATATATATAAGCCAGGTGATAGAATAGAAATAAACGGCATTAAAGGAGATGTAATAGATATTGGAGTAACTAGAACTACTTTAATGGAAATAGGTGAGTGGGTTAAAAGCGATAATTATAGTGGGCGGATAGTTCAAATTAGCAATGCTTTTGTTTTTAAAGGGGCTGTTCATAATTACTCAGCCGATTTTCCTTTTGTTTGGGATGAAATAGACATTCCAATTAAATACGGATCTGATATTACACTTGCAAACCAAATTATAGTTGAAGTAGCAAAAAAATCATTGTTAAATTATGCCAATTTCGCAAAAGATCATTGGAAAGTAATGGTAAATAAATATTTAATTGAAAATGCAAATATAGATGCTACAGTAACATTTAAACTGACAGATAATTGGATAGAATTTAATCTTAGATATGTTGTTGATTTCAAAAAAAGAAGAATAACAAAAAATGAACTTTTTAAAGATATTTTGAATGAAATAAACAAAACAAACGGAAAAGTAACTTTTGCTTCAGCTACTTTTGAAATTGTTGGATTGCCTAATCTTAATATCAATATTAGTGATAAGAATCAATAAAAAAACGCTGTAATTAACAGCGTTTCTCATTTAAAACTAACAATCAAATCAAATTAAAACTAACTTCTATTTATGTTGTAATTTCTTGGTTCTCCATTATTTTTATTTCCTCTTTCTTTATTTTTTCTATCGCCTTTAGCTAAACATTTTTTTCCATCTTTCATTCTGAATTTACTGTCATTCTCCCATTTTTCAAACTGATATTTGGTTAGAATTTTTTTCATTTTAGCTTTATTCTCCAGTTGTCTGTCTAATCGATTGTTCTGAAATTGAAAACGTTCATCACTTGTAAGTCGAACACCCTTTTCTCTATTTTGTTTAAGATTTCTAACATTTTTTTGACGTTCTTCAGCTTGTTTTTTCTTCAAATTATAAACAGCCTTTTGTTGATTTTTATCTAAATCAAAATGTAAAATCATTCTTTTTGTTTGTAAAGTTGCTTGTTGTTCAGGTGAAAATTCACTTTTTTGACCAATTTTATTTTTGTTTCCTTGTGCATTTATAGTTGTTGAAACTAAAAAGGCAATTGCTAAAATTCCTATTATTTTTCTCATAATTATTATAATTTTATATTGTTATACCTCTTTGACCATTTAAAATTACAAAGGTTTAAAACGTTAACACTCATTAACCTTTGTTAACATAAGTGTTTCGATTTGCAACGTCATGTTAATTGTTTTATTTAGCGTATTTTTGCAAAATATGATGAATAAACTTTCAGCTTGGTTGCCTACCACTAATAAAGAGGTGAAACTTAGAGGTTGGGAAGAACTAGACGTAATTCTTTTTAGTGGAGATGCGTATGTAGATCATCCTGCATTTGGACATGCAGTTGTAGGTAGAATTTTAGAAAGTTATGGATTAAGAGTCGCAATTGTTCCTCAGCCAAGTGTAAATGATAATTTACAGGATTTTACTAAAATGGGAACTCCTAAAATGTTCTTTGCAGTAACAGGTGGTTGTATGGACCCTATGGTTAGTAATTATACGGCAAGTAAAAGAAGACGTGATAACGATGCATATACCCCAAATGGAGATAAAGGATTTAGACCAGATTATGCAACTACTGTTTATGCGAATATTTTAAAGGAAAAATTTCCTGATGTGCCAGTTTTAATTGGAGGTATTGAAGCTTCTTTACGTAGAGTTACACATTATGATTATTGGAGTGATACTTTAAAACCAACAATTTTAGAAGATTCCAAAGCTGATTTATTGGTATATGGTATGGGTGAACAGCCTTTGCGTGAAATTGTAACTCTATTACAAAAAGGAGTGCCTTTTTCAAGTATTAAAACGGTAAATCAAACAGCCTTTTTATTGAAGAATGATGAAGAACTGCCTAAAAATAAAAATTGGAAAGATGTAAGCATTCATTCACACGAGGTTTGTTTGAAAGATAAAAAATTGTTTGCTTCCAACTTTAAAGTGATTGAGCAAGAATCTAATAAGTTATTTGCAGATCGTATTTTTCAAAAGGTTAATACCTCAACGTTGGTTATAAATCCGCCGTATCATACCATGACGGAAAAGGAGATTGATGCTTCTTTCGATTTGCCTTTTACACGTTTGCCACATCCAAAATATAACAAACGAGGACCAATTCCTGCGTTTGAAATGATCAAGTTTTCAATAAATATTCACCGTGGTTGTTTTGGAGGTTGTAGTTTTTGTACTATTTCAGCACACCAAGGTAAATTTATAGCAAGCAGAAGCCAGGAATCTATTTTAAAAGAAGTTGACCAAGTTGCTAACATGCCCGATTTTAAAGGGTATTTATCTGATATTGGAGGTCCTTCTGCAAATATGTATAAGATGAAAGGGAAAGTGCAGGAAATTTGCGATAAATGTGTTTCACCTTCTTGTATTTCACCTGTAATTTGCCACAACTTAGATACTTCACACAAGCCTTTAACTGAATTATATAAGGCAGTTGACAAGCATCCAAAAATAAAAAAATCGTTTATTGGTAGTGGAATTCGTCACGATTTATTAGTACCAGAATTTAATAAATTAGCCGATCCAAAAGAGTTAGATGTCTATACAGAGGAAGTGATGACAAATCATGTTTCTGGGCGTTTAAAAGTAGCTCCCGAACACACCTCAGATAATGTGTTGAAATTAATGCGGAAACCTTCTTTCTCTTATTTTCATAAATTTAAAGAACGCTTTGATAAAATAAATATTCGTAAAAAGTTAAACTTGCAATTAATACCTTATTTTATTTCAAATCACCCAGCCTGTGAAGTTGAAGATATGGCAAATTTAGCTGCAGAAACAAAGGATATGGGTTTTCAGTTGGAACAAGTACAAGGATTTACACCAACACCTATGACCGTTGCAACTGTGATTTATTATAGTGGTTACCATCCATATACACTAAAGCCTACACGTACGCCAAAAAGCAAGCAGGAAAAAGATGAACAACATCGTTTCTTCTTTTGGTATAAAAAAGAAAACCAACAATGGATTAGAAATACATTGACCAAAGTAGGTAGAAGTGATTTACTTCAAAGATTACTTCCTGAAAACAATTCTTGGCGAAAAAACAAGGCAGCTAAAGCTAAAGACACGTTTAATGATACTGTGACTTATACGTCTATAAAGAAAAATAAATTTAGCACCAAAAAGAAAAGAAAATAATTCAGCACTATAGTTTTCAGCTAACAAATTATACCTTAATTTTGATGTGAAGTTTAAATACCTATTAAAATGAAGAAGATTAGTTTTTTATTTTTATTACTTTCAACAGTAATTTTTGCACAAACTAAGGTTAAAGTTGATTTAAGTAATCCAAATTCAGCAATTTATACACATATATATTTTTTACAGTCAGACTCTTACGATCCTTCAAAAGCAGCAGCTACTATCGCTGGTTTTGAAGGAGAAGAAGCTGAAAATTTAGCTATAAAGTTAAAAAAAATATTAGATGGGAAAGGATTGATGATTGATTTTACAAAAGTTCCAACGGATAGTATGTATGCTGATTCAGCTTTATTTGATAATGCACATAAATATATATTGTTCCCTAATAGACTTCCTGAAATTTATGTTGAAAAAATAGGGAAGAACTGGTATTATTCTCTAGAAACTACATCAAAAATAAATGAATTATATAGTAGTACATTTCCTTGGCATACTGAAAAGTTAAAAAAAATAATTCCTGATTTTGGACATTATAAACTACTGAATATTGAAATATGGCAATATTTGGGTTTGCTAATTTTAATACTTCTCAGTGTTGTTTTATTTTATGTACTTAAAAGAATTGTTTTTTATGTTTTGCAAAAAATACAATACCTAATCATTCATAAAACGAGTGTGAATATTAAATTGGCTCTAAAAAAATTAACAAGACCCGTTGTATTGTTACTATTAATAGCCTTTATTAAGGTTCTTATTCCCTCATTATTCCTTCCTTTAAATGTTAATACTATTTTGTTTTTAACGTTAAATATCATGGTAACCGTATTTTGGATTTATGTATTTCTAAAATTGGTACAGGTAGTTATGAGTATTTATGCAGATTTTGCAGAATCTACACACGGGAAATTAGACGATCAATTAGTGCCTATTTTAGATAATTTTCTTACCGGAATAGTTATATTCCTTGGTTTTTTAAAATTATTAACTCTTTTTGGAATTGAACCAGTTACGGTAATTGCAGGAGCCTCCATAGGTGGTTTAGCAGTTGCATTGGCATCACAGGATACGGTTAAAAATTTGATAGGAACAGTCATGATTTTTATTGATAAGCCTTTTCATATTGGTGATTGGATTGAGGCTGGAACTGTAATTGGAACTGTTGAAACTGTTGGATTTAGATCAACTACAGTTAGAGCTGCAGATACTTCTGTTTTTCAAATACCAAATAGTGCATTATCAGAAATGGTAGTAAATAATAAAGGTTTGCGTGCTTTTCGTCGTTATCAAACTAATTTAGGTATACGATATGATACGCCACCTGAATTAATTAATGCATTTGCTCAAGGTGTTCGGAAAATTATAGATTTACATCCTGAAACACGTAGTGATGCTTTTAATGTTGAGTTTTCAGGTTTTGGAGATTCAGCCTTATTGATACTATTAAATGTCTATTTTGTACAGTTAGATTGGAATTTAGAGCAATCATCTAAACATAGTTTACACATTAAAATTTTAGAATTAGCAAAAGAATTAGGTGTAGAATTTGCATTCCCATCATCAACAATTATGATAGAACAATTTCCTGAGAAAAAAGGAAGTGGTAATGGTTATAATATTGATAAAAATAGATTGGAACAAATAATAGGTTCTATTAAGTAATGTACTTACTTCTTGAAGTTTAAAAAATGATACTTTTAAAAGATTTTAAAAGTATCATTTTTTTTAAGTCTATTTAAAGTCTAAAATGTTAATAAATAAGTTGTTAACATAGTGTTTTGGATTCTTTATTTTCGTACCTTTATGGCACTTCTAAAAGCCTTTATTTTAAAGGGTTTTAACCTGCTTTGTAAAAATAGTAGAACTTTCTCCAAATAATTGTATACTATTTTTAAATTAATTGTACTATTTTTTATATAATAATTGTACAATTATTATGAATATCTTCTTTACTTATACAAGATTTATCAAAGGAAAAACAAAGTCTAGTCTATTAATAATCACAGATTAATAGTCTATTTCTTTTGAAGTCAAAAAAAGCATCATTGGAAATCTTTTTAATGTTATTTAAAACATGTTGAAATCTGTCATTTTGACCTCAAAGTATTAATTTCATGTTTGGAACTTCGTTGAATGGTTTACTTCATTTTACTAAGTTTCATTAGCGATTAAGATTAAGTAAAAAATAAGCCTATAGTTTTCACCCTCAACTTGACCAGAGAAATTCCATCTCCTATTTGATCAGAGGTTAACTATATTAGGTATATAGGATTCAAGATTGTTTTACGCTTATGCTAAAGGTTTTCAAATCATAAGAATGAAAGTTTAGATTCGTCATTGCTTTTAAATGATTTTTACGAAAATTCAATTTAATTCTCGTTAAGGTTTTGCAATTGCTTTTTAATTTTATGAATAGCACTTTCAATTGGTTTTTCAGGTTCAATAACATTGTATTCTCCCCAAAATTCTGGGTCAGAAAACCCTGAAGCTTCATCACTTATAATAACGGAAGATCTTAGTCTATCTTTCGATTTAATTAATTGATTCTCTCCATTTTTCTCCCAATCAGTAACAGCCATTTCAATGGTTGTATAGTAAATGGTATTAAATAATTTTTTATCCCAATTAATTTTAAAACCTAGTTGAATTCTACTATACCCATAATACCATTTTCCATTTTTTTCACGATAATCAACTTGATAAGTGGCTTCTATAGGGAGTACTTTAGCGCCTCTAGGTTTTTTTACAATAAAATATTTACTTGCCTTTTCTTGATCTTCAAGGTTTAAACTAAATTTCGCATTTGTTAAGGCTAAAGATTGTGCATCAATATATAATTTCCCATAAAAAAAAGGATCTTTCTCATGTACTTTTTGCTTAAAATTCACCACATAAATAGGCCTATTATCAATTTTTGTTGACTTGTCTAGCGTAAAATCATAAATTTCAAACATATCTTCAGTAAAAAGTAATGTTGGATTTTTCATAAGATCTATGAGTAATGTGTTAAAAGGCCCACCTCTAAGTTTAAATGCAACAGTATCTAATTTTGAATAATCTGTATTTTTGCGTGACTTGTAAAGTTGTAAAATATCATTTTTAGAATTTGTATAGGGTTGTTTATTAATTTCAACTACGGCTTCTGAAAGTGAAACATAACTTCTTCTTTTTTTAATGGTTTCTCTGTAAAAAGCAGTCATTGTAACAAGCTCATCAGAATAATTTTTATCTTTCCTTTTAAAAACTTCTGTAATAAGAGATTTTGCATCTTTCACTGAAATATTAACTTCAGTAAGTTCCTCAATGTAAGTTTCCAGTTTTATTGGGTTTTTAGTATTTAAATCAGATTGATTAAGTACTTTACTGGTAAATCCTAAAAATGAAATAGTAACTTTTTTATCAATATATTTTTTAGGAATTTTTATTAAAAATTCACCTTGAGTATTTGTAATGGTACTAATATTGGTTCCGTTAACCGTTATTGAAGCAAAAATCAACTCTTTTTTAGTTTTACTATCTATCACTTTACCTTTGTACTTATGAAAGCCAGTAGTATCAATTGGAATAGGATTATTTGCAGCGTAGCTGAAAGAATGAAAACCAACAATAAAAAAGAAAGTGATAATGAATGCTGTGAAATTTTTTTTATTTTGAAATGTTCTATTTTTTACCATAGCGCAGAAGATTAATTGTGATAAAAATAAATTGACGATACAAGTTAACAAATTTTCATCAAAAAAGGAACTACAATGAAGTAATTCCTTTTTTATTATTTAACTTTTGATGTTTTAACTTTTTGGAACTGGAAAACCACGATCGCGCATTAAGGCGTCAATTTTAGCATCTCGCCCTCTAAATAATTTATAAGCTTCAGCTGGATCCATAGCATTTCTAGGTGCAAATAGATATTTTACCATTTTTGCTGACAATTCTTTATCATAAAAACCTTCGGGTGCTTCTGCAAAAGCTTCTGCAGCATCAGCAGTTAAAACATCTGCCCACATATAGCCATAATATGCAGTTGCATATCCTTCACCAGAAAAAACATGACCAAAATGAGGTGTGCGATGACGCATAACTAGTTCTTTTGGCATATTTAGAGCTGTTAAAGTTTCTCTTTCGAAAGCATCAACATCCATATTCGTAGGGTCAGCCATGTGAAATTTCATATCCATAATAGCAGATGCTAAATATTCAGTAGTTGAAAAACCTTGGTTAAAAGTGGAAGCTTTTTTAATTTTAGCAATCAATGCTGCCGGCATAGGTTCGCCCGTTTTATGATGTACTAAAAATTGATTAATTACTTTATCTGTTGATAACCAACGTTCTAATACTTGAGATTGAAACTCGGTATAATCTCTAACTCCATTATTAAGTGTTGGGTATTTTACGTTTGCAGAAAAGAAATGCAGTGCGTGTCCAAATTCGTGTAAAAAAGTGGTTGCATCATCCCAAGAAACTAATAAAGGTTCTCCTGCAGCAGGTTTTACAAAGTTTGAATTATTTGAAGCTAAAACTGTTTTTTCACCATCAAAATTAGAATAACTTCTGTACATGGTAGCCCAGGCTCCTGATCGTTTTCCTTTTCTTGCAAAAGGATCTAAATACCACAAACCAATATGTTTCCCAGTATCTATGTCAGTTACTTCCCAAACTTTTACATCTTCCTGAAAAACAGGAACTGTACCTTCAGCAACAGGCGTAAATTTATAATTAAATACTTCTTTAGCAACAAAGAATAAAGCTTCTGTTAGCTTGTCTAATTGTAAATATTGTTTTACTTCGTCAGAATCTAAGTCGTATTTTTGTTTTCTAACCTTTTCAGCGTAATAGCTATAATCCCAAGGTTCTATAGTAATATTATCACTATTTGCTACAGCTTGCATATCTGCAACTTCTTCATTAACCCTTGCAGTAGACGCTTCCCAAACTTGGTTTAATAACTTCATTACATTTTCTGGATTTTTTGCCATTCTGTTTTGCAATCTCCAGTCTGCAAAGTTATCATACCCTAAAAGCCCCACTCGCTCTTTTCTTAGTTTTAAAATTTTAGCTACATTTTCATTATTATCAAATTCATCGGCATTGTCACAACGTGAATAATAGTTTTCCCAAACTTTTTTTCTTAATTCTCTTTCATTTGAATACGTTAAGAAAGGAGACATATAAGAACGTGTATTTGGAATTGCATATTTGCCTTCTTGCCCTTTTTCTGAAGCAATTTTAGCCATAGATTTAATCAGTGATTCTGATAAACCACCTAATTGATCTTTGTTTAAAAATACGACATAGTTTTCTTCATCTGCCAAAATATTATTAGAGAAATTAGTGTAAAGTGTAGAAAGTTCTTTGTTAATTTCAGCATAACGAATCTTTTTTATAGAGTCTAGTTCTGCCCCATCCATAGCGAAACCTTCATAAATAAGTTTTACAACACGTTGCTGGTCATCTTCAAGGGGTGTTGTTAAAGAATTGTCATACACTGTTTTAATACGATCAAATAATTTTTTATTTTGAGAAATTTTAGAACTGAACTCAGATAATTTAGGAGCCATTTCGTTTTGAATTTCCCTAAACTCAGGAGATGATAAATTGCTACCCAAAAGGCCATAATATTTTTGAACTCTGTCAAGTGTCTCTCCAGATTTTTCCATGGCTACAATAGTATTTTCAAAAGTTGGAGCATCAGAATTTGCTGTTATTGCGTCTATTTCTTCAAGATTTTCTTGCATTCCAACTTCAAGAGCATTTTTAACATCATTAATGTTCATTTTATCAAATGCAGGCACACCTCCATATGGTCCTGTCCATTCTTCCAATAAAATATTTGTATCATTCATAGTCACTGTTTTTTCTTTTTTTTGATTACAGCTTGTGAAAGCAATAATAAAGCTGAAAATCATGATAGATTTCAGCAAATTTAATTTAAAATGTTTGTTCATAATTAGATTTATTTTATAAAACGAGTTTAAAATTATTAAGTAATGATTGAAACACTCAAAATTAACTATTTACATTTGAATAGAACCTGAATAAATACAGGTTAAGCCTTAATTAGTGTTAATGATTTGTTAATTTTTAAAGTTTAAAAATTAGTTAAAGCTACAAACAAGACACGTCAATACTGAATAAAATGATATATTTGTTTCTTCTTATTTTAGTTAATTTAAAGATTCTTATATGAGTTTAAATCAAAAGAAAGCACAAGATTTAATTGATTTTATTTATGACAGCCCAAGTCCATTTCATGTCATTCATAATGTAAAAAAAAAGCTAACAGAACATAATTTCTCAGAGCTGCATTTAACAGAAAAATGGACTATAAAAAAAGGAGGAAAATATTTTGTTTGCCAAAATGATACTTCGCTATTTGCTTTTATTATTGGTCATGGTGAAATTGAAGAAAAGGGTTTTAAAATTATTGCAGCACATTCTGATTCTCCAACTTTTAGGATAAAGCCTTCTCCAGAAATTTCAGTTGAAAAAAGCTATTTACAATTTAATACAGAAACCTATGGTGGACCCATTTTAAGTACTTGGTTTGATAGGCCATTGTCTGTTGCAGGAAGGGTAAGTGTTAGGGGAAAGGATATGCTAAATCCTACAACTTATTTAGTGAATATTCCGAAACCAATTCTTATTATCCCAAATTTACCAATTCATTTTAACAGGACTGTAAATGACGGGGTTGCTATAAATAAACAAGTTGATATGCTACCAGTTACAGCAATCATTAATGAAGAAATTAATAATGAATTGTTACTGGCTAAAAAAATATCAGAGGAAATAAAAGTACCAGTTGAAGATATTTTGGAAGTAGATTTAAATTTGTATGATTTTACCAAAGAAAGTATCATTGGATTAAATAATGAGTTTATTTCATCAGGTAAATTAGATGATTTAGCAATGGTTCATGCTGGTTTAGAAGCAATTATTGAAGCTCCTGTTTGCAATTCAACCAATGTATTAGCAATATATGATAATGAAGAAGTAGGAAGTCGTTCTAAACAAGGAGCAGGTTCACCAATTCTTAAAGATATTTTAAATAGAATTACAATAGTACTAGGTAAAAATGAAGAAGATTCTCAACGCGCTATTTATAACTCTTTTATGGTAAGTGCTGATATGGCTCATGCGTTGCACCCTAATCATCCTGATAAACATGACCCAGTTTTAAGACCAAAAATTAATGGAGGTCCGGTTATAAAAATTGAAGCAAATCAGAAATATACAACCGATAGTAATTCTTGTGCAGTATTTGAAATGATTTGTAATGAAGCAGGGATTCCTTATCAAAAATTTGTAAACCGTTCTGATATGGTTGGAGGAAGTACTTTAGGAAATATTTCTTCAAGTCAATTAGCAATTAGATCAGTTGATGTTGGTAATCCAATGTGGGCAATGCATTCAATTAGAGAAACAAGTGGAGTAGATGATCATACCTATATGATTAAAGCATTTAATAGTTTTTATAAGTTAAATTAGATAGCTACAAATTGTAAGAATACTTTAGGAATAAAACATAAAAAAGGATTTACTTTATTGTAAATCCTTTTTTATGTTCTAATATTTCTAACAACCTAGATTTTATCTTTAGCTGCTTTCGCATCCAACCTTTCAATTACTTTTCCATAAATAATTAAAGAAATGGCAGAAACTAAAGCAATTGCCGCAAAGTAATACCAAATATAATGTGCATTTACTGCTGCAGCTTCCCAAGCTTCATGGGTTTCAAATAATTTTGGTTCAGGGCAATATTTAGAAAGTAAATAACCTGATAATCCGAAACCTAAAATTGATGAAATGAAAGAATGTAAATGGCTAAATCCAAGATACAAACCTTCTTCACCTTTTGGAGCTTGCAAAGAGAAAAATTGTAAAAACCTTGGTGAAATAAATGATTCAGCCACACCTTGTAATATAATTCCCGCTATCATCATAAGAGCAATAGGGTGCAAACTTATAAAACCTAAATCAATTTCGCTTCCGCTAAACCAATTTCCAGAAGCCATTGCAATAGCAGAAAAAGGCATAATAAACATTCCAACTGTCATAGAAAATAAAGGTGTTTTACTTGCCATTATTCTTGTTATAAAAGTAACTGTTAGCACAACTGTAAGCGGATTAACATTGGCATACCAAGAAGGCGATGCTGCTTCACCTGCCATTCTTAGAACATATTTTGGCATGGTGGCATAAAGTTGGTGTTGTACCATCCAAAATCCTGTAATTATTAAAATTAGGGATATTAATCTACCATTTGTAACTACTTTAATTAAAGCCTGCCAAATTTCCTTAAGTGTTTTTCCTTCACCGTCGTGTTTAGCGCTTTTATAAAAGAAAATAATCATTATTAAAGCAAGTAATGTCATTCCTGCTGAAAAATAATTTAAATATACTAAACCCATATCTCCCATAGCAACTCGCAATGGTTTTACAATTGTTTTTCCTGAAAAAGCGCCAATATTTACCATCATATAAAAAATGGAAAAACCTTGAGCTCTATTCAATTCTGTGGTTTCTTTTGCAACGGTACCTGTGATAACCGATTTAATAAAAGAACCACCAATCATGATAACAAGCATTATTGGAGCAATTGCCCATCTTGCATCGGATTCTAATATTCCTGTAAATTTAATATCACCTGAATAGTCAACTAAACCAATAGATTCAAGAGTTGTTGGTAATATTCCTAATCCAAAATACCCTATGGTTAATAAAGAGAACGCAATTAATAAAGAATTTTTAAATCCAATTTTGTCGGCTAAAGCTCCTGTAAACGTTGGTAGTAAATACAAACCTCCAGAAAATACACCTGAAATTAATGCAGCTTCTATATCAGAAAAACCTAAAATTCTTGATAAATAAAGTGTAATAACAATAAATACACCATAATATGCACCTCTTTCAAGTAATTCAACCATATTGGCTGTCCAGAATGCACGTGAAAAACCTTTTAATTTTTGAAACATGTTATTTTATTTTAATTTAAATTGTTGCCGAAGATAAGTATTTATGTGCAAATATTTTTTACTAAATATAGTTTATATTGATTATAAAATACGAATGAGGTATTTACTTTTTTTCTCCAGGATGATAGCTTGCTTCAGCTCTTTTTTCTACATCTTTTCTATAATATGCTACCTCTTTAAATTGAACATCGGCATAGCGTTGAGATTGATCATCGAAATGTTGAGATGTTGGGTCGCCACTTTGTCCACCTGCAAGCATTGTTTTAGCCTTTACAGTATCACCAAATTCAACAACTGCTACAAAACTATTTCCTGAAGTTCCATAAATACGTTTTGTATCGTATGATTTTGCACCAAAAGAAGCTAAAGCACCCCATTTACTTGAAGTCATATCAATAGGAATACTTGGTAAACTATCATTAAATGGTTGATGAATAGCTCCATTTATGCGTTGATACCGATTAATTTCTCCCCAAGGAATATTCCAAGTTCCAAAGTCTGCGGTTAATTTATCAATCGACTGTTTAAAAATATCAAGACGTTCTTTTAGAGGTGATGTTGTTCCAAAATATTGAACAAGCTCTAAATTATTTAATCCTTCAGGTTTTACGCCGTTTTTTAAATATTGCAATATATAAAAATGAGCCATAGACATGGCTGCGGATTCTTTATTTGTTGCAAAATCCCATTTTCTTAATATATCAATAGCTTCTTTTAATGATTTATCTGATTGGGAAGTTTTATCATACGCTTCAATTAAACCAGGAATTAAAACTTCAAAAGCTGGTAAATAAGGATCATAAGCAAGTTCTATTAATTTATCGATTGTTAAATCTTTTGATTTTTCTAGTAAACGAACCGCATGAATACCACGAAAGTTTTCTTCATTTCTAGACATATATCTTGGATAATCTTCCATCTTTGGACTATTAACTCCTGCACTTGTAAAAGGTGTAGAATTACAATTTTGAATCCAGCCATTTTCAGGATTTGTTAAAGTTATCATTTCATCTACAGTATGAAGTCCTTGCCAATCCGTTGCAGGATTACTTCCATCTACAGGTTTGCTAAAATCAAATGTTTCATCTCTTTTAGGTATAAAATCTCCATGATAATAAGCAATAGTTCCATCAGCATCAGCATAAACCGTATTGTTAGAAGAATTTGTTCTCATACTCATCATCTCTCTAAACTCTTTATGATTTTTTAGCTTCGTTCTGGTAAAAGATTGTATCAATGCATTTACAGGATCCCACATCATAGCCGTAGCTACCCATTTACCATTAATTGATTGTGTGATTGGTCCGTGGTGAGTTTTATATGCGGTAAATTTTTTATCTTTTAGCTCTCCTTCATTTAAATATTTAAGTGAAACTTCAAAAGATTCAACAGGTCTTTGCTCGTTCCCATAAGTATAGCTATAACCTTTATCTGTTTTGGAAATGGTTTCTACAAAATCATCCATAAAATCCATATCTGTTGAAGTATGCATCCATCCAGTTTTTTCATTAAAACCTTGATAAACAAAAAATTGCCCCCAAGTTACGGCGCCATAAGCATTTAATCCTTCTTCACTAACTACGTGAACTTCTCCACGAAAAAAGAATGAGGTATGTGGATTTATAAGCAGCATTGCATTGCCAGATTTTGTTAATTTTCCTGAAATAGCAAAACCATTTGAACCTCTTGGTTCACTATCACTTAAACGAATTAAACCATCATGAACAACACTTAATTTTTGTGCAGATGTGTCTTCATAAAAATCTTTAATTTTTTTTGTTGATATGTTTTCAATATCTCCTCCAATTGAACCTTCACTAAAATACATGGGCATCCAAGGTTCAAAATGAGTTAATAGTTTTGGTTTCACTTCAGGATGTGTAAAAAGGTAATAATTTACTCCATCAGCAAATGCATTACACAGTTTTTTTAACCATTCAGGGCTTTTTTCATAATTAGCAATGGCCTCTTCTTGTGTCATAAATAATTGAGCTCTAAGATCACTATAGATTGCTTTTTCACCTTCTATTTCTGCCAATCTTCCTATTGCCCAAATATAGTTTTGTTCAACTCTATTGAAATCATCTTCACATTGGGCATAAAGTAACCCGAAAACTGCATCGGCATCCGTTTTACCATAAATATGAGGTACACCAAAATCATCTCGTATAATTTCAATAGTTGAGGCAGTTGATTCCCAGCGATGTTGATCTTTTTGTAATTGTGTTTGAGGGTTAGAGCAGGAGGTAATAAATAACAGTAAAGCAAGATAAAATAGTTTCATAAATAGCTTTGATTTTAATTTTTGTTGAAATAAGTAGATTGGTTTAATTTGTTAAATTTAACAAATTAAATGGTTAGTACTCATGTAGATTCATAAAAAAAGGAACTACAATTAAGTAGTTCCTTTTTTAATATGATAGCCCCTTCGGCAAGCTCAGGGTGACAATCCTTCATTTAAACAACTTCAACAAACAAACCATCATCAGTATTATTTACTTTAGCTAAGTTGTGTTTTGTTAAGCCTTTTAAGGTTTTATCCCATTTTTTATTGCTTAAACCACTTTGTGATTTTAAGTTTTCTAATAAAATAGGAGAGCTTTTTTCTATTAAACTTAACAATGCTTTTTCATCATCGTTTAACTCAACAGATGGTGCTTTTTTCTCAGGTTTCATTTGAGGAAAGAATAAAACATCTTGTATGGATGCGTTGTTTGTCATAAACATCACTAAACGGTCAATTCCAATTCCAATACCTGAAGTAGGAGGCATACCATATTCTAAAGCACGAATAAAATCTTGATCTATAAACATAGCTTCATCATCTCCTTTTGCAGATAATTTCATTTGTTCTTCGAAGCGTTCACGTTGATCAATTGGGTCATTTAGTTCTGAATAGGCATTTGCTAATTCTTTTCCATTTACCATTAATTCAAAACGCTCTGTTAAAGCTGGATTATCTCGGTGTTCTTTAGTTAAAGGACTCATTTCTTTTGGATAATCGGTGATAAATGTTGGTTGAATGTATAAGTGTTCACATTTTTCTCCAAACAATTCATCAATCATTTTACCAATTCCCATAGTTTCGTCAGCTTCAATACCAACTTTGGTACATACTTCTCTCAATTCAACATCATTCATTCCAGCAACATCAAAACCTGTATGAATTTTTATGGCTTCTAAAATAGGTACTCTAGGATAAGGTGCTTTAAAGCTAACTTGATTTTTACCGATTTGAACTGTAGATGTTCCATTTGTATCTATTGCTATTTTTTCTAACAATTCTTCAGTCATATCCATCATCCAGTTGTAATCCTTGTATGCAACATACAATTCCATCACCGTAAATTCTGGATTATGAGTTCTATCCATTCCTTCATTTCTGAAGTCTTTTGCGAATTCATAAACAGCATCAAAACCACCAACAATCAATCGTTTTAAATACAATTCATTGGCAATACGCAAATACAATGGCATATCTAAAGCATTGTGATGTGTCATAAAAGGGCGTGCAGCTGCTCCACCCGGAATTGGTTGTAATATGGGTGTTTCAACTTCTAAATAACCGCGATCATTAAAAAAATTACGCATAGAATTGGTTATTTTGGTACGTTTTATAAATGTTTCTTTAACGTGATCATTCACAATTAAATCTACATATCTTCTTCTGTATCTTTGTTCGTTATCCGCAAAAGCATCGTGAACTTTTCCATCAGCATCTGTTTTTACTACAGGTAATGGACGTAAACTTTTAGCAAGGACTGTTAATTCTTTAACATTTACTGAAATTTCACCTACCTGTGTTTTAAAAACGATACCTTTAACACCTATGATATCTCCCATGTCTAATAGTTTTTTAAAAACAGTATTGTACATAGTTGGATCTTCTTCTGAAGAAATCTCGTCTCTATTTATATAAATTTGCATTCTGCCGCTTGCATCTTTTAATTCAGCAAAAGAAGCTTTTCCCATAATTCTACGGCCCATCATTCTTCCTGCTAAAACAACTTCTTTTCCTTCAAAAGAATCAAAATCTGATGTTATTTTTTGAATTGTTGCTGTAGTTTTAAATTCTTCTGCGGGATAAGGATTAATACCTAATTCGCGTAGTTTTTGTAAAGAGTCTCTTCTAATTATTTCAAGCGGTGATAATTGCATTATACGATTTTTAAAAATTAATTTGGAATAACAGTTTGCAAAGATACAATCAATTCAGAAAAATAGGTGATTTCAAAAGAAAAAGTGTTTAGAATTTGAAATTAAAGAAAAATTTATATATTTGCGTACCACATTTATATGTGGTTTAGTTGTGTTGTTTGACGTTAATAGCGTCAGGTTTTTTTAAAACCAATGGAAAGCTTCCCGAATTCGGGACGCTTTTTTTATTTAAAGTCACTTTGTTTTAGGATGAAAAACTAAAAAACATGTCTTTATATTCCCAAAATTTAGCAACATACAATCCTGTAAAAATTACAGCAGCTATAAATTTTAAGAAGGCAGAAGTTAAGAAGCCAAGCAAAGAGCCAAATGCAGCTTTTAATGCTTTTCCTGAATTTTTACTATCGTGAATCATTTCTCCAATAAAGGCTCCAATAAAAGGACCAATAATAATTCCAAAAGGAATAGGGGAGAGTAAACCTATGATTAAACCAACCATAGTTCCAATAACACCATAACGAGTTCCTCCAAATTTTTTAGTTCCCATTGCAGGAATAAAATAATCTATGACCCAAATTAGAAGTGCAATTGCTAATGTTATACCTAAGAAAGTCCAATTCATTGGTATGGCATTTGTAAGATAAAGTAGCAATAAACCAATCCAACTTGTAAAAGGGCCAGGTAATACAGGTAAAAATGAACCAATAATACCCAATAAGGCAAATAAAAATCCGATGATGAGTAAAAAAATATCCATTTGCTAATTTAGGTTTTCAATTTACAATTTGAAAGAAAAATAATTACAAATAAGAATATTCAACTAAAAAATTAGTTTAAACTAAATATTTAGTTATATTTGTATAGTTGAACTAAAAACTTAGTTAATAAAATGGATAAACAATTAACAAAAGCAGAAGAGCAGTTTATGCAAGTTTTGTGGGAATTAGAAGAAGCGTCGGTTCAAGATATAATTGATCAATTACCAAAACCAAAACCGGCATATAATACGGTTTCTACAATTATTAGAATATTAGAAACGAAAGATTTTGTAGCACATAAAGCGAAGGGAAGAGGTTATCTTTATTTTCCTTTGGTGAAAAAATCGGACTATAGTAACCAGACTTTAAACAAATTAGTAGATGGTTATTTTGGTGGTTCTTTTAAAAGTATGGTCTCATTTTTTGTAAATAAAAATGATGTTGATATCAACGAATTAGAAACAATTTTAGAAGCTATTAACGATAAAAAGACTGAAAAATGATAAATTATATACTACAAGTACTACTTTTTCAAGCATTATTTTTGGCTGTGTACGATTTCTTTTTACAAAAGGAAACATTTTTTAAGTGGAATAGACGCTATTTATTAGGTACGCCATTATTATCATTTATAATCCCATTACTAAAGTTTGAAAGTATACAAAAAGCAGTTTCTCAAGAATATATGGTTCAATTACCAACCGTATTTTTAAATCCGCAAGCGGTTATTGAACAAACTGCTCAAAGTAGTTCTACGCTCAATTATATTTCAATAATTTTTTATTTAGGACTTGCTTTTTTTGCAGTATTGTTTTTAATTAAACTGACTAAAATTTTACATTTAATTGTTGTGAATAAAGTAATTAAAAAACAACACTATTCTTTAGTTGTATTAGAAAAGAAACAATCTGCATTTTCATTTTTCAATTATATATTTATAAATGAAAGTCTTCTGAAAAATGAAGATTTACAAATAATTAAGCACGAATTAATACACTGTAAACAATACCATACGTTAGATTTATTGTTTTTTGAAATACTAAAAATAGTAGTGTGGTTTAACCCAATGGTGTATGTATATCAAAAAAGAATCACTTTATTACACGAGTATATTTCTGATGCTGAGGTTGTTAAAGAAACTGATAAAAAAACGTATTTCAATAAGTTGCTTTCTGAAACATTTAATGTGGAAAATATTTCATTCATCAATCAATTTTTTAAACATTCATTAATTAAAAAAAGAATAGTTATGATCACAAAAGAAAAATCTCAAAAATTTAATCAGTTAAAGTATTTATTAGTGTTGCCTTTGTTGGTGAGTATGCTAGTTTATGTCTCTTGTACAAATGATGCTCAAGCTGATATTGAACAGATTGAAAACGTTTTAAAAGAAGAATATTTACCTTCAGAAGGAAGGTATTTTAGAGGAGAGAATGGGCTTATAGTGTTTATGGGCACACATTTAGTAGGTGAAGTTGTTTCTTATGAAAAATATACAGAGAAAGAAAAGGAAGTTTTTAATAAATTTAAATATATTGAAAATCAAAAAATTGAAATGAACCTTGTAATTGATGAAAATGGAGATAGAGTATATTTTATGAAAATTAATCATTTAAATAAAGCTAGTGATAGAATTGTCATTGAAGATGATGGCTCTATTCCTTTTGGAATAATAGATGAAGTGCCAATTTATCCAGGTTGTGAAGGGACAAAAGAAGAGGTTAGATTATGCCTTCAAGAAAAAATCACACAACATGTTAATAAAAACTTTAACTCAGATTTAGCAACAGAATTGAAACTTGAATCTGGAGTAAAAAGAATTTTTGTGATGTTTAAAATTGACAAAGAAGGTAATATAGCTGAAGTACAAGCAAGAGCTCCACATCAAAGTCTTGCTGATGAAGCTATTAGGGTTGTAAATTTATTACCAAAAATGGCACCTGGTAAACAAAAAGGAAAAAATGTAGGTGTAAAATATAGTTTGCCAATTGCTTTTAAAGTTGAATAATTAATAAATTTCTATGAAAAAGATTTTTGTTACACTATTATTGATAATAGTTACATTAAAAACCGAAGCGCAATCTTCGGTTTTTAATGTTGTTGATAGCTTATTATTAAAAGGAAACTACCCAAAAGCATTATTTATATTAGAAAATGAAGAGCTTAAAACATTAGAAGCTTTTGATAAAATTGCTTCGATCTATCATACTATAGGTAATTTTAATAAAGCTATTGATTATTATAAAAAAGCTTTGGAAGTTGATGATAATGAAGACATAAATGTAAAATTAGGGAATGCATATAATGCTGCAGGCTTGTCTTCAAAAGCTATTTTAATTTACGAAGAAATTATTGAAAAGGATACTTCAAATTTATTAGTTGCTAATAGTTTAGGTAAATTGTATTTGGCGAAAAATAACCACGAAAATGCAGAGCAACTATTCCGTTTTTTAAAGAAAAAAGATACTTTAAATCCAAATTATCCATATCAGTTAGCAGTGGCATTTTCAAAACAAAATAAACTCTTTAAAATGGGACAAAGCTATTTGGATGCATATAATTTAGATACGCTTCATATAAAAAGCATATATGAGTTAGCTAATTTTTTTGATGAATTAAGAATGAGAGATTCAACCATGTTATTTATTGATAAAGGGTTGAAGATTGATAGTACTAATATTAATTTTATCCAACTAAAAGCAAATGAATTATATTTTACGAAAGACTTTAAACAGGCAATTAAATATTTAACAAAATTATATAGTTTAAATTTTATTTCTGTCAACACTTATGAAATGTTTGGGATGTGCTATTACAATTTAAAAGATTTTAATAGGGCAGAAGCTAATTTTAAAGATGCTTTAAAGCTAGAAAGAGATAACCCTAAAATACTTTATAGATTAGGAACATTATATTATGAACTGAAAGATTACAAATTAGCGAAGCTATATTTAATGCAATCGGTTATGTATGGAAAAGGGGATTTAGATAAACAATATTTTTTGTCAGGTGTAATTGAAAAAGAAGAGAAAAATTTAAAAGTAGCACTCAATTTTTTTAATGATTCGTTTAAAAATAACTTCAATAATTATAAGGCTTTATATGAACTTGCAACAACATCTGATAGCTATTTTAAAGATAAAAAAATAGCTTTAAAACATTACCAAAAATATCTTGAGCGTTTTGAAAGTAAAGATCTGGCAATGACAGTTTATGCTATAAACAGAATAAAAGAAATTAAAAAACAATTTTTTATTGAAGGTGAAATTGTTGACTAACAGAAAATGTTGTATTTTCACTTGTGGAAATTAAAACCTATGTTAAAACTGTTTGTCACGATATTTTTTTGCTCATTTACACTTCTGTCGTGTTCATATTTCGAAAGTATGTCGAAGCGAGAACCAATACAAGAAGTTGATACTGTTGTAGATTTTAATACAGTTGATGCATTTCCTTTATTTCCTAACTGTAAGGATATTCCATCACGTGAAAAACAACAAATTTGTTTTCAGCTTGAAATTTCACAGCATATTTATGCTTCATTAAAAGAGATTCAAATAAATGCTAAAGAAGGTATTAATGATACAGTTTTGGTAAAGTTAAGAATAGATATTTTAGGAAAAACCAGTTTGTCAGCTATTCAAATTTCAGCTAATGTGAAAGAATTAATACCTGAATTTGATAGTATTTTAAAAGTAAGTTTGCGAAATTTACCAACATTACAGCCTGCTATAAAAAGAGACATGCCTGTTATAACCGAGTTTACCTTGCCAATTGTTTTGAAAAATTAAGGTTTTGTGTCATTCCTGCTTTCGCAGAAATGAAGTCAAATATGTAAATTCGTTAGGACGAATGTATTTTTTGATGAGACCCTGAAATAAATTCAGGGTGACGTATAAAATAAGATTAGTTTACTGTTGAAATGAATTAATTACTCATTCAACATTTTCCATAAGGCATCTTTTAACTCAACTAATCCTTGCTGGGCAACTGATGAAATGAATAATGCATCAATACCTTTAGGTAATTCTTTTTTGATTTCTTCTTTCAATTCATCATCTAATAAGTCAGATTTTGAAATAGCTAATAGTCTACTTTTATCTAATAATTCAGGATTGTGCTGTTTCAATTCGTTTAGTAAAATTTCATATTCTTTTTGAATACTATTAGAATCTGCAGCAATTAAAAATAAGAGTATTGAATTTCTTTCAATATGACGTAAAAATCGTATTCCTAAGCCTTTTCCTTCAGCTGCACCTTCAATAATACCTGGAATATCAGCCATTACAAAAGTTTGATAATCACGATATTGAACAATTCCTAAATTAGGTTTTAAAGTTGTAAAAGCATAGTCTGCAATTTTCGGTTTTGCAGCTGTTAACACTGAAAGAAGGGTTGATTTTCCAGCATTTGGAAACCCAACCAAACCAACGTCAGCTAATAATTTTAATTCTAATTGAAACCAAGATTCTTTACCCTCAATACCAGGTTGAGCATAACGTGGTGTTTGGTTTGTAGAGGATCTGAAATGCCAGTTACCAAGTCCACCCATTCCACCGTCTAGTAAAATTTGTTCTGGATTCTCAGTTGTAATTTCAAAAATCACTTCATTAGATTCAATATCTCTAACAATAGTACCTAAAGGAACATTAATATAAACATCAGAGCCATCTTTTCCTGTACTACGTGATTTACCTCCATGTCCACCATGTTCAGCTCTAAAGTGTTTGTTAAACTTCAAGTGAAAAAGTGTCCACAAATTAGGGTCGGCTCGCATAATTATATGCCCACCACGTCCACCATCACCACCATCTGGACCTCCTTTGGTAATAAACTTTTCTCTGTGTAAATGTACAGATCCACCACCACCTTTTCCAGAGCTAGCATATACTTTTGTGTAATCAACAAAATTTCCTTCAGTCATTTTATGTTTGTTTGTTCAATCGTTTAATTGTTGAGTTTTTTTAATTAAATTTCAGACTCAATAAATCAAAGATTCGCATGCTTATAATTTTTCAAAAACATCACTTATGCGCTTTGTAATTTCATTAATTTCTCCAACACCATTCACACCGAAATATTTATTTTGAATTTCGTAATAATCTTTTAAAATTGCTGTTTTTGTATAATATTCGTTAAAACGATTTAGAATTTTGTTTTCATCTTGATCATCACTTCTTCCACTTGTTTTTCCGCGTTCTAACAATCGAGCAATTAGCGTTCTTGTTGGTACTTCTATTGTAATCATACCTCCAATTGTTTCTCCTCTTTCTTCTAAAAATGCATCAAGAGCTATAGCTTGAGCTTTGGTACGTGGGAACCCATCAAAAATAATTCCGTTTGAAGGAGGAAGTTTTTTTACGACTTGTTTTAACATTTTAATGGTAACATCATCTGGCACTAAATTCCCTTTATCAATATAAGATTTTGCAAGTATTCCAAGTTTAGTCTCTCTTTTTATATGTGATCTAAAAACGTCTCCTGTAGAAATATGAACAAGTCCATAAGTTTCTTTAAGTATATCAGCTTGCGTTCCTTTTCCTACTCCTGGAGGGCCAAATAATAAAATATTTTTAACCTTTGGACTTTCTGTAAGTTGGTATATATTTGCAAGATTTCTTCCTAATCCATCATAATCTAAACCGTAACCAATAATAAACTCATCAGGTATAGATAAACCAATATAATCTATATGTAACTCTTTTTTAAACACGTCTGGTTTAAAAAATAACGTTGCTATTTTAAGTTGTTTTAATTTTTTATCGCTAAAAATATCATAAATTTCTTGAAGTGTATTCCCTGTATCAATTATGTCTTCTAATATTACAACAGTTCTTCCCTCAAGATCTTCATTCATGCCAATAAGCTGTTTTATTTTACCAGTAGAATTTGTCCCTTGGTAAGATGCTAATTTCACAAAAGAAACCTCACAGTTATATTTATATTTACGAACAAAATCTGCAACAAACATAAAAGACCCATTCAATATACCTATAAATATAGGTGTTTCGTTTTTACAATCTTTGGCAACTTGTTTTACAATTTTTGTAATTGCCTCGGAAATTTGATCTTTAGAAATGTACTTTTTAAAATGTTTGTCGTGTAGTTTTATAATGGCCATTTTTTTTGGTTTATTGCAAATTTAATAATCAAAATAGAATAACCGTTTTTATTTTGATTTTATTTGCTAATTTGAAATACAAAAACCGTTTTGACAATTCAAAACGGTTTTTGTAGTATTTAATTTATTGAAATTTATTTTTTCTTTTTCTCAAGTTTTTTGACAGTATCATATAATATTGGTGAAGCAATAAACCAAGATGAATAAGTACCAACTCCAATACCAACAATTAAAGCAAACATAAATCCTTTAATAGAATCACCACCAAATAAAAATATTGCAAATAACACCAACAATGTAGTTAACGAAGTGTTAATAGTTCTACCCATGGTACTATTTAAACCGGTATTTATAACTTTATAAAATGACCAGTTGCTATGGGTTTTAGTAAACTCACGAATTCTATCAAAAACAATCACAGTATCATTTATGGAATATCCTAATACAGTTAATATGGCGGCAATGAAAGATTGTCCAATCTCCATATCAAAAGGCAATATTTTGTAAAATAATGAGAAGACACCAAATACAATTAAAACATCATGAAATAATGCAACAATTGCACCTAAGCTATATTGCCATTTTTTAAATCGTAATAAAATATATAAGAAGATAACAATTAAAGAACCTAAAATTGCCCAACCTGCTGCTGTTTTGATATCATCAGCAATGGTAGGTTCAACTTTTATTGAACTCATAATACCAACTTTTTTATCACCTTCAAAACCAGGTTTAAATTCTTCTAAAGTAAGACCTTCAGGGTTATATTGTTTTAAACCATTGAAAAGTAAGTTTTGAACTTCGTCATCAATATGATTACTTTCTTCTTCAATTTTATATTTTGTAGTTATTTTTAATTGACTATCCTCTCCGTATGTTTTTACTTCTGGAGCATCACCAAATACATCTTTTAATTTAAGAGATACATCTGTAGCGCTAATAGATTTATCAAATTTCACAACATAAGATCTACCACCAACAAAATCTACTCCATAGTTTAATTTATTTGTAAATAATGAAACAATACTAATTATTATAAATGTAGCAGAAATAACATAAGCGATTTTTCTTATTTTTAAGAAATCTACATTGATTTTAGTAAACCATTTTTTTGTAATATTTGTATTAAAGGTGAATATTTTTCCTTTATTAGCATACCAATCAATTAACAAACGAGTTATAAAAATAGCTGTAAATAGTGAAGTTATAATACCTACAATAAAAGTATAAGCAAATCCTTTTACAGGTCCTGTTCCAAATACATATAAAATTACACCTGTTAATAATGAAGTAACATTCGCATCTAAAATAGCTGAAAAAGCTCCATCGTAACTAAACCCATATTTTATAGAGGCTTTTAAACCTTTACCTAAGTTTAATTCTTCTTTTATTCTTTCATAAATAATTACGTTTGCATCAACTGCTATACCAATGGTTAAAATGATACCAGCAATTCCTGGTAAAGTTAAAACCGCTCCAAAGGCTGTTAATATTCCAAAAATAAATAAAAGGTTTACTATTAAAGCGAAGTCGGCTATTATACCCGCTTTTCCGTAGTAAAAAATCATCCAGATAAAAACAATTAGTAATGCAAGGAAAAAAGAAGACATACTGCTGTCAATGGCTTGTTGCCCTAAAGACGGACCAACAACTTCAGATTGAATGATATGCGCTGCAGCTGGTAATTTACCTGCTTTTAATACGTTTGCAATATCTTGCGCTTCTTCAACTGTCATACTTCCACCAGAGATAGATGTTCTACCTGTAGTAATTGCTGTATTCACAGAAGGCGCAGTATACACATAATCATCTAAAACTACTGCTACAAATTTACCTACATTTTCAGTAGTCATTTTTCCCCATTGTCTAGAACCTACAGCATTCATAGTCATACTAACTTCAGGTTTTCCTGTTTGTCCGTATTCTTGACTTGCATCATCAATAACATCACCTTCAATAGGAGCAACATCTTCACGATTAGATTTTATACCATATAAATAAATTAATTCAATGTTTTCACCTGTTGAAGTTATTGTTGAAGTAAAAGGTTTTGCATCCCATAAAAATTTAGCATATTTCATTTCGTTAGATAATACTGCTCTAACATCTTTTCTTGCTAAATATAAATTTACGGTAGCAGTGTCAGCTACTTTAGCAGTTCCTATAACTGAAGAAATTTGATTTTCAGCTTGAGGTACACTAGGTGTTAATACAGAAAATAAGTTATTAACTTTTTGAGTAGCTATTGAATCTGATACTTCACCTAATAAGTCTCCTAATTCATCTTTTACAGTGGTAGTATCTACTTTTGTTTCAGTTTTTAAGAAATTTTCAACTACAGAATTTGCAGCAAAAAAGAAATTTGCAGTTTCTTGGTTTGAATATACTTCCCAAAATTGCAATTCAGCAGTACTTTGTAATAATTTTTTAACACGATCAATATCTTTTGCTCCAGGTAGTTCTATTAAAATACGCCCTGAATTTCCAATACGTTGAATGTTTGGTTGTGTAACTCCAAACTTATCTATACGGCTACGTAATACTTCAAAAGCAGTGCTTATTGATCCTGATATTTCAGCTTCAATAATTGGTTCAACTTCTTTGTCAGTAAGTTTAAAGTTAATTTTTTCACGGAGGGATTTGTTTCCGAAAATACTTGGATCACTTAATTTAACGGTTCCAGCACTTGCTTTTTCAAATTCATCAAAAAACAATGTTAAAAAAGTTTTATCACTATTTTTTTGAGCCTCAGTTGCTTTTGTAAGAGCTTCATTAAATACTGGATTTTTAGATTCATTAGATAATCCAATTAAAATATCTTTTACAGAAACTTGTAAAATAGCATTAATACCTCCTTTAAGGTCTAATCCTAAGTTTAGTTCTTTGTCTCTAATATCATTGTAGCTAAATTGCGCAAAACCTAAATTTATAACTGGTTTGTTGGCAACAGAGTCTAAATACACTCTTTCTAGTTTTGCTATTTCTTTACCATCTTGAGATCTAGCTTCAGCATATTCTTTTGCGCTAGCTTCAACGCCATTGGTAAACCAAGTGAAAGATAATTGATAGATACTTACTAATCCGAATAGAATAGCGAATAACTTTATAAGCCCTTTGTTCTCCATCTTAATTTTTTTTATAGATATTCATTTGTAATAAACGTGCAAATATATAATTTCAATTAGGAACAGACAATACTTTTTTTGCTTTTTATACACCTAAATGATTACAGCTTAAATTATTTAAATTTAGGAGTATTGATTTCTTATATTTGTTCTTTAAAATTTAAGAATAAATGAAACATTTATCGGATATATCAATTGCTCAAGGAAAAGAACTCAAACATATTAAGGAAATAGCTGCTAAATTAGGAATACAAGAAGACGATTTAGAAATGTATGGTAAATACAAAGCCAAGTTACCATTAAGTTTAATAGATGAAGATAAAATTAAGCAAAACAATTTAGTTTTAGTTACTGCAATAACACCAACACCTGCGGGCGAAGGTAAAACTACTGTTACCATTGGTTTAACTGAAGGCTTAAATAAAATAGGAAAACAAGCAATAGCAGTGTTAAGGGAGCCTTCTTTAGGTCCTGTTTTTGGCATGAAAGGTGGTGCGGCTGGTGGTGGATATTCTCAAGTTGTTCCAATGGAAGATATTAACTTGCATTTTACAGGTGATTTTAATGCTGTTGAAAAAGCAAATAATTTATTGGCGGCTTTAATTGATAATAATTTGCAAAGTGCTTGTTGTAATTTAAATTTAGACTCAAGAACTATTTTATGGAAGCGTGTTATTGATATGAATGATAGGGCATTACGTAAAATAACTATTGGGTTAGGAGGTACGGCAAATGGTATTCCTAGAGAGGATGGATTTGACATTACACCAGCTTCTGAGGTGATGGCTATTTTATGTATGGCTGAAAATTTTAAAGATTTAAAAGAACGTTTAGGAGCTATTTTTGTTGGATTTACATTTGATAGAAAACCAATTTTCGCACGTGATTTAAAGGCTGAAAATGCGATGGCAATTTTATTAAAAGATGCTATAAAACCAAATTTAGTACAAACATTAGAAGAAAATCCAGCAATTCTTCATGGAGGCCCATTTGCTAATATAGCACAAGGAACCAATACAATTATAGCAACTAAAATGGGATTGTCATTATCTAATTATGTAATCACTGAAGCAGGTTTTGGGGCAGATTTAGGAGCTGAAAAATTCTTAAATATTAAATGTGTGGCAGCTGGGTTAAATCCTAAAGCGGTTGTTTTAGTGGCTACAATTAAAGCATTGCGCCATCATGGAGGTGCTAAAAACGAAGAATTATTTACGCCAAATTTAGAATTTGTAAAAGCCGGTTTTTGTAATTTAGAAAAGCATATTGAAAATATTAGAAAATTTCATATAGAACCTGTTGTGGCAATTAATTCTTTTATAAATGATTCAAAAGAAGAAGTAGATTTTATTATTGAAGAATGTAAAAAATTAGGTGTGCAAGCTGTTGTGTCTGAAGGATGGGCAAAAGGTGGTGAAGGAACTAAAGGTTTAGCACAAGCGGTTGTAAATGTTGTTGAAGCTACAAAGACTCAATTTAAACCACTTTATGATTGGAAATCTCCAATTCAAGAAAAAATTGAGATAATTGCTAAAGAAATTTATGGCGCGGATAGAGTAGATTTTGATAAAAAAGCAAAACTAAATATAAAAAGAATAGACAGGCTTGGGTTTAATGATTTTGCTATTTGTATGGCAAAAACTCAAAAATCATTTTCAGATAATGAATTTATTATTGGAAGACCCAAAGGTTTTGTGGTTACCGTCCGTGAAATTGAAATTGCTGCTGGAGCACGGTTTATTATCCCAATATTAGGTCAAATGATGCGTATGCCAGGTTTACCAGGTGTTCCTGCTTCAGAAGGAATGACAATTGATGATAATGGTGTAATTTCAGGATTGTCTTAAAAGTTTATAAACTAAAAAACTCCTCAAAATTTAATTTTTAGGAGTTTTTTTATGTCTAATTTTAAAATTATATTACAATAATTCGTTTACAGTTCTAACGCCTGCAGCACTTTCTGTAAATTTCGCTTTTTCAGCCGTAGATAATTCAATTTCAACAATTTTCTCAATACCATTTTTACCAATAATACATGGTACTCCAATTGAAATATCACTTAATCCGTATTCACCTTCTAATAAAGCTGAACAAGGGAACATTTTTTTAGTGTCACAAGCAATTGCTTGAACCATTGATGAAACTGCTGCACCTGGTGCGTACCAAGCACTTGTTCCTAATAATTTTGTTAAAGTTGCTCCACCAACTTTAGTATCTTCAGCAACTTGAGCTAAACGTTCTTCTGATAAAAGTTCAGCTACAGGAACGCTATTTCTAGCTGCTAAACGAGTTAAAGGCAACATACCGGTATCACTGTGACCTGCTATTACCATTCCATCAATATCAGATTGTGGACAGCCTAAAGCTTCTGCTAAGCGGAATTTAAAACGTGCACTATCTAAAGCGCCACCCATACCTATAATTCTATTTTTAGGTAGGCCAGAAGATTTATGAGCTAAATAAGCCATGGTATCCATTGGATTACTTACAACAATTACGATAACGTTTGGCGAATGTTCTACTAAACTAGCAACTACCGATTTTACAATTCCTGCATTAATACCAATTAACTCTTCACGTGTCATTCCAGGTTTCCTTGGAATGCCACTAGTAATTACAGCAACATCACTTCCCGCAGTTTTTGAATAATCGTTTGTTACACCTGTAATTTGAGTGTCAAAACCCATTAGTGATGCTGTTTGCATAAGGTCCATTGCCTTTCCTTCTGCAAATCCTTCTTTAATGTCAATTAATACTACTTCTGACGCAAAATCTTTAATAGCTATGTACTCAGCGCAACTTGCACCTACAGCACCAGCTCCTACTACTGTTACTTTCATATTTTTTATTATTTATATATTAATATTTTATGTGGCATAAAAGTACTAATTTTTATATTAATAGAAAGTAACAATCTTTTTAAAGTACGAAAACATTTAGTAGTCTTTTAATGTTCTTTTTTTTGTTTATCTAAAGCTAAAAGCAATTCCTGCTGAAGTTCTATTCAGTAGCTTAATACAACAAATCTAAATTCATAGATTTGTAATATGATATTTGAAAAGAAGAGTAGACTTATCCATGAAGATAGAATACAAATTAAGACACTCCCTAAGGATAAGTACTAGATAATCACATGTATTAAATTGAATTTTTTTGCTGCATTGGTATTTATTGTAATATTAAAATATAGTTTTTTTATGGTTGAGGTTTTGGTAATTTAAATATATAAAGATAAATTTACTAAAAAAAAAGACTGCTTGAGAGGAGGCCACTGAAAAAGTCATTTAAGGCTTAAATTTTTAAAAAAAAGGAGTAGAAACGCAAGTTTATCTACTCCTTTTTTGTATCTTGTATTAGTTTAATATACTGATATATATGTTGTTACGAC